>ERZ773114.4244-NODE-4244-length-10931-cov-2.613737_pt1 | contig 10931 bp, 9 predicted proteins | sample MGYA00580564_ERZ773114 | MGnify/ENA primary metagenome ERZ773114 (study PRJEB29015, sample SAMEA2737836) | human gut metagenome | biome: human gut; feature: human-associated habitat; material: faeces | place: China | collected 2012 ...
TGCATATACGTCATCGAGCATTGCATTCAGTTTGTCTACGATCTCCTGCGGAACGTCCGAGCGAACAGCCAGACAGTCCATGCCGGCAAATTCAACATCAACACCCCAGTCCTTGATGGACTTTACTTCACCGTACGGAGTCTTAACCGCTTCCGGATAGAAAGTTGCGACCGCCTGGATCGTACCCTCTTCCTTATGCGAGTAGTATGCCGGAGGCGTACCCAGACCGCAGTCTACCTGACCGGAAACCACTGCATTGATCGATTCTGCCTCGCTGCCCATAACGACCGGCTCCGCTTCGATACCAAGCGACTTGAACATTGCAGAAGAAACAACGTACTGGTCACCGCCCGGGCCGGAGGAAGTTGCATACGTGATCTTATGCGTTTTGCCGTAGTTGATCAGATCATCAAACGTCTTTATGCTGGATTTCTGCGGATTAGTGAGGATCATCAGCGAAACCTGACGCATACCGCGCAGCATAGTGAAATCAGAAAGATCATAGGATACATCGATGTACTTCGGAGTCAACGAAAATAACGGACCGTTGGCGACGACCATAGTATAACCGTCCGCATCCGCATCCATGGCATCCATCATGCCGATGGTGCCGGAAGCGCCTGTGTGATTTTCTACAATGATCGGCTGATCAAAATAATTCTTGGCCACCTCCGAAATCTTGCGGGCAATGACATCGGCACCGCCGCCGACACCCCACGGACAAATGACTGTTACCGGACCATTCGGGTAATCATCCGCACTTGCCGCAGCACCGCCGCCCTTTGCAGTGGAACCGCCGCAGCCCGTCAGACCTGCCAGCAGCATGGAACCTGCCATCAGCATAGCCATCAATTTTTTTCCTTTCATTTGCTTTTCCTTCTTTCTTTTTATAATAGAAACGCTTTTCCACGTTTGCATACGTATTCAACTGCGGAGAATAAAAGAATTATTCTCCTGCTGAGGGACAGAATGTATCTCGGATGATCAATTTGCTGTCCAGTATATACCGGTAGGTATCCGGCAGTTTGTCCGGCAGTTTGTTCGATGCCATTGCCATGACCCATTCTACTGTTAAATTGATAATCCTGTCATAATCTACTGCCACAGTGGTTAAATGCGGCGTAAACCAGCTGCCCATCGGGATATTATCCGAACCAATCAGAGCCACATCATCCGGCACCTGAATGCCCTGCTCGCGCAGCTGGCTGAGAATTTCCAGCGAACGGGTGTTCTCATTGAATACGTCCGACTCGGTGATCTCCAGATCAAGACGTCGCGGATCGAGGCCGGTCTGATGCAGCACCTCGATAATGGTGTCGGTCAGCGATGTATTCATCAACTGAATTGGTGAAACGTTGACCGAGACCTTCAGCGGCGTCGCCCAGCTGGCCGCTTCGGCACAGGCGGTTTTCAGCACCCATTCGCCAAGGGCATTAATAAGACCGATTTTCTCTGCCACCGGAATAAACACCGTCGGCGGCACGGCGCCGCGCACCGGATGGAACCAGCGAACCAGCGCTTCATAGCCGTAGATTTCGCGCGTGACGGTATCGGCGATCGGCTGATAGTAGACTTTGAATTCGTCATGGGCCAGGGCCTGCAGCAGATCGTCTTCAAACGATTTGTTCTCCTGCAGGCGCTGCAGCATCCCCGGCCGGAAGATTTGCACATGGCCGCTACCCTCTTTTTTCGCCTCATACAGCGCGAGGTCGGCGCACTTGTACAGATAATCGGTCCGGCTTTCGCCGTCAGAGATAACGATCCCGATGCAGGCGTCGATATTAATCTGCGCATCGTAGATCTGATAGGGCTGGCTGATCTTCTCCCGGATAACATTGGCCCGCTCAAGGGCCATCTCCTCAGTGAGATCGTAGGAGAGCATCGCAAACTCATCACCGCCAAGGCGATACAGCGTCTCGGAGGTTTTGCGGAAAAAAGAGAGGCGACTGGCCAGATCCTGCAGCAGCTTATCGCCAGCATCATGGCCAAGGGTATCGTTCACATCCTTAAAGCTGTCGAGGTCGAAAAGCATCACCACGGCGCATCCCTTATACGGACGCACCTGGTTGACGATCTCCTGCAGCCGCTGCCAGAAAGAGAGACGGTTGGGCATACCGGTCAGCGAATCATGGTAGGCATCGTACTGCAGTCGGCGGTTCTGCACCTGCAGCTTCTCTTTCGAGGCCTGCAGATCGTTGGCCAGCGTTTTCATACGAACATGGGCGCGACGCAGATTATTATTCTGTCGGAGCATCAGCAGACCGAGAGTTATACACATGGCGATCAGCAGAATGGAGATCACCGAGTAGATATAATAGAGATGCTGGATTTTATCATGGGTGATATTAACGATATTGATATCTTGCGTCAGGGTGGCAGCGGCTATTGAGGTCAGCGGACCATCCAGCTCGCTTAACACCGGCAGGATCTGTCTGACCTGCTCCGGCGTCATGGTATCAACTTGTTTATCGAGCAGATGAAGATTACGAATCAGCGTCGCAACCACCGTCTTCCGCTGCTCGCTTTTATTGATAAATTTACCCAGATCGCCCTCCTGCAGAAGCTCGATCTGGCTCATCATGATCTCAAGACGCAGGCGCACCTCATCGTGGTCCGCCCCTTCGGCCCCAATCGCCATTCCCGCCAGACGAGACTCCAGCCGCATATATTCCGACACCATCTGCGACATTGACCACGAGTCCGTATAGCGGGTAAATTTTTGCAACTCACTTTGTCGCTCATGCACCAGATAAGTAATATATCCGGTGACAACAAATAACGACAAAATAATAGCCGTGAGTATTCGATTCAAGATCCAACCCTTATTCTATAATCATCTTTGAAACTTGCCAGGCCGATCGGGAATAATAGATCTGGTTCTGTAATTCAGCACTGCTGTCGTAAGGGTAGACAATAAATAACGGGCCTTTATCACGAATGCGCATATATTGACCGTTCATTTTTAACGCCATAATGACCGGGAATTTATAAAAATCATCAATCGGGATAATGGTGGTGTAGTCGTTCAGCGCCAGCACGCGGGCCGATGTGCCTTTCGCGCCGACTAAATCCATGAGTTTATTAAGGGGAATGCCGTCAAAACGAACCTTGCCGGTGTACCAGGGGGTGGTGGTTTCTATCGTCTTCATCCCCAGTTTTTCCAGCATTGCGAGATCAAAAACGGCCTTGTCGCCGACATTCATATTTCCGATTTTTCCGGAAATGGTCAGTACAGGTTTTCCTGTCGGCGCAGGCAGTTTTTCAGCATAAGCAGAAGGCAACATGACAGAACAAAATAAAACTGCAAGAAGTAGACGCATTTTACTCACCATTCCAGAGAGGGAGACACGTTAAGTGTAAACCATTTACGTCGATTCTTAAAAGGTGTCCATCTTTGTTATCCGTTGATTTAATTAAAAGTATAAGCTGGATGGCAAATTGCCAGAATGTTAAGTCCAGGGTGTGATTTCGCCCGCCTTTCCCATCGATTCTTTTTTGCGCCATCTCCCCCGCTTAGCAGGCAAACTACTTTCCTCCACGGCCGCTGCGCGGTAGTCTCAGAGCAGACGCAACGGTAAAAGCGTCTCATTCCAATAACAATGAAGTACGTGACTGACAGGACAGGGTATGGATTCAACAATAAGCGTGCAGCCCGGCGAGGCGCCAGATTCACTACATCGGGCCCGGCGGGCGGCCTGGGGTAGTTTTGCCGGCGCGGTGGTCGACTGGTACGATTTTCTTCTCTATGGCATTACCGCCGCGCTGGTGTTCAACCGCGAATTTTTCCCGCAAATCGGCCCGGCGATGGGAACGCTTGCCGCCTTTGCCACCTTCGGCGTTGGGTTTCTTTTTCGCCCGCTCGGCGGAATTATTTTTGGCCACTTCGGCGATCGCCTCGGGCGGAAACGGATGCTGATGATGACCGTCTGGATGATGGGTATCGCCACTGCCTGCATCGGCCTGCTCCCCTCGTTCAACCAGATCGGCTGGTGGGCGCCGGTGCTGCTGGTGTTCCTGCGAGCGGTTCAGGGATTCGCCGTCGGCGGCGAATGGGGCGGCGCGGCGCTGCTCTCGGTGGAGAATGCCCCACAGGGGAAAAAAGCCTTTTACAGCAGCGGGGTGCAGGTGGGCTACGGCGTCGGCCTCCTGCTCTCTACCGGGCTGGTATCGCTGATTAGCAGCCTGACCAGCGACCAGCAGTTCCTCAGCTGGGGCTGGCGCTTACCGTTCCTGTTCAGCGTGGTGCTGGTCCTTATTGCGCTGTGGATCCGTAACGGCATGGCGGAATCGCAGGAGTTTGAAGCGCAGCAGAGCCAGGACAACGCGCCGCAGATGAAAAAGCGGCTACCGGTAGTGGAAGCGCTGCTTCGCCATCCGGGAGCGTTTTTACTGATTATCGCCCTGCGGCTGTGTGAACTGCTGACGATGTATATCGTCACCGCCTTCGCCCTCAACTACTCCACGCAAAACCTCGGCCTGCCGCGCGAGCTGTTTCTCAACATTGGCCTGCTGGTGGGCGGTCTTAGCTGCCTGACTATCCCCTGCTTCGCCTGGCTGGCAGACCGCTTTGGCCGTCGGCGGATCTATATCACCGGGGCGCTGATCGGCACTTTGAGCGGTTTCCCGTTCTTTATGGCGCTGGAGAGTCAGTCCGTTTTCTGGATCCTGTTCTTCGCCCTGATGCTGGCCAATATCGCCCATGATATGGTGGTCTGCGTCCAGCAGCCGATGTTTACCGAGCTGTTCGGCGCCAGCTATCGCTACAGCGGCGCCGGCGTCGGCTACCAGGTGGCGAGCGTGGTCGGCGGCGGCTTTACCCCGTTTATTGCCGCGGCGCTGGTCACCTTCTCCGGCGGATCGTGGCACAGCGTGGCCCTCTATCTGACCGCAGGATGCCTGCTGTCAGCGCTCACCGCGCTGCTGATGAAAAAGCACCCCGTCGACTGACCCACCAGCGGAGGGCGTAACCCGCGCCCTCCGGTAAGGAGAATGCATGTCTCAGTTAACCCTGGCCGACTGCTGGCCTCGCCGTTTTTCCCCCTCCTCGCTGGCGCTGCAGTTTTGCGAGGATCCCTCCCAGGCCGAACAGCCGCTGTTTGCCAAAGCCAGCGCCGGCGAGGCCGTCGCCCAGCTCTGGCAGGCGCCGCAGGGATTGGTGGTGCCGGGGAGCTATCGTCAGTTTACGGATCTGCCGGCGGTCAGCGCGCATTTTGCCGCGCGCGGCTGGCCGGTATGGCTTCGCCGCTCCGGCGGCGGTCTGGTACCCCAGGGGCCGGGCATTATCAACCTTAGCCTCGCCTGGCCGGTGCAGCAGCCGCTCGGCGAAGCCGCCGAACCGATCTATCATTCGCTGTGCGCGGTGCTGCAGCGTACCCTCGCGCGCTTCGGCGTTGCCAGCCACCCCCGGGCGGTGAGCGGTTCCTTTTGCGATGGACGGTATAATCTTGCCTGCGGAGAAGGCGCGGAGGCGCGCAAGATTGTCGGTACCGCCCAGTACTGGCGGCCGCTGACGGCAGGCCGCGGCCACGTGGTGCTGGCCCATGCGGTGATCCTTATTGACGCCGATCTGAGCGCGGCGCATCAGGCGGCGAACGCCTTCGAAGCGCAGCTCGGCAGCGAGCGGGTCTATTGCGCTGACAAGACCGTTACTCTCGCGCAGCTGCTTCCCGGCGAGCGCCATCTGCTGCCCCGCTTTAGCGAGACGCTGGCGCAGGAGCTGGACGCGGCTCGCTGAAGGTCGCTTTCAGGTAGCGGCTGAAGGTTTCCACCGCGCGCGACACGCGCGGGGTATAGGGCCGGATGACGTACAGCCGATCGGCAAACACCTCCACCGGCTGCCACGCCGGCAGCAGCTCCTGCACCAGCCCGCGGCCAATGGCCTCCCGGGCGCTGAAATCCGGCAACAGCGCCACCCCAAGCCCCGCCAGCACTGCATCACGTAGCGACTCGCTGTTATTGGTGGCGAATGGCCCCTGCACGTTGATGGTCACCCGTTCATCGGGCGTCTGGCGGGAGGCGAACGTCCACTGCGGGCGCTGTGGCCCACGGGGATAGGTCAGGCATTGGTGGTGGCGCAGATCTTCGGGGGTCTCCGGGCGGCCATGGCGGCGAATATAGTCGGCGGACGCGACGGTAAGCGTCGCGGTGTGACACAGCGGCCAGGCGACGTGGGTATCGGGGAGCGCCTCGTGCCGACAGTGGCGGATGGCGAGATCGAACCCTTCGCTGGCCAGAGAGACCAGCCGGTCGGTGACCTCAAGCTGCAGATGCAGCTGGGGATGCTGATGCAAAAACGGCGCGATTGCCGGGACCAGCTGCTGGCGGGAAAAGGCCACCGGCGCGGTCAGGCGCAGCGTTCCCCGCAGCGGCCCGCCCTCATCGCAGGCGCCGGTGAAAATATCCCGCAGCTGACCAAATGGCTCGTTGAGCTCCGCCACCAGCCGCAGTCCGTCGTCGCTGAGGCTCACGCTGCGGGTGGTGCGATGGACGAGGGTTTTACCGGTCACCCGCTCCAGCTCGCTGATTTTCTGGCTGATAGCCGACTTGCTGATCCCCAGCTTTTCCGCGGCCCGGGTATAGCTTTTTTGTTCTTCCAGCACCGTCAGCCAGTAGAGATGGGCCCAGTAACTCTCCGGACGACTCTCGCTCATGTGATTGTTCACCAGTAAAAACAATGTATTCAACTATAGCGGTTTTTGCCGGCGGCGGCATCGGCTAGCATCTTGTTGAGCCCATCATTATTCCCTAACGATAAGGAGCACCTGCATGCCATTACTGACATTTGACCTGATTGAAGGCCGTACGGAACAGGAGATCAGAACCCTGCTGGATGCCGCTCATCGCGCCGTGCTGCGCGCCTTCGAGGTACCAGAACGCGACCGTTACCAGATTGTTCATGAAAACAAAGCCCACCATATGGTGATTGAAGATACCGGCCTCGGACTGACCCGCACGCGGGATCTGGTGGTGGTGCGGGTCTATACCAGCCCGCGCAGCGAGGCGCAGAAGCAGCGCTTCTTCGCCATTTTGCAGGAGGAGCTGGCGGAACACTGCGGCCTGAGCGGCGATGACCTGATGGTGTCGATTATCAGTAACCAGAAAGGCGACTGGAGCTTTGGCCGCGGGGTCGCGCAGTATCTTACCGGCGATCTGTAACCCGCAGCCCGCAGTACACCCTTAGCGGCGGGCTGCCGTCGCGATACGCTGCCGCGCCTGCTGCTCGATATTCTCCAGCAACTCCTGGACATCGTCTTCATCAATGTCGAGGAACTGGCCTTCCAGCAGCGCGGCGTGAATATCTTCCCGGGTGACCGAAATACCCAGCGGCACCGCCCTGGATTTGACCTCCTCCGCCGCCAGCGGATGCGGATAACGGCGGCCAACCAGGTTATTAAACACAATAGCCAGCAGCGCCAGCATCAGCGAGTTGAGGAGCACCGGGGTCAGCACAAAGTGATAGCCTTCGCTGTGCACCCCGGCGCCGCCGAGGATCGCCGTCAGGGCCACCGCGCCGCCGGGGGGATGCAGACAGCGCAGAAAATACATCCCGGCGATGGCCAGAGCCGCCGCCAGACCGCAGGCCAGCGCCGCATCGGGGACCAGCATACCGACCGTGACGCCGATCAGCGCCGACAGCACGTTGCCGCCGACAATCGACCACGGCTGCGCCAGCGGGCTGCTCGGTACGCCAAACAGGAGTACCGCCGAGGCCCCCATCGGGGCAATAAACCACAGATTGACTTCGCCGAGCAGCCAGTGGCTGAACATGCTGGTCACCGCCAGTCCGGTGCCGGCGCCAATGGATCCCAGCACGATATGCCGGCGGGCCACCGGCAGCGCGTGCGGCTTCAGGCGGCCAAGGAAAATCCGCAGCCGTGAAAATATCCCCGCAGGAATAACACTCAACATCGCTTCATCGCTCAAATCATAGGAATTACTTATATTTTATTTTCTTTTTTTAACCTTAAATTAACAACCCTGTCTTTCGCAGGGGATAGCGCGCGGCGATGTCCGACGGCATTGTGCTGTGAATTCTCGCGGGGGCTGATAGAATCCCTTTTCGGTCAGGGGGATACCCCTTTTGCGAATTGAAGGTCATAACCCAGTGAATAATAAAATCTCTTTAGCGAAAGAAGTGGCATGGGCCAGCCAGAATATGCCGCGTACCCTGCGTCAGGTCGCCGCGCTGCCCGACCTCAGCGGCGTGCGTCTGGCCTGCTGTATGCACCTCGACATGAAAATGATCCCGCTGGTGCAGGGGATCCTCGACAAGGGCGCTCAGGTCTTTTTAACCACCTGTAACCCCACCACCGTGCAGGACGACGTGGTGGCCTGGCTGGTGGAGCGCGGCGCCGAGGCCTGCGCGTGGCGCAATATGAGCGATGCCGACTGGCAACAGTCATGGGAAAAAGCGATTGCCTGGCAGCCCACTCACCTGTGCGAGATGGGCGCCGATATCACCACCCTGCTCCACCAGCGCGGCGAGTTTGGGAACATCGTGGCGGGTCTGGAAGCCACCGGCTCGGGCGTCAATCGGCTGGGGGATATTCAGCCAGGCTATCCGATCTTTAACTGGGACGATCTGCCGGTCAAAGAGGGGCTGCACAACCGCCATATGGTCGGTCTCACCGCCTGGCACACCTTCTTCCAGACCACTCACCTCACCCTGCATGAGAAAAAAGTGCTGGTGATCGGCTACGGCCTGGTCGGCCAGGGCGTCGCGGCGGCGGCAAAAGCTTTTGGCGGTCAGGTGATGGTGGCGGAGATCGATCCTGCCCGCCGTCTGCAGGCGGCCTACGACGGCTGGCACGTGGTGGACCTCCAGGAGGCTATCGCCTCGGCGGACGTGGTGGCCACGGCGACAGGCGGTAAAAACGTGGTTAATCGCCAGGCGCTGGACCGGGCGAAAGCGGGAGTATTTATCCTTAACGTCGGCCACGTGGCGGAAGAGATCGACGGCGATTACCTGCGCCAGTACCCCCAGGAAGAGGTGATGCCGTATATCAACGCCTACCGCATGGCCGACAAAACCGTCTATCTGCTGGCCAATGGTTCGATGCTCAATCTGACCGCTGGCTTCGGCGACAGCCTGAACGCCTTTGACGTCACCCTGGCGGTGATGGCCAGCGGCATCCGCCATATTGTCACCGACGGCATGCGCGCCCCGGCGAAGGTTTATCTCCTGCCCCAGGCGGTCTGGCAGCAGGCCCTGTAAACCCGGCGCATCGCCCCCATCGCGGGACGATGCGCTTTACCATCAGGACGACGGCGCGCTATCGGGCAACACAATATTGCTCTGCGCCAGCGTTCCCATCTGGTTGTACATCACGCTGGCGGCATCCAGCAGGTGCATCGCCAGCGCGGCGCCGCTGCCCTCTCCCAGGCGCATGTCCATATCGAGATACGGCCGCAGACCCAGCGCGTCGAGGGCGATCTGCGCCCCTTTCTCCGCCGACAGGTGTGAAGGAATAAGATAAGGGTGCGCCGACGGGGCCATGCGGCAGGCGGCCAGGGCAGAGGCATAGGAGAGGAAGCCATCCAGCACCACCGGCAGGCCACAGGAGGCCGCCCCGAGGATCACCCCGGTCATGCCCACCAGATCGTAACCCCCCACCTTCGCCAGGACATCCAGCCCGTCCGCCGGGTTCGGCTGATTATGGGCTATCGCCTGGCGCACCACCGCCACCTTATGGCCCCGCTGCGCCAGCGGCAGATTGGCCCCACAGCCCACCACCGCGTCAGGGTCGCTGCCCGTCAGGACACTGATCGTCGCTGCGGCCGGGGTGGTATTGGCCATTCCCAATTCGCCGACGCCGAAGGCTTTCACCCCGTCGGCAGCGAGCTGGCGGGGGAGATGCATGCTGGCCAGCAGCACCGTCTCCGCCTGCTGGCGGCTCATCGCCGCCGTCCGGGCGATATTCCCGCTACCGCGGGCCACCTTGAGGTTAATCAGGCCCGGCAGCGGGTCGGCATCGATGCCGACATCCACCACCTGCACCCTGGCCCCGGCCTGCGCCGCCAGCACGCAGACGCCGGTGTTGCCCCGCACCATATTGCCGGCATGAATGGCCGTCACCCCCTGCGGCGAAGGGGTCACGCCTTCATGCCAGACGCCATGGTCGGCGCACATGACCACAATCGCTTTCTCCGCCAGCGCCAGCTGCCCCTGCAAGCCAGGCAGACCGGCCAGCTGCACCGCCAGCGTCTCCAGTCGGCCAAGGCTGCCGGGCGGCTTTAACAGGCCATCAATATGCTGCTGAGCGCGCGCCATGCCCGCCACATCGGGCTGCGGAATGGCAGCCAGTAACGCCGAAAGTGTTTCCATTCTGTTCCTCACCGTTGGCGTCAGGCCTTACAGCAGCGCCAGTAAAAAGAGTAATTCGCCCAGCTCAATCGCCGCCCCGAGGGTATCCCCGGTCTGCCCGCCGAGGGTTCGCTTCAGCGCCCATCCCAGACCCCAGATCAGCACCAGGGTGATCAGCGCGGCGCGCAGCCCCTGTAGCCCCAGCAGGGCGGTGGCCAGCGCGATCGCCATCGCCATCGTCACCAGCGTCTGCTGCAGGCTAATTTTGCCGATAAACAGATTGCCCAGCCCCTTTTCCCGCGCATAGCGATGACGATACATCAGCAGCACCGCCATCCCGCGACCGACGGCGCAGGCCGCCGCCAGGGCTGCGATGGGGTGGATATCACGCAGCAGCAGCTCGCCAACCACCAGCACTTTCGCCACCAGCACGAAGATCAGCGCCAGCCCGCCGTGGGTGCCCAGCCGGCTGTCGCGCATGATCTCCAGCATCCGATCGCGGGTGCGGGCGGAGAAAATGCCGTCGCAGGTATCAGCCAGCCCGTCAAGGTGGAATCCGCCGGTGAGCAGCGCCAGCGCCAGCACGCCGAACAGCGCCGCCAGCGGGACGCCGCACCACGGCTGCAGG
>ERZ773114.4251-NODE-4251-length-10913-cov-3.704273_pt1 | contig 10913 bp, 10 predicted proteins | sample MGYA00580564_ERZ773114 | MGnify/ENA primary metagenome ERZ773114 (study PRJEB29015, sample SAMEA2737836) | human gut metagenome | biome: human gut; feature: human-associated habitat; material: faeces | place: China | collected 2012 ...
GAGCCGATCCACATGCAGTCGTCGCCGCCGTGCTTGAACCAGTAGACGCGGGCGTGTTCGAGATAGCGTCCGACGATCGAACGCACGGTGATGTTCTCGGAGACGCCGGGAACGCCCGGACGCAGACAGCAGACGCCGCGCACGACGCATTCGATCTTCACCCCGGCCTGCGACGCGCGGTAGAGTTCGCGGATCATTTCGTCGTCGGCGAGCTGGTTGCACTTGATGATGATGTGCCCGTCGCCCGTCTCGCGGTGCGCTTCGACTTCGCGGCGGATCATCTCGACGAGACGCGTGCGAAGCGAAAGGGGCGACACGCCGAGCTGACGGTAGCGCTTGATGATGCCGCAGCCCGTCATCACGTTGAAGAGGTCCGTGACGTCCGCGCAGATTTCCTCGTTGGACGTGAAGAGACCGAGGTCGGTGTAGATCGTGGCGGAAAGCGCGTTGTAGTTGCCCGTGCCGATGTGCACGTAGCGGCGGATGCCCGTGGCTTCGCGGCGCACGACGAGGCAGAGTTTCGCGTGGACCTTGAGTCCGACGAAACCGTAGACGACGTTCACGCCCGAGCGTTCGAGCGCTTCGGCCCAGTTGATGTTGCGCTCTTCGTCAAAGCGCGCCTTGAGTTCGACGACGGCCGTCACCTGCTTGCCGCGGCGGCGCGCCTCGATGAGGCTCTTGATGATGGGCGAATTGCTGCCGCAGCGGTAAAGCGTCTGCTTGATCGCCACCACCTTCGGATCGCGCGCAGCGCGGTCGATGAAGGAGAGCACCCCGGTGAACTTTTCATAGGGGTGGAAAAGGAGCACGTCGCGTTCGCGCAGCGTCGCGAAGAGATCGTTTTCCGGATCGAAGACTTCGGGCGAAGTCATGCGATCGGGCACGTACTGCAGGCTCGGGCGGTCGATGAAGCACAGATCCATGAATTCCGAGAAGGCGAGCGGGCCGCTCACCTTGTAGATCTGGCCGGGCTTCATGTCGATGTGGTCGAGCAGGAAGTTCTGCAGACGAACCGGCATGCCGCGCTCGAGTTCGAGACGCACGGGCGCGCCGAAGCGGCGCTGTTCGACGTAGTCGCGCACGGCTTCGAGAAGGTCGTCGGCTTCGTCCTCTTCAATTTCAGCGTCGGTGTTGCGCGTGATGCGGAAGAGCCCGTAGGAGGTCACGCGGAAGCCCGGGAAGAGTCGGCCGAGGCACTCGCCGATCAGGTCTTCCGTGAGGATCACCTGCACGTTCTTGTAGGAGGACTGGAAGGAGAGGTCGGGCGCGGCCTCGTCGAGATCCTTCGAGAGGAAGAGGAAGCGCTGAATGTTGTTCGGGCACTTCAGACGCGCGTAGCGCACGTCCTCCTCGTCCGTTTCCGAAACGAGCTCGATCAAGAAGTTGAGGCTCGTGTTCGAAATCCACGGGAAGGGATGGCCCGAGTCGACGACCTGGGGCGTGAGGACCGGATAGATGTTCTGCTCAAACCAAGCCTCGAGCTTCTGGCGCTTCTTGCCGCCGAGCGTCGCGAACTTCGTGATGACGACGCCCTTTTCGCGCAGGGCGGGCTGCAGGGTCTTGAGCCAGAGATCCTCGGCACGGTCGACGAGGGTCGACACCTTCTGACGGATGATCGTGAGCTGACGGCGCGGCGGAATTCCGTCGGCGCCCGTGGCGGCGACGCCCGTCTGTTCCTGACGGAAGACGTTGGCGACGCGAACCATGAAGAATTCGTCGAGGTTGTTCCAGAAAATCGAGAGGAACTTCACGCGCTCGAGAAGCGGCACGCGGGGGTCTTCGGCTTCGGAGAGCACCTTCTCGTTGAAGTCGATCCAGTTGATTTCCCGGTTGAGATAGTACTTCGGGTCGTTGAGGTCGATCGTCGTTTCGACGGCGGACTCCTTGCGCTCCTTCACGCCGCGCGCACGGTCCGACTTGGCGGGCTTGGCCGCTTCGGCGCTGTTGGGAGTGGGAGCCGCGGGTTCGACGGCGGCGACCGTTTCATTGTTTTCCATTTTTTTCTGCCTTGTGAGGAAAGAGTGGGAGTCCGGACGAAGAGTCCTTTCTCTCAGTTTCGCACAGTTTTATGACAAAACAAAGACAGCATTACTTCTGATGGACGTCCCGCAAGAAAAAAGGGAGGACCTGAACTGTCCCCCCCTCTTCTCGTCGCCGATCGCCGCGCCTTACGGAAGCGCCGCGGCAAGTTCCTCGGCGAGGCGCCGCGCCTCGGCCGGATCGGCCGTCTCCACCATGATGCGAAGCAGCGGCTCGGTCCCCGAAGGACGCACGAGCAGGCGGCCGCGCCCTTCGAGCGTCTTTTCGGCTTCGCGCACGGCGGCGCCGAAGGCTTCCGACTTGCGCCAGTCAAAGCCCGGTTCGATCGGACGGTTGACAAGGACCTGCGGCAGGAGCGTGAGTTCCGCCGTGACCTCGGCGAGCGTCTTTTCCTGACGGCGCATGGCGGAGAGCACCTGCAGGGCGCTCACGAGGCCGTCGCCCGTCGTCTGCTTGTCGAGCGCGATGATGTGGCCCGACGTTTCGCCGCCGAGGAGCCACCCTTCGCGCTTCATCATTTCGAGCACGTAGCGGTCGCCCACCTTGGCGCGGCCGAAGGGAATCTGACGTTCGGCGAGCTTCTGCTCGAGCGCGAAATTCGTCATAAGGGTGCCCGCCACGCCCGAGACGGCGCCGTCGAGAAGACGGTCCGTCACCATGGCCCAGAGGAGTTCGTCGCCGTTGTAGACGTGATTGGCGTCGGCCATGATGAGGCGGTCCGCGTCGCCGTCGAGGCTCACCGCGACGTCGCAGCCGTGTTCGCGCACGAGTTCGGGGAGGTGTTCGATATGAGTGGCGCCGACGCCCGCATTGATGTTGAAGCCGTCGGGCTCATCGCCCATGACGTAGGTCTTGGCGCCCAGTGCGTCAAAGACGCGATGTGGTAGGCCGCCCCGTTGGCGCAGTCGACGAGAATCTTGAGTCCCTTGAGGTCGGCGTTCCCCGAGATGCTCGCCTTGCAGAATTCGATGTAGCGCCCCGAGGCGTCGTCGAGACGACGGGCCTTGCCGAGTTCGGCGGAAGTGACGCAGGCGAAGCCCCGGTCCATTTCCTCTTCCATCTCGAGTTCCATCTCGTCGGGGAGTTTCGTGCCCGCGCCGCTGAAGAATTTGATCCCGTTGTCGTCATAAGGATTGTGGCTCGCCGAAATCACCACGCCCGCGTCGAGCCGCAGGGCCCGCGTGAGATAGGCGACGGCGGGGGTCGGAATCGGACCGCAGAGAAGCACGTCGACGCCCGCGCTCGAAAAGCCCGCTTCGAGCGCGGCCTCCAACATGTAGCCCGAAATGCGGGTGTCCTTGCCGATCAGAACCGTCGGACGCGAAGTGCCCGAACGGTGCCGGATCGTGCGCCCGGCCGCCTGACCGAGCCGCAACACGAAGTCCGGAGTGATCGGGCTCTTGCCCACCTTGCCTCGCACGCCGTCCGTGCCGAAGTAGCGTCTGCTCATAATCTGCCTTTTTTACTGCGAATCGATTTCAAAGGGCGCCCCTCTGGGCCGCACGCCATACGGCGAGCGCATCGGCCGTTTCCCGCACGTCGTGCACGCGAAGAACCGCGCTGCCGTGCGCGGCGCCGAAGAGCGCGCCCGCGACGCTTCCCGCGACGCGGTCCGTCGGCTTTTCCTGATGCGCGGCGAGTCCGATCGACGACTTTCGGGAGAGCGCCGTCATAAAAGGATACCCCCGCTCGACGAAACTTGCCGTTTCCCGAAGGAGCGTGAAGTTCCCGTCGGGCGTTTTCCCGAAGCCGAAGCCCGGATCCCAGCAGATACGGTCGGGCGAAACGCCGAGCGCGAGAAGCTTCGCCGTGCGCTCTTCGAGGTAGACCGTCACTTCGCCCACCAGATCGTCGTAACGGGGCTCGGCCTTGCGGTGCATCACGACGAGGCCGCAGTTCGTGCGGGCCGCGGCCTCGAGGGCGCCCGGCCGTTCAAAACCGCGGATGTCGTTGAGGACGGCGGCGCCGAGTTCGGCCGCCTCCGTCATGATTTCGGGCTTGCTCGTGTCCACGCTCACGCAAAAGCCTTCCGCGGCGAGCGCGCGCACGACGGGGAGAACGCGGCGGCGCTCCTCTTCGAGCGAAACGCCGAACTCGTCGAACCCCGGGCGCGTCGATTCGCCCCCGACGTCGATGAGGTCGGCCCCTTCGTCGCGCATGCGGCGGGCGTGAAGAAGCGCCGCCTCGGGCGTGTTGTGTTCGCCCCCGTCCGAAAAGGAGTCGGGGGTGACGTTCAGAATCCCCATGATGAGGGGCCGAGCTTCGAGATCAAAAAGGCGTTCGGCGCAACGCCAAACCTTCGCTTTCGCCATGAGGCGATCCTCCTTGTGCAATCTTTCTTCGGTCTCAAGAAAAAAGGCGGAACCCCCGCACCCTTCCGGTCCGCGGGGATCCGCCTTCGCTGCGGGGCGCTTTATCAGTCCCGCTTCTCTTCGTTGTCGGCGGCGTCCGAGGACGTCGCGCGCTCTTCGGTCGGTTCGTCGGAACGCGCCTCGGGCGTCTCGGCCGCTTCGGACCGGGCGGCGCCTTCAGCCTTCGCCTCGGTCGCCTTCGATTCGTCGTACGACTTCGGAGGACGGACTTCGCGGCCCGCCATGATGTCGTCGATCTGATCCGAGTCGATCGTCTCCCACTTGAGGAGCGCCTCGGCCATCGCGTGCATCTTGTCGCTGTTTTCCACGATGAGCTTCTTGGCGACTTCGTAGCGCTCGTCGAGGATACGGCGGATTTCGGCGTCGACCTGCTGCATCGTCGCTTCCGAGACGTGCGTCGTGCGGGTCACCGAGCGGCCGAGGAAGACTTCGCCCTCGTTTTCCGCGTAGACCATCGGGCCCATCTTGTCGCTCATGCCGTAACGGGTCACCATGTCGCGGGCGAGGTGTGTGGCGCGCTCGAAGTCGTTCGAAGCGCCCGTCGTCGCCTGATTCATGAAGACCTCTTCGGCGATGCGGCCGCCGAACATGATTGAGATCATGGTGAGGAGCGTCTCGCGGTCGTAGGAATAACGGTCTTCCGTCGGCAGCTGCATGGTGACGCCGAGCGCGCGGCCGCGCGGAATGATCGTGACCTTGTGCACGGGGTCGGCCTTCGGGAGAAGGCGCGCCACCACCGCGTGGCCCGATTCGTGATAGGCCGTGTTGCGGCGTTCGTGCTCGTTCATGACGACGCCGCGGCGTTCGGCCCCCATCATGATCTTGTCCTTGGCGTTTTCAAAGTCCTGCATCTCGACCGTACGCGCGTTGCGGCGCGCGGCAAAGAGCGAAGCTTCGTTCACGAGGTTGGCGAGGTCCGCCCCAGAGAAGCCCGGCGTGCCGCGGGCGAGCACCGAAACGTCGATGTCGCGGCCCACGGGGACCTTCTTCATGTGAACGTTCAGAATCTGTTCGCGGCCGCGGATGTCGGGAAGCGGCACGACCACCTGACGGTCGAAGCGGCCCGGGCGCAGAAGCGCCGGGTCGAGCACGTCGGGACGGTTCGTCGCGGCGATCACGATGACGTTCGACCCCGTCTCGAAGCCGTCCATTTCGACGAGCATCTGATTGAGGGTCTGTTCGCGTTCGTCGTTGCCGCCGCCGAGACCAGCGCCGCGCTGACGGCCCACCGCGTCGATTTCGTCGATGAAGATGATGCAGGGAGCGTTCTTCTTGGCGCTCTCGAACATGTCGCGCACGCGGGCGGCGCCGACGCCGACGAACATTTCGACGAAGTCCGAACCCGAGATCGTGAAGAAGGGAACGCCCGCTTCGCCGGCGATGGCCTTGGCGAGAAGCGTCTTACCCGTGCCGGGGCTCCCCACGAGGAGAATGCCGCGCGGGATGCGGCCGCCGAGGCGCTGGTACTTGCTCGGATCGCGAAGGAAGTCGACGACTTCCTGCACTTCCGCCTTGGCTTCGTCGCAGCCCGCGACGTGCTTGAAGCGGACCGTGTTCTGCGTGCCGTCGAGCATGCGGGCCTTGGACTTGCCAAAGCCGAAGGCGCCGCCGCCGCTGCCGCCGTCCTGCATGCGGCGCATCATGTAGATCCACACGCCGATGAGAAGGAGCATCGGGAACCAGGAAATGAAGATCGACGTGAGGAAGCCGGGCTGCTCCTCGGGACGGGCGAACACCTGAACGCCCGCCTCGCGCAGATCCTCTACCATCCAGATGTCGCCCGGACTCGTCAGGGTGTATTCCGGACCGCTCTGCGGCGTCACCGTGATGCGGCTGCCCTGGACGTCCACGCGGGCAATCTTGCCCGCCTTGGCGTCGGCCATGAACTGCGTGTAGCTCACGCCGCTCTGCGTCGTCGTGAGCGTGCCGTCAAACTGCTCGAACACCGTGAAGAGCACCGCTACGGCAAGGATGAGTGCGAGAAGACGGCTGATGCTTTTCTTATCCAAAATTGACTCCGAAGCAGGGAGGCCGCATCGGTCGTTCTGCGGCGCGCATCCCTGCGGGTTCTATGTGACCTTCGCCTCCCCCGAGGCGAAATTGCGAGGTTCCGACATTTTAGCGTTTCACCGCGGCGCCCCCTCGAAAGGAAAGCGGCTTTTTCGCGGGCGACGTGCAAGAAAGCGTCTTTCTTCGTGTGCAAATATGTCGGAATGGTGGCACAATCACGCTTTTCTTTCGCGGGCGACCAAATACACCTCCGCCGACGTGTCGCGCGAAGCCGCGGGCTTGCGCGTGTAGACGCGGCGGAAATGCTTCTTGAGCGCCTCGACGTACTGCGAATAGCCCGAACCCTGGAAGGCCTTCGTGACGAAGACGCCGTTGGGCTTCAAGTGTTCCAGGCAGAATTCGAGGGCGAGCTCGTTCAAAAGGAGCGAGCGGGCCGCGTCCGCCGCGGCGATCCCCGAGAGATTCGGCGCCATGTCGCTCAGCACCACGTCGACCTTGTCTCCGCCGAGAATTTCGGCGAGCTTGTCGGCGACCTCCTGCTCGCGGAAGTCGCCCTGCAGGAAGGTGACGCCGTCGATCGGGTCCATCGGCAGAATGTCCATGGCGATGATGCGGCCGTCCACCTTGCCGTCGCGGCCGACGAGACGCTCGCGGACGATCTGCGTCCAGCTCCCCGGCGCCGCGCCGAGATCGACCACGGTCATGCCGCGGCGAAGAAGATGTTCGCGGTCGTCAAGCTCCGTGAGTTTGTAGACGGAACGGGCGCGGTACCCCTCGGCCTTGCTTCGCTTGACGAAGGGATCGTTGATGTGCCGTTCGATCCAGGCGCGGTTGGAGCGCAGTTTTTTCGTTGCCACCGGCATTTGTAAACTCTTTATCCTTGAGTCGAAGATCTTTTCGACTCCAACGTTGAATCAGAAAAATTATGGAAGAAATCGTTCTTGAACGCGACCGCCGGCTCGCCCTGCGGGCCGCGGCCCATCATCTCGATCCGGTCGTCCTTCTCGGCGCCAACGGTCTCACCGAAGCCGTGCTCAAGGAAATCGACCGCGAACTCACCGCGCACGAACTCATCAAGGTGCGCGTCCCGACGGACGATCGGGAAGAGCGAGAGGCCATTTTTCTCGAAGTCGCGCAGAAGCTCGGCGCCGCGCGCGTGCAGATGATCGGAAAGCTCCTCGTTCTCTGGCGTCCTTCCGAAGAAAAGGAAGAGGAAGAATCCGAAGAAGACCGTCGTCTCGCCGAACTCTTCCGCGGTCGTGCGGAAACGGCCGGCCGCCGCGTCACGGCGGAAAAGGCCGCCCCGAAGAAGTCGGGCGCGAAGAAGGCCTACGCTCCCGTGCGCCGCGCCCGCCCGAAGACGAAGCGCGTCACGAAGAAGGCCGCGGGATCCAAGTCCTGATCCCGCTCCCTCTCAGAGGCCCCGACCCCGTCGGGGCCTTTTTGCATCATTCGTAGCGAACGCCTTCGATTTCAAAGGCGACGAGGCCCTTGGGCGCCATGAACTGCACCGTGTCGCCCTCGAACTTGCCGATGAGGGCGCGCGCGATCGGACTCGAGACGGAAATCTTGTTGGCCTTGATGTCGGCCTCGTCGTCGCCCACGATCTGATAGGTAACGCTCGTGTCGTCCTCTTCGTCGTAGAGGTCCACGGTCGCGCCGAAGACGATGCGGTCGCCCGCGTCGATCGTCTTCGGATCGATGATCTGCAGCGCGGGAATCTTTCCTTCGAGTTCGGCGATGCGGCCTTCGATGTGGCTCTGCTCTTCGCGCGCGGCATCGTATTCGGCATTTTCCGAAAGGTCGCCCTTTTCGCGCGCTTCGGCAATGGCCTGCACGACGGCGGGACGCGCCGTCTTCTTGAGGTACTCGAGTTCGGCCTTGAGCTTTTCGGCGCCGGCGGCCGTAATCGGAATTCGACTGGAGAGCATTTCCTTGACTGTGTTCCTTGGTCAATACGCTCCCGGCGGGACGGGAGCGAAGAAAAAAAGAACGATCGTGCTCCGACCGTTCGCCCGCATCAGATAGAGGAAACGGGCACCGACGCCGGCACCCGCTCGAAAGAGGGACGGCCGCGGGGCCGTCCGAAAGCCCGGACATTTTATCAGCTTTTCTCGGGGACTGCGCAGAGGCGTCCCCGTGAAGCCCTCCGGGCTCTTCAAGCCGGAAGTCGGCGGATCAATCGCCTTCGGCGTAGTTTTGGGGCGCAAGGCGCCGTTCGATCCACTCGATCCAGATGTGAATGCACTTGATGTGGAGTTCCTGCACGCGGTCGGCCCAGCGGCCGCCCGGCGTCACCACCGCGACGTCTGCGATTTCGTCCGTGAGCGGGACGCCCCGCTTTCCCGTGAGCGCCACCACCTTCATGCCGCGCGCCTTCGCCGCTTCGGCTGCGCGCACCACGTTGCGGCTCGTGCCCGACGTGGTGATCGCAAGGAGCACGTCGCCTGGACGGCCGTGCGCCTCGACGTAGCGCGAAAAAACGTATTCGTAGCCGTAGTCGTTGGCGACGCACGCGAGGTGCGAAGCGTCGGCGATCGCCGTCGCCGGATAGGCGGGGCGGTCTTTGCGGTAGCGACCCGTCATTTCCTCGGCGAAGTGCATGGCGTCGCAGAGGCTTCCGCCGTTGCCGCAGCTGAAGATGCGGTGCCCCGAAGCGACGGCGTCGGCCATCAGGTCACCCGCGCGGGCGATGGCGGCCTGCGCCTCGTCGTTTTTGAGAAGGGCGTCGAGCGCCGCCTGCGCTTCGCGAAGCGCGTTCAAAACGGTGTTCTGCATAATCGGCGACGGTTTAAACCGCCAAAAAAAAAGAGTTGACGGCGTCGGACTCAGGATTCGTCCGGCGTCTTGTCGTTTCGCAGCACGCGGCGGCGCCCGTAGACGGCGTTCGCGAGCGTGTTGAGGTCCGTGTATTCGATTTCGAGCCCCGACGGGAGTCCCCGCGCAAGGCGCGTGACGTGAAGCGAGGGCCAGCGGCGCCCGAGCGCCTCGATCAGATAATAGGCCGTCGCATCCCCTTCGGGCGTGTAAGAGGTCGCGACGACAACTTCTTGAAACGCTTTTCCGTCCGCCTCGGCCTTGCGAAGGCGCTCGAAGAGTCCGCCCATGCCGATCGCCTCGGGACCGCGCCCCTCGATCGGATTGAGCCGGCCGTCGAGCACGTAGTACTGCCCGCCCCAGGAGAGCGAGGCGTCGAGCGCCATCTGGTCGCCCACGCTCTCTACGACGCACAGGTGCACGGGACTTCTCGTCTCGTCGGCGCAGACGTCGCAGATTTCCTTTTCCGTGAAGGTGTTGCAGAGCGGACAGCGGTGCAGGTTCGCGTCCACCTTATCGAGAAGCGCCCGCAGGGCCGGAACGCGCCCTTCGCGCAGAAGGTGCATGGCCGCGCGCTGCGCGGACCGGGGGCCGAGCCCCGGAATGCGCTCGAGTTCGGCGATGAGCTCGCCCAAGAGCGGCGACAAACGGATCGTCATGGCGAAACCTGAAAAAGCGGACGCAACGCAAGAAAAAAGGAGTCCCCGCCCGCGGGAAGACTCCTTTCGAAGGAAGCTTCGTGTCAGAAGGGGAACTTCATGCCCGCGGGCAACGGAACGGCCGCGCGCATGCGTTCTTCCGTGATGCGGTCGAGCGTCTCGAAAGCGTTGTTGATGGCGAGCGTGACGAGGTCCTCGAGCATTTCGGGATCTTCCGGATCCATCGCTTCGGGCGCGATCGTCACGTTGAGGACGCGGTGCTGCCCGTTGACGACCACCTTGACAGCGCCGTTGCCGGCTTCGCCCGGGATCTCCATCTTCTTGATTTCTTCCTGAACCTTCTGCAGTTTGGCCTGCATCCGCTGAGCCTGGGCCATCATGCCGCCCATACCGCCCATTCCGCGCATAGTGTGCTCCTTCTTCGTATGAGTTCGTTTACCGTCCCGGAGGACGAGATTTCCCGGGCCCGACGCGGGACCCAAAGGCAGGCATTGTAGCATTGCCCCGCCCGGGGAATCGGTTATTTCCGCGGCTCCTCTTCGGGAGTGAGCGCACGGATGGAGGATTCGTCGATTTCGGCGCCGGTGAGTCGAATCACCTCCTTGACGACCGGGTCGTTGCGGAAGGCTTCGACAAGCGCCCTTCTCGCCTCTTCACGTTCCTGCCGAATCGATTCGGCCACGGTGACGGTCTCGACCCTGCCCACCTCGAAGGTGACGCGGAAGGCCGTGCCGAAATACGTGGAGAGCGAATCGGCGAGCGCCGCGCGGTTCGCCTCGGTGGCGAAGGCCGCCACCGGAATGCGAAGGCGCAGGCTCTCGCCCGTGAGTTCGAGCGGTTCGCCCATCGTCGCGACCATGAGGATCGGGCCCTCGAGCCCGGCTCCCTCGATGACTTTTCGCCAGTTGAGCGGTCCCGTCACGACCGGCGGTCTCGGGACCTCGGGGAGCGGCTCAACCGGCGTCAGGCTCCCCCCAGGGAGGAAGCTCCTCGGGCATCGGCGCGCGCTCAATGG
>ERZ773114.4252-NODE-4252-length-10913-cov-3.094769_pt1 | contig 10913 bp, 7 predicted proteins | sample MGYA00580564_ERZ773114 | MGnify/ENA primary metagenome ERZ773114 (study PRJEB29015, sample SAMEA2737836) | human gut metagenome | biome: human gut; feature: human-associated habitat; material: faeces | place: China | collected 2012 ...
GACAGGGTAGTGGTGAGCGATATGAACTCCTATAAAAACAAGAATAAACTGAAACTAAAATAAGGTAGAAGATATGGCTGTCAGGGTATATTTGAAACAAGCGTGGAACTTAATGAAGCAGAATCCGCTTTTCAGCACGCTCTATATTGTAGGAACAGGGATTTCTATCGTTATGACAATGGTAATAGCTATTGTGTATTATGTGCGGTTGGCTCCTGTTTATCCGGAGACGAACAGGATGCGTACATTGGTGGTGAAATCCGCTAAAATGACAAACGATGAGAGTACTCATTCTGCCAATATCAGTTATGCAATGTTGAAAGACTGGTTCTACTCGTTGGAAAGTGCGGAAGTAAGTACCGGAGTGTCTGGTACAAGTTATGCCCGGGTGACAAACGACAAAGAAGAAATTCCGACTTATGCAAGGTATACGGACGAGAACTTTTTCCGTGTCTTTCCTTTGGTCTTTCTGGAGGGGAAGCCATTTACTGAGGCCGATCGCCGTAGCGGTATTCATAATGTAGTACTGACAGATAGTTATGCACAGCAGCTTTTCGGAACAACTAAGGGAGTGGTCGGTAAAAACTTCTTAATGGATTATACCAATGTAAAAGTGGTGGGTGTTGTGAAAAGTGGCAGTTTTCTTACACCGGACTCGTATGCCCAAGTTTATCTTCCTTATAGTTGTCGCGATGGCTATGATGATGAAGGAAGCCATTGGGCGTTGGGAGGTTATCGTGTCTACATTTTGATGAAGGAATCGAAAAGTGTCACAGATGTACAAGATGAAGTACTGGAACTTGTCCGTAAATTTAATGTATCGGATATGGGTGACGGGTGGAAGCTGGATTTAGTGGGACAACCCGAACTTTATTGGCATAGCACTTTCCGCCTCTGGAGTAATGTCGCTGTCGACTGGGGCAGGGTGATATGGATGTTTGTAGGTATCTTTATGGTATTACTTTTTGTTCCCGCTTTCAATTTGAGCGGCATGATTTCTGCCCGTATGGAACGCCAGTTACCGGATTTGGGTATACGTAAGGCGTTTGGTGCTTCCCGCAGGCGGTTATTGGTACAGATTATCTGGGAAAATCTACTCCTTACAGGCTTGGGAACTCTTCTCGGATTGGTAATAGCTTGGATTGTACTTGCTTTGTCGGGATATGAGATATTCAGTTTATTCGAAGTCTTTCCTAAGTTTCCTCCTAAAGGAGTGAATTTGGGAATGGGAATTGATATGTTTTTTGCTCCGTTAATCTTTGTGGCAGCGGCTCTGTTCTGTTTATTACTGAATCTGATATCAGCGTTAATACCCGCATGGAATGCATTACGCCATCCGATAGTTGAATCTTTGAATGAGCAGAAATAGGGTTATCACTTTATATATAATAGAATTAGATCATTATGTTGAAACTGATACTGAAAAATCTTTGGGCACGGCGAGTCCGGAATGCGTGGTTGCTTGCCGAACTGATACTGGTCACTGTTCTGACCTGGTATATCACTGATCCTCTCTTTGTGTTAAGTTATAATCAGACGTTGCCTTTAGGATACGAACCGGACGGGTTGCTGATTGCTCCTATCCGCAGTTTGCCTTCCACTGCTCCTGATTATAATAAGGAAGAAGCGGATTCTCTTCATACAATGGAAAATATGCATCGTATGTTACGTAAGTTGCGTGATTATCCCGGTGTACAGAATGCTGCTCCTTTGGTGACTTTTGCTTTTCCGGGTTCGGGAGGGAGTTCGTATAATACTTATGCATACGATACATTGGCAATACCGGCGTCCATATCCTACTTTATACCCCATACCGGATTCTTTGAGACTTTTGGTTTCAAAACCTTTGAAGGAAAGACATTGGGAGAATTGGACAATATGGATTATCAGAGAAATGATCTTGTTGTATCTGCTGATTTGTTGCAGATCCTTCCGAAGGTCGGCCGATTGACCGGAAAACGACTGTTTTATAATAGCGATGACGATGAGAAGGATACAACTTTTTTCTCAATAAAAGGAGTCGTGGAGAAAGTGCGTTCCCGTAATTATGAACAAGGTATGTATTCTTTCTTTGAACCGCAATTGAATGTTCGTTCGAAAGAAGTATGGAACGGGGGATCTTTTTTGATTCGTCTGCAACCGGATGTGTCCGAGCAACGTTTTCTGCATGACTTCCGTACTTGGGCATACAGTAATCTGAAAGCCGGTAATCTTTATATACGGGAGGTCTCTACTTACAAGGAACAATTGGATTACTTGGAATATGGCTCCGGTGTTACCAATAAATACCGGATGAATATAATATTAGCGGTTTTCTTTCTTATTAATCTGGCGTTAGGAGTCACCGGTGCTTTCTGGCTCCAAACTCGTAGCCGCCGTGAAGAAGTGGGAATTATGTTGAGCTATGGGGCAGCACCGGGTAATATATGCAGGCTATTAATGGGAGAAGCTGCTATATTGGCTTCGTTTGCCTGGTTGGTGGGGTGTCTGATTTATTTGCAGTATGGACTGGCAGAAGGCAACTGGTATGAACAGGGCTATGTCGTGCCTTCACTTTGGATTAACAATTTCTGGCTGCATTATATAGTAGTGTCACTTATAGTTTATATCATTATTATCGTTGTGGTGTTGCTCGGAGTCTTTATTCCGGCTTACAAGATAAGTAGGATTCCTCCCACCGAAGCCTTGCGTGATGAATAAATGATGAAGATACGACCGGAAAAAGAGAAAGACAGATTATAATAATAACGATTTAAATACTTACGACTGTGATTAAATTAGTTGGCATTAATAAGATTTATCGCACCAATGAGATTGAGACGGTAGCGTTGGAGGATGTAAACCTTACAGTGAATAAAGGAGAGTTCCTGAGCATTATGGGGCCGTCAGGTTGTGGTAAATCCACTTTATTGAACATTATGGGGCTATTGGATACACCAACCGGTGGAAGTATAGAAGTAGCCGGAACAAGAATTGAAAGCATGAAAGATAAGGAACTTGCCGCTTTCCGTAATAAGAAACTGGGATTTGTGTTTCAGTCCTTCCACCTGATAAATTCGCTCAATGTGCTGGATAATGTTGAGTTGCCTTTACTTTATCGTCGTATGAGTAGCAGTGAACGCAAGCGGTTGGCACAGGACGTTTTGGCAAAGGTGGGGTTAAGTCACCGGATGCGTCATTTCCCGTCTCAGCTCTCCGGTGGTCAGTGCCAGCGTGTTGCTGTTGCCCGTGCGATTATCGGCAATCCGGAGATTATCCTTGCTGACGAGCCGACCGGTAACCTGGACTCCAGAATGGGAGCGGAAGTTATGGAACTGCTTCACCGGTTGAATAAGGAAGACGGACGGACGATTGTTATGGTGACGCATAATGAAGAACAGGCAAAACAGACTTCGCGGACAGTTCGTTTCTTTGACGGGCATCAAGTGCAGTAAAAAGTTAAGGCTATTTGCATTGTTTTCAATATAATAACTTATCTTTGTGCGAATAATATTGAAAGAGGTGCAGATCTTTTGCTTATGAAACAACGATATTTCTGTGTGTTTGTAGTTCTGTTTATTGCCGTTCTTTGTCAAGCGGCAGCATCGGAGCGTACATACAATGTGCTTTTTATCCAATCGTATACTTCGCAGACTCCTTGGCATCGCGATTTGAACCAAGGTTTGGTGAAAGGCTTTAAAGATAATGGATTGAAAGTGAATATAACGACTGAATATCTGGATGCGGATTTTTGGGCATTCAGATCTGAGAAAGTCATTATGCGTCGTTTCTGTGAGCGTGCCCGTGACAGGGAAACCGATTTGATTGTGACATCCAGTGATGAGGCTTTCTATACGCTCTTTGCGTGTGGAGACTCGTTGCCCTTGCAAATACCGGTTGTATTTTTTGGTATTAAGTATCCGGATGAGAAGCTGTTTGCCGCTCATCCCAATGTCTGCGGATATACGGTCAATCCTGATTTTGATATTATTTTGCGGGAGGCACAGCGACTGTTTCCCAAACGCAAAGAGGTTATTTGTGTGATTGATAATAGTTTTCTGAGTAACAAGGGACTGGAGGATTTTCAGGAGGAATGGGAAGTCTTTCAGAAAGATAATCCCGATTATGACATGAAGATATATAACACACAAAATCAGACAACCAGCCATATTATTTCTGCTATTTGCTATCCGCGTAATAGTTACGGACGTGTGGTAATTGCTCCCAAATGGTCTCCTTTTCTTTCTTTTGTAGGCAAGAACTCGAAAGCCCCTGTTTTTGCTACACAGAATGTTGGTTTGACCAACGGAGTGTTCGGTGCTTATGATTGCGATGCCTATACTTCGGCAATGCAGGCCGCACAGAGAGCTTCTTCCGTGTTAAAAGGAACATCTCCCAAAGACGTCGGGGTTACTGAGATTCCGCAAGGGTTTATATATGACTACAAGCAACTGGAATTTTTTCATGTCAATCCTGACAAGATAGGCTCGAAAGGAACTGTTGTCAATGAACCCTATTGGGAGAAATATAAACTCTTATTTATTCTTCTTTATCCGTCTATTTTGGCATTATTGATTGCGTCTATCGTATGGTTGATGCGTGTTAATCGTCGTGAGGCCAAACGGAGGGTACAGGCGCAGACCCGTTTGTTGGTACAGAATAAAATGGTGGAACAACGCAATGAGTTTGACAATGTCTTCCATTCCATTCGCGACGGTGTCATTACATATGATACCGATTTACATATCCATTTCACCAACCGTTCCCTGTTGCAAATGCTACATTTGCCGTTCGATATAGGCGGACGTGTGTATGAAGGAATGATGGCGGGAAGCATTTTCAAGATTTATCATAATGGTCAGGATATCCTCCATAAAATGTTGAAGGAAGTAGCAAAGACCGGAAAGAGTGTTATGATACCGCAAGGTGCCTTTATGAAAGAAGTACATAGTGACAAATATTTCCCCGTATCGGGAGAAATCGTGCCTATCTTTTCAAGGGAAGAAATTACCGGTATGGCTCTTTCTGCACGTAATATATCGGATGAAGAGATGCAGAAGCGTTTCTTCGACATGGCAGTGGACGAGAGCGCTATTTATCCGTGGCAGTTTGATATGGAAACAAATTGCTTTATTTTTCCGCAAGGCTTTCTGGTGAGGCTCGGTTATGATGAAGCTGTTACTACCATTTCTCGCGAAGAAATGGATCGTACGATTCATCCGGATGATATAAAAGAAATACGTGTTCTTTTTGACAAGGCCTTGTCGGGTGAAGAAGAAAGCACACGTTTGAACTTCCGCCAGCGTAATGTGAAAGGCGAATATGAGTGGTGGGAATACCGTTCTTCTATTGTTACCGGCTTGACGCAGGATTCTCTCTATAATATATTAGGTGTATGTCAGAGTATCCAGCGGTATAAGACTGCTGAGCAAGAGATGCGGGAGGCACGTGATAAGGTGCTTCAGGCGGATAAATTGAAGTCGGCCTTCCTTGCCAATATGAGCCACGAAATCCGCACTCCGCTGAATGCTATCGTCGGTTTCTCCGATTTGTTGAGTGATACGAGTAACTTTACCGAAGAAGAGGTGACGCAGTTTATTGCCACAATCAACAAGAACTGCGGATTGTTACTGGCTTTGATTAACGATATTCTCGATTTGTCGCGCATCGAATCGGGAACAATGGAATTTATGTTTGCGGAACATAACCTGCCTTTATTGCTCAAAACTGTCCATGATTCGCAGCGCCTGAATATGCCTGCGGGCGTAGAACTGGTACTGCGTATGCCTGCGGGCGACAAGAAATATCTTACGACAGATAATGTCCGCCTGCAACAGGTAGTCAATAACCTTATTAATAACGCTGCCAAGTTCACCGGTAGCGGCTTTATCACTTTCGGTTATGAAGAAGATGAAGAACCGGGTTATACCCGGATTTTCGTAGAAGATACGGGAGTCGGCATTTCGGAAGAAGGTATCCGCCATATCTTCGAGCGGTTCTATAAGGTCGATAACTTTACGCAGGGGGCAGGTTTGGGATTGAGTATTTGCCAGACTATTGTCGAACGTCTGAAAGGAACTATCAGTGTCACTTCCGAAGTAGGCAAAGGCACCCGCTTTACGGTACGTCTTCCTAACTACTGCGAATAGACACCCGTACCTGCTACAAACAATACTAAAACGGCTGCATACATAATCGAACGTTCATTTTTGAGCATAGTGTCCGAAAATGAACACTGTTCTTATTCTTTAATTGATTGAAAATAAATACCTTATTCTTTTGGCACATCGTTTGAACCTCCTTAGGTGAAAAATATAGTGCGTAATGAAAAAGAAAAGTATATTGTTTGCTCTTGCTGCTGTTTGCCTGCCTGTGGTATTATCGGCACAGCAGGAAAGGAAGATAACCTTGAATGAAGCTATTGCTATGGCACGCGTGCAATCCGTAGATGCCGCCGTTGCCCTGAATGAATTGAAAACTGCCTATTGGGAATATCGTACCTTCCGTGCCGATCTTTTGCCGGAAGTCAACCTGACCGGTACATTGCCTAATTACAACAAGTCTTATGGCTCCTATCAGAATGCAGACGGTTCATACAGCTTTGTCCGTAACAGTGCTTTGGGACTTTCCGGCGACCTTTCCATTGACCAGAACATCTGGCTTACCGGCGGTAAACTTTCATTGGTGTCTTCGCTCGACTATATGAAGCAGTTGGGCTCCGGAGGCGACCGTCACTTCATGTCTGTTCCCATTACGCTGAAACTCACGCAACCGATTCTTGGCGTAAACAACGTGAAATGGAACAGGCGCATTGAACCGGTACGTTATGCGGAAGCAAAAGCTGCTTTTATCACCGCTACCGAAGAAGTAACCATGCGGGCAATCACCTATTATTTTAATCTCCTGCTGGCCGAAGAAAACTTGGGGACAGCCAGGCAAAACCTCTCCAATGCCGACCACCTCTACAAAGTAGCACTTGCTAAACGTGAAATGGGGCAGATCTCCGAAAACGAACTCTTGCAACTGAAACTTTCCGCCTTGAATGCAAAAGCTTCTTTGACGGAGGCCGAAAGTGACCTCAATGCCAAGATGTTCCAGCTTCGTGCCTTTTTGGGAGTGGGAGAGGATGAAAATCTGCGTCCCGTCATTCCCGAAACTGTGGACGGAACGAAAATGGAATACAATCAAGTGTTGAGCAAAGCTTTGGAACGTAACTCATTTGCTCAGAACATTCGTCGCCGACAGTTGGAAGCTGATTATGAAGTGGCCACGGCACGCGGTAACCTGCGTAGCATCGATCTGTTTGCAAGTGTGGGGTATACCGGAGAGAATCGTGATTTCCCTGCTGTTTACAAGAATTTGCAGGATAACCAAATTGTGCAGGTCGGCGTTAAGATTCCTATTCTGGACTGGGGAAAACGCCGGGGTAAAGTTCGGGTTGCCAAGAGCAACCGTGAAGTGGTGCTTTCCAGAATCCGTCAGGAACAGATAAACTTCAATCAGAACATTTTCCTGTTAGTGGAGAATTTCAATAATCAGGCGCAGCAGTTAGCTATTGCAAAGGAAGCTGATCTCATAGCGCAGCAACGTTACAAGACCAGTATTGAAACCTTTCTGATTGGCAAGATTAATACGCTGGACCTGAACGACGCTCAAAGTTCCAAAGATGCGGCGCGTCAGAAGCACATTTCCGAGCTCTATTATTATTGGTATTATTTTTATCAGATTCGTAGCCTGACGCTTTGGGATTTCCGTACCAATACCGAACTGGAAGCCGATTTTGATGAAATTGTGCGACAATAAAAAAGGAAAGGTCCATAAAGACAGTATTTTTTTGTAGATTTGCATCATCACAGTAATAGAAAAGGAAGCTCTGATAGAATATAGAATAAGGAATACGAACTATGATTCTGATAATTGACGATGATAGCGCGGTACGTTCTTCGCTTAGTTTTATGTTGAAGCGTGCGGGATACGAAGCACAGGTAGTTCCCGGTCCCCGGGAAGCTATCGAGGTAGTGCGTACGGTAGCTCCGGATTTGATACTTATGGATATGAACTTCACTCTCTCAACGACAGGTGAAGAAGGTTTGACTCTGCTCAAACAAGTGAAAGTGTTCCGTCCCGACACTCCGGTGATACTGATGACAGCTTGGGGGAGGATCCAACTTGCCGTGCAGGGAATGCAGGCAGGAGCTTTTGACTTTATTCCCAAACCGTGGAACAACGCTGCCCTGCTGCAACGTATCGAGACGGCCTTGGAACTTTCCACTGCTCCTAAAGAAACAACGCAGGAACAGAACGACGCATTCAATCGTAATCATATCATCGGTCGTAGTCAAGGCTTGACGGACGTATTGAATACCATTGCCCGCATTGCAAAGACCAACGCCTCCGTATTAATAACAGGCGAAAGCGGTACAGGTAAGGAACTGATAGCCGAAGCGATCCATATTAACAGCCAGCGTGCTAAGCATCCTTTTGTAAAAGTAAACCTCGGAGGAATTTCCCAAAGCCTGTTTGAAAGTGAAATGTTCGGGCACAAGAAAGGAGCTTTTACCGACGCTTCCGCCGACCGTACCGGACGTTTCGAAATGGCAGACAAGGGAACGATCTTCCTTGATGAAATAGGCGACCTCGACCTTTCCTGTCAGGTGAAGCTTCTGCGTGTATTGCAGGATCAGACCTTCGAAGTGCTCGGCGACAGTCGTCCCCGCAAAACGGACATCCGTGTAGTTTCCGCCACCAATGCCGATTTGCGCAAAATGGTGAATGAACGTACTTTCCGTGAAGACTTGTTCTATCGTATCAATCTGATAACCGTTAAACTACCCGCTTTGCGCGAACGCCGTGAGGACATCCCTTTGCTGGTGCGTCACTTCGCTGACCGTCAGGCAGAGACGAACGGATTGCCTCGCACGGAATTTTCCGCCGATGCCATGCAATTTTTGAGCCGCCTGCCTTATCCGGGAAATATCCGCGAATTGAAGAACTTGGTGGAACGTACGATACTTGTCAGTGGCAAGCCTACTCTCGACGCATCCGATTTCGACGCCCAGTATATCCGCCATAACGATCAGAAAGCAGCCGAAAGTACTTCTTTTATCGGCATGACTTTGGACGAAATAGAGCGTCAGACCATACTTCAGGCTTTAGAACGGCATAAAGGTAACCTGAGTCAGGTAGCTATGGCATTAGGTATCAGTCGTGCCGCCCTTTACCGGAGGCTTGAAAAGCATAATATAAATTATACGTTATAATAGCTTGTATATTGTAGCTCTGTCTGATGATGCAGACAGATAATTACCAGTGAATCATATAACTTAAAACTATTTGTCCGTGCGAATCAAAGGCTTCTTTTACATATTCGTCATCTTGTTGCTGATTTTGGGAATTGGCTTGCTTTGCCTTTCCGGCCAGTTACGTCCGGCTTTCTTTTATGTAGGAGAGGGGCTGATCCTGTTCATCTTGGTCTATCTGGTTTTCTTTTATCGTAAGATAGTGAAACCTTTGAACACGATTGGAAGCGGTATGGAATTGTTACGCGAGCAGGATTTCAGTAGTCGACTGAGCCGGGTGGGGCAGTACGAAGCCGACCGTATCGTGAATATTTTCAACCGCATGATGGAACAACTCAAGAACGAACGCCTCCGTCTGCGCGAACAGAATCATTTTCTCGATTTGATGATTAAGGCTTCTCCTATGGGAGTTATCATCACCTCCCTTGACGACGAACTTTCGGAACTTAACCCTATGGCGTTGAAAATGCTCGGTGTCCGCTTCGAAGATGTTCAGGGGAAAAAGATGAAAGACGTTGACTCCCCGTTAGCCGGGGAACTTGCCAGTCTGCCGAGAGGTGAGACAGTAACCGTCCGCCTGAATGACTCGAACATTTACCGATGCACCCATTCCTCCTTTATCGACCGTGGATTCCAACATCCTTTCTTTCTGATCGAAAGCCTTACGGATGAAGTGATGAAAGCTGAGAAGAAAGCCTATGAGAAAGTAATCCGTATGATAGCCCACGAAGTGAACAATACCACTGCGGGAATTACCTCTACGTTGGACACCGTAGAGCAAGCGCTTACCACGGAAGAAGGTATGGAAGACATCTGCGATGTGATGCGTGTCTGCATTGAACGCTGTTTCTCCATGAGCCGCTTCATCACTCGCTTTGCCGATGTAGTGAAGATTCCCGAACCGACGCTCACGCCTGTCGACCTGAATGACCTCGCATTTACCTGCAAGCGTTTTATGGAAGGTATGTGTGCCGACCGGAACATAAAACTTCGTCTGGAGATAGACGAAACACTGAAAGAGGTAAAAATGGATGCCTCCCTCTTCGAACAGGTACTGGTAAACATCATCAAGAATGCTGCGGAAAGCATCGAAAAGGATGGCGAGATTATCGTCCGCACCCTTTCTCCTGCCACTATCGAAGTGGTGGACAACGGTAAGGGAATCAGCAAAGAGGTGGAAGCGAAGCTGTTCAGCCCGTTCTTCTCCACCAAGCCCAATGGTCAGGGAATCGGACTGATCTTTATCCGGGAGGTTCTGATGCGTCACGGCTGTACCTTCTCTCTGCGGACTTATGCCGACGGATTGACCAGATTCCGTATTCTTTTTCCTTGATCAAATGTCAAACGAGAACAGTTCTTCCGCTATATAGACCTTTTTTTGTTCTGAAATCCCTCCTACCTTTGCCCCGCTCAATTCAATAGGATGTTAAGGTATAAGATATGAGATTAATAATTAAAGGTGCAGTAGCGCTCTTTCTTTTATTGGCTATCAGTATTCCGCTAAGTGCCCAATACATAGTGCAGGGTGTGGTGACTGATTCTCTGACCAGAGAACCCTTATCTTATGTATCTGTACGTCTGAAAAACACGACCGAAGGAACGACTACCGGAAGTGACGGACGCTTTTATTTCAAA
>ERZ773114.4257-NODE-4257-length-10907-cov-2.973553_pt1 | contig 10907 bp, 6 predicted proteins | sample MGYA00580564_ERZ773114 | MGnify/ENA primary metagenome ERZ773114 (study PRJEB29015, sample SAMEA2737836) | human gut metagenome | biome: human gut; feature: human-associated habitat; material: faeces | place: China | collected 2012 ...
GTAATAAGACTGGTAACTTTTTCTTGTCCGGTTCATTCTATGACCAAGATGGCATAATTCCGACTACCGGTTATACAAAGACAACTTTCCGCTTCAATGCCGAGCAAAGATGGAAAATGCTAACATTTAATGCTAATGTAGCCTATTCTCAGGCTCGTACAAGCAAAACTTTAACTTCTGCAGGTCTTCATGATTCATCAGGGACGGGTTCCATGGTTGCTCTTTATGGATGGGCACGCAGTGATGATATGAAGCATTATTTAAATGAAGATGGTTCAAAATATCGTATATTCGAAGGTCGCCAAGAGCTATCCGCTGATGTTGAAAATCCTTATTGGATGCTTGATAATTACAGACTGAAGGATGATACAGAACGTTTTACGGGTAGTTTCAGTGTGAAAGCTGATATTACAGATTGGTGGTGGATTTCTTATCGTATGGGTGTTGATTCATATACGACAGAAAATAGTAATCGTATTGCTGAAGGCGCAGCTGTGAAAGATCTGTGGCAAAATGGAATGATGAGTGAAAACTCTCTTCGTTACCAATATTTGTCTACTAACTTGATGACTAACTTCAGCAAGTCGTTTGGTGATTTTAATTTTAACTTGATGCTTGGCACTGCAACAGATGCCACGAAGTCGACGACCAACTATCGTTATGGTTGGAATTTTGTTATTCCGGGCTTCTATTCATTTGGTAATATTTCAACAGCTGATAAGTATCTTGTTGTAAATCGTAGCAAGCACCGTCTTGTCGGTGTGTTTGGTGAATTCCGTGTTGACTGGAAAAATACAATATTTTTAACAGCTACAGGTCGTAATGACTGGTCTTCTACGCTGCCTGTGGAAAACCGTTCGTATTTCTATCCATCTGTCAGCGGAAGTTTGGTATTTACTCAGTTCTTGCAAGACAGGGGATTGATGGATGATAGCTTTCTTAGCTTTGGTAAACTTCGTGTAAGTTGGGCCAAAGAAGGTAAAGATGCCAGTCCTTATGCTACAACTACTTATTTGGAAAATGCAGCAACAATGCTTGGGGGAATAACCGGATATGGAACGAGCTGGAGTCGTGGTAATCCGGTATTGAAACCCGAGATGACGGAATCAACAGAAATAGGTCTTGAGTTACGTTTCTTAAAGAATCGTTTGCGCCTAGACTATGCTTATTATACTAATAACTCACTTGATCAGATTATTTCACCGCGTGGTCCGCAATCCACGGGTTTCATATTCTTTGCCCAGAATATCGGTGATGTCTATAACAAAGGTATGGAACTTACAATCAGTGGTACTCCGATACAAACTAAAGACTGGACTTGGGATGCAAGCTTGAATCTTTACGGGAATCGTGGTACTGTTAAAAATTTACCAGTAGGCACAGATGTGCTGTATGTTACGGATGTGCAATTTGGTGGTGCTCAGGCTGCGTCATTCAATAATGGCCCATTCTTGGGTATCTCCGGATATCACTATAAATATACTGATGATGGCAAGGTAATTCTTGACCAATATGGGATGCCTACGTATGATAAGGATACCCGTGCTTATAGGTAATCGCGAACCCAAACTCCAAGGTGGTTTTAATAATACCATCAGCTATAAGAATTGGACATTTAATATGTTGTGGGAGTTCCGGATAGGTGGTGATATATATAACGGTACTGATTACTATTTGGTTGATAAAGGTCTTAGTGATTTAACTGCTAATCGTGAGTCATTGACTATTGCGGGTGCCCAGAAAGATGGAGATACCTATAAAGATGTAACTTACACATTCAATGCCAATGAAACTTATAACCTCAATGGAGCTCAGGTTTCGGGAAAAGAAGTAATCCAAAAATATTATACAGATTACTACTATCGTGAAGGTCTTAATTATATCACTAAAGTCAACTCGCTCCGTCTTCGTACTATTTCTTTGAACTATGAACTTCCTAAGGCATTTTTGGCTAAAATAGGCATAAAGCGTGCCAATGTATCCGCGACAGCCAATAATTTGCTTTTGTTTACTAACTATCGTGGTGATCCCGAATCTTCTTCTGCAGGTTCCGGTATTTCCGGTTCCGGTGCAACGGGTATTGATTACTGCTGTGTACCACCAACTGCAAGTTTTGCATTTGGCTTTAATGTAACATTCTAATTTTTCAACTGCTAAAATTTAGAAATATGAAACTATTTAAATCAATTATATTAAGTGTAGCAGGGTTAATGACATTTGCCTCTTGTACAGATTGGCTGGACGTCAATGAGGATCCCAACACTCCCGCCCAAGCTGCCGTTTCTGTAAAGACTTTGCTTCCGTGGATTCAATATCACTTGGCTTATGCAACCGGTGCACATGGATATCGCTCGCAATTTATTTGCCAGGCGTTTACTGCTACTTCTCGTACACATCGTGATGGTTGTTCTGCGCAATGGGAGGCTACCAGTTCATTGAGTACTACCTCCTATCAACAATTCTTTGTTGGTGCGGGTCCCAATCTGGTAGATATGTATGACAAGGCTATTGCTTCAGAAGCATGGCATTATGCGGGTGCAGCTAAACTGCTTAAGGCTTATGGTTTCCTTTTAATGGCTGATATGTATGGTGAAATGCCTTATTTTGAAGCTAATAGTATTAGCCCTCATCCCAAATATGATACAGGTGAAACCATCTATACTGAGTCTTTAAAAGACATTGATGAAGCTATTGAACAATTTGGAAAAACTCAGGCGCTAGGACAACCGGCATTGTCTGAAGGTGATAGCTGGAATGGTGGTAATATCGATAAGTGGGTTAAGATGGCCTACCTGTTAAAGGCTCGTACTATCAATCAAATGTCGAAGAAATCTGCATACTATGATCCTGAAACTATTCTTGATTGTTTAAACAAGGCGCAACAAAGCATTGATGATGATACATATATTGAATGTCAGGATATTAGAGAGTCTTCAAAAGATTTTATTTCCACTGACCCTATGCAGACCAATTATAACTGGAATCAAACTTACAATGGTAACCGCCATATCACATTACCAACAAAATGGCTTGTAGATCTATTGACTGATTTTGATAATAAGGGCATCGAAGATCCGCGTGCAGATAAGATTATTGCTTGGCGTCAATTCAGTGAGAATGGAACTAAAATTTGGAAACGTGGTGCAGGAGTTGATATGCAATCGGACGTTCGTATACCCAATGGTATGGCTAATTTTATCAGCCGTAAAGAGGGCGGTTGGAATCCATCCATAGACACTCGTGCATCAGACTCCATTTATGTAGGTATTTATGCGGGTTCTGTAGGCGTTTACAGTACACCTAATATTTTCTATCGGGCTATTGATAATTGGTATCCTTCATCGGGTAACGTTTATGTCCGTCCTAATAGTCCTTATTTGTGGGCTACTTATGCTGAAGCCTGCTTTATCAAGGCTGAGGTACTCTTTAAGCAAAGTAAAAAAACAGAAGCTTTTAATGCCTATAAGGACGGCATCAAGGCTAATATCGATGAACTAAACAAGATGTTGACGATTTGGACCGGTGATGCAGCCTATACTGACTGTCCTTCAATGGGACAAATGGAACAGGTAAAAATAGACGAGTTCCTAAATGGTGCCATTGGTACTGCATCAGACATAACATTGGAAAAGATTATGAGTCAGAAGTTTATTGCGATGCTTTACTCAACTGTGAATTGGAATGATATGCGTCGTCATGATTATAAAAATTATATGGGATGGCAAATGCCTTATGAATATTCTGTAAATGCAGCTTCACTGAAGGGTATTCCACAAGGTAAACAATGGCGTCGTATAAAGCAATGTTCTCATGAAATCAATTATAATGCAGATCAGCTTAGAGCCATTCAACCCAACTATAATGATGATGACATCTGGACATATCCTGTATGGTGGGATTCAGCCGATTGAAAATAATATGTTTAATTTGAAATGAAACATAGCGAAGACTTTTAAGTCTTCATTCATAAATGATGATTGGGGCAGTCGGTTCGTGAGAATCGCTGCTTTTTTGCATATTAATCTATAAAATTCCATAGTTTATAGAACGTTAATTTAAATATCTTAAAATATTGGGAATCTATATATTTCATTGATTATCTTTGCGCTCGGAAACAGAAATATGATTTTCTTTGAAGTTTCATAGAGATTTAATAAGATATTGAAGACTGTAACGGTCTTCATTCATAGATGATGATTGGGACAGTCGGTTCGTGAGAATCGGCTGTTTTTTGTTTCTGTTTGTTTGCATATCAACGGATGTAATGTTACTTTTGCCGAACGAGGTCAGGTGGCCTCGTTATTAATCTCTGAATAGCAATGGCACAAAGCAAGAAATTTATCTCTCCGGGAGCATGGTTTTCCATGTTGTATCCCGCAGACTGGAATGAGTTTGAAGATGGGGAAGGCTCTTTTCTCTTCTATAATCCAAGTGAATGGACTGGAAATTTTCGTATTTCTGCATATAAAGGTAACGCTATGTATGGTCGGGAAGTTACCCGTCAGGAACTGAAAGACAATCCTTCGGCAGTCTCCGTTAAAATAGGAAGCTTGGCATGTGCTTACAGTAAGGAGATGTTTGAAGAAGAAGGGGCTTATTATACTTCTCATCTTTGGATTACAGGTGTGGATGATGTTGCCTTTGAATGTTCCTTTACGGTAAGCAAGGGAGCATCTGTGGCAGAGGCCGAAGCCGTTATCGCCTCGTTGGAAATACGTAAAGAGGGAGTGAAATATCCGGCAGAGCTTATACCTGTCCGCCTGTCCGAAATCTACCAGATTAATGAGGCTTTTGAGTGGGTGACCACTACTGTAAAAGAACAACTGAAAAAAGATTTCCAGGGTATGGAAGAAGATTTGGACAGTATGCAACAGGTCATTGATAGTGGAACTATCGGTTCGAAGAAGAAAGAAGCATGGCTTTCATTTGGTATTGCCATCTGTGTGATTCTTGCCAATGAAGTAGATGGGTTAGAATGGATGACTCTGATAGATGGTAATCGTGAAGCTCCTGTATTGCAGAATCTTACTACAGGAGAATGGATTGACCCCATGAAATTAGTGTGGAGCAAAGTGAAGGCAGGGGAATCTTGCAATCTGGCAGAAACCTACAAATCCTTACTCTGATCATTTGCCAACCAGCCATAAATCATAAATTATAAATCATAAATCTTAAACTGTGATTAGTTATCTTCAGATAGAAAATTTGACCAAGTCATTCGGTGATTTGGTATTGCTTGAGAATACTTCGCTCGGTATGGCCGAAGGGCAACGTATCGGACTGATTGCTAAAAACGGCAGTGGTAAAACTACTTTGTTGAATATCATTGCCGGAAAAGAAGGCTATGACAGTGGAACCATTTCTTTTCGTCGTGACCTTAGGGTCGGATATTTGGAACAAGACCCGCAATATCCCGAAGGACTGACCGTTCTGGAAGCTTGTTTCCATCATGGCAATAGTACGGTAGAACTGATAAAGGAGTACGAACGCTGCATGGAAACAGAAGGACATCCTGGTTTGGACGAAATCCTGGTGCGCATGGATCATGAAAAAGCATGGGAGTATGAGCAGAAGGCCAAGCAAATTCTTTCCCAGTTGAAGATAAGAAACTTCGATCAGCAAGTAAAGCATCTTTCTGGTGGACAGTTGAAGCGCGTGGCGCTTGCCAATACCCTTATCACTGAGCCTGACCTGCTGATTCTGGATGAGCCGACCAACCATCTCGATCTTGATATGACTGAATGGTTGGAAGATTACCTGCGCCGTACAAACCTCAGTCTGCTCATGGTGACGCACGACCGTTACTTTCTCGACCGTGTCTGTACCGAAATCATTGAAATAGACAATCGTCAGATCTATCAATATAAGGGAAATTATAGCTATTACCTGGAGAAACGTCAAGAGCGTATCGATGCAACGAATGTTGAAATAACCCGTGCCAACAATCTGTATCGCACTGAGTTGGAATGGATGCGTCGTATGCCGCAAGCCCGCGGGCATAAAGCGCGTTATCGCGAAGAAGCTTTCTATGAACTGGAGAAAGTAGCTAAACAGCGGTTTAATAACGACAATGTGAAACTGGAAGTAAAGGCCTCCTACATCGGTAGCAAGATATTCGAAGCAGACCATTTGTACAAGTCGTTTGGTGACCTTAAAATATTAGAAGACTTTTCTTACATTTTTGCCCGTTATGAAAAGATGGGCATTGTAGGTAATAACGGTACCGGTAAATCTACTTTTATCAAAATACTGATGGGGGAGGAGAAAGCCGATAGCGGAACGATTGATATCGGAGAAACGGTACGTTTCGGTTATTATTCGCAGGATGGCTTACAGTTCGATGAGCAGATGAAAGTGATTGATGTGGTACAGGATATCGCTGAAGTCATAGAGTTAGGTAATGGTAAAAAGCTGACCGCTTCCCAGTTTCTGCAACATTTTCTCTTCACTCCCGAAACCCAGCATAGCTATGTTTATAAACTGAGTGGTGGAGAGCGCCGTCGCCTGTATCTGTGTACGGTATTGATGCGTAATCCTAATTTCCTTGTGCTGGATGAGCCTACCAATGATCTGGATATCATTACCCTGAATGTACTGGAAGAGTATTTACAGAATTTCAAGGGGTGTGTTATCGTAGTAAGCCACGACCGCTACTTTATGGATAAAGTAGTAGACCACATGCTAGTCTTCAACGGTCAGGCGGATATCCGTGATTTCCCCGGAAATTATACCCAGTATCGTGACTGGAAGGCAGAAAAAGCCCGGCTGGAAAAGGAGAAAGAAAAAGAAGCCTCTAAACCGCAGGAAGATAAAACCGCTAAAGTGCGTTTGAATGAAAAACGCCGGATGTCCTTTAAAGAGAAAAGGGAGTTTGAACAGCTGGAGCAGGAAATTGCTACATTGGAGGACGAAAAGAAAACCATTGAAGCTGCCCTGTGCAGTGGCACCTTATCCGTAGAAGAACTCACAGAGAAATCAAAGCGTTTGCCCGAGATCACGGATTTGATTGATGAAAAGACCATGCGTTGGCTGGAACTTAGTGAGATAGAAGAATGCTAGGGTGATAAGATGGTTGATAAGATGATAAATGATAAGATGATAAAATTATGAGCAACAGAACTGGAAATTTAACGAACTATCATAGTCATAGCTTATATTGCGACGGACGTGCTAATATGGAAGACTTTATCCGCTTTGCCCTGAGTGAAGGATTTACTTCTTATGGATTTTCTTCCCATGCCCCTCTGCCGTTTTCTACAGCGTGGACTATGGAGTGGGACGCTATGGATGACTATCTGGCCGAATTCCATCGTCTGAAGGCTAAGTATGCCGGACAAATAGAACTCTATATCGGTCTGGAGATTGACTATCTGAATGAAGAGAGCAATCCGTCTGTTGTCCGTTTCCGCGAATTACCGTTGGATTACCGTATCGGTTCTGTGCACTTGCTTTATGATGATAAGGGAGAAATAGTGGATGTGGATGTGACGGCTGATAAATTCCGCAGAGTTGTGGATAAACATTTCAATGGTGACCTGGTGAGAGTGGTGCATCTTTATTATGACCGTTTGATGCGTATGGTGGAACTGGGCGGTTTTGATATTGTCGGTCATGCTGACAAAATGCACTATAACGCATCTGCTTATCATCCCGGCTTACTGGATGAGCCTTGGTATGATGCTTTGATTCAGGAATATTTTGATGCTATTGCCCGAAAAGGATATATCGTAGAGATTAATACAAAATCTTATCTGGAATTGGGCACTTTCTATCCTAATGAACGCTACTTCCCTGTATTGCTTGAAAAGGGAATCCGTGTACAGGTTAATAGTGATTCCCACTACCCGGAGCGTATAAACAACGGACGCCTGCAAGCTTTGATGGCCCTGCAAGCGTCCGGTTATCACACTGTCACGGAGATGTACAGTAATGAGTGGAAAGATATGCCACTCCTCATTCATACATAACTCCAGTGACTTTTTCTTATATATTATTTCTTCTTTAACAAGAAATCTTCAATTGCCTTTTGGTAAGTGGCTTTATCAGCTGCACCACGGAAAAGCTGAGGTTCTCCTTCCATCGGAATGAATACAAAGAGAGGAATGCTGCTTGCATTGAATAATGCGGCAAGTTCACGTTCTTTGTCCACATTCACTTTGTAGATCACGATCTTTCCGGCGTATTCTTTTGCCAGATCTTTCATGATGGGTGCTGTCATGCGGCAGGGACCACACCAGTCGGCATACAAGTCAATGATGGCGGGTTTGTCACCCTTATATTTCCAGTCCTGGGATTTCTCGTAATCGAATACATCTTTAATAAACATATCCTTGTTCATTACGATTACTTCTCCGCTCTTGGCTTCTTTTTGTTCCGGTTCATTGGGTTGTGCTTTTGCTCCATCCTTGCAGGCGAATGTCAGTACGCTGGCAAAAATCAGAATGGCAAAGGTTAGTACTTTCTTCATAATGTTTGTTCTTTATGAATTTTGTTCAATGACGCCTTTCAACTCACTGCCCTTAATAACTCCGGAATGACGCCAAACGGCTTCACCTTTCTTGAATACGATAAAAGTGGGTACCGCTTGTATACGATACTTAGCAGCCAGTTCCTCATGTTGGTCTACATCGATTTTCACGATGCGGGCACCATCACCGATTTGTCCTTTCAGCTCTTCCAATACGGGATGCATTGCCTTACATGGGCCACACCAAGTTGCAAAAAAGTCTACTAAAACAGGTTTTTCTGATTGTATAAGTTCTTCAAATTTCTCCATAATCTTTTCCTTTCTGTTATTAATTCATTTTTTTTATAAATACAATATTAGTGTTGTTGTCTGTATAGTGAAACAGTTTGTGGTGTCTTTTGTTCACGATCTATTGCTTTTCATACTATTTAAATGGCATATTTGGGTATTTTTTAGAATACTTTCAATTTTGAAACATTTTCCATCGGAAAATTTATCAAATGATTCTGATTTCTTTCCTGGGTGCTCTGTGGGTAACTGTTATACTATGGTTGAATGAAAACATTTCGCCCCTGCAAACATTGTGATTGACTTTAGTTATTCACTTTACTTGCAGGGGCGAATTATGGTTCACTTGAATATCCGAGTGATATTTTTATACTTCCTTTTATTTATTCCGCAATAGTCAGCTCCTTGATAATATGTGAGGCACCGGCATACTTCTCTATGATAAATAAAGTGTAGCGAATGTCTACGCAGGCTGCACGCTGTGAAGAGGGGCGGAAGGCTATATCTCCTGTAAGTCCTTCATAATTGCGATCGAAACCTGTACCGATGAGCTCACCTTTGGCATTGAATACCGGACTGCCGGAGTTTCCTCCTGTATTATCAGTATTAACAATAAAGCAGACAGGCATTTCACCGTCTTTACCGTAGCGTCCATAGTCTCTGGCTTTATATAGTTCCTTCAACTTCTGCGGAACTACAAATTCCCAGTTTCCTGGATCTTCTTTCTCCATAACTCCTTTGAGTGTAGTATGAGCATCATAAACTACTCCGTCGGCAGGTTCGTAAGGAAGTACCTGTCCGTAAGTCAGTCGTAAGGTTGAGTTGGCGTCCGGATAGATAGGCATTCCTTTTTCCTGTCTCATGTCCATCATTCCTTTTACCCATACCTTATGAGCAGCGTCGTAGTTCTGATTGGCCTCTTTCATAGCAATGGCAGTTTTCAATATTCCATCTGTGATGGAGTATTTGAAAAGTACCATCCAGTCATGACCTATCTTATATAAGCTTGGCTTTTTAATAAACTTTTCAAAGTTTTTGGGATTACCAAAAATCGAATATTCAAAACAAGCATCTACAAATGAATCTATATTTCCTTTGAAACGTGAGTTTATGATCTCGAAAATATTGATTCGTTGTTCCTCCGGAATATAGTTGGCATAAGTTTTCAGCATCTCTTTGGCAACCATCCGTTCTACTTCGGGGAAGGGGACAGAAGCAAAATACTTATCAGCTTCTTGCTTTAATTTTAGCTTCGCCTCTTTTATTTGCTCCTTATCTTTTGATTTCAGAGCGGCAACCAATTCCATCGTGGAAGGGATGCGCATAAAATCAAGGGCGGTGACCAATGCTTCATTGATAGCCTGCTGATGATAGATCGCGTCACGGCGATGAGCCACAATAGAACGAATCTCATCAAAAGCTTTCTGATATGAATCATCTCCTTTTTCACGGCCACGGGCTAATAATTCCTCTTGTTGCGCACGCTTGGTATCCAGTACGTTGAGACGTACCAGTCCTTCATTCATACCGATGGCATTCTTCCAGTAGTTGGCTGATGAAGCATATTTGCTCGCATAATGAATACGTACGGCAGGATCTTTAAGCATTTGCTCCATGAGTACTTTCTGACGGGCTCCACGTACATGCTGGCGCATAAAGTTGGTCGTTTGCATCCGTTCTTCCACTTCGTCGGCAATCATATACCGCCAGTTACGTCCGGGGAATCCCATGACAAAGGTGAAATCTCCTTCCTGAACTCCGGCAATGCTGATTTTCAGGTGTTTCTTTACCTGCAAAGGAACGTTGTCTTTTGAATATTCTGCCGGTTTTCCGTTCTTGTCCGCATAAATACGGAAAAGGGAAAAGTCACCTGTGTGACGAGGCCACATCCAGTTGTCGGTATCTGCGCCGAATTTGCCGATGGAAGAAGGAGGAGCGCCTACCATACGAATATCACTGTACACCGTTTTGATGAACATATAATATTTGTTTCCTCCGTAAAAAGCCTTGAGCTCCAGTTTTGTTGCAGGAGTTATTTCTATGTTCTCTGCTTTGGCGAAACGTTCTGCCACGGTGCCCAGATAACTTGGTGACAGGTAGTTGACACCTTCCGGGTCCGGATCTTTTTTCAGTTGCTCATTGACGTAATCGG
>ERZ773114.4258-NODE-4258-length-10906-cov-3.436181_pt1 | contig 10906 bp, 10 predicted proteins | sample MGYA00580564_ERZ773114 | MGnify/ENA primary metagenome ERZ773114 (study PRJEB29015, sample SAMEA2737836) | human gut metagenome | biome: human gut; feature: human-associated habitat; material: faeces | place: China | collected 2012 ...
CCCTTTGTCCAATCTTACTTGGAGTGAAGTAGGGAAGATTTATGGGAATGACAGTGATGCAACTGAGATTTTCAAAAAGGATAAATGGAAAGACTTTGAAGGGAAAAAAGTTAGATGGACAGGTAAAGTAAGTGAAATTGAGAGTACATTGGGAGTGTTAAGTATGTCTATTGTAATGCGTCCATCCAATACCGTTTCCTTTGGAGGAATGAGTTATTCATCTGATGACATTTCCTTTTCTCCTCCTGAGGTATTAGTTATTTTAAAGAAAAGTGAGAAGGAAAAAGGCCTAAAATACAAAGTTGGTAATATCATTGAATTTGAAGGTATTTTAGATGATTGGAGTGATTTACAGTCACATGTAGAAATTACTAATGGTATAATAATAGAATGATAAAAATTTGAGGGTAGGAATGTTCCTACCCTCAAAAATAATTTTAATGGTTAGTCAAGTATGTAGGTCCCTAAATTTTCCCTGAATGATCTGAAGGAGGATCCGGATGAAGTGGGAGCCAGGAAATACCTGGCCGCCCATACGAAAGACTGATGTTTTACAGCTTGTCCTGTTCCGGCGCTGACCATCCAGGGCAGCGCCGGAGCTTGCCTTCGGAGCCGGAGGGGAGTATTTTCCTGTCCGGACGCCGGGAGTAACGCCGGGTCATTTTAAGGGAATGAATGAGTACCGGCAGATAACTGAAGCTTTTCAGGAAAATTTCCGTAACTACGGAGAATTGGGCGCCTCCGTTTCTGTCTGGAAGGAGGGAAGGGAGATCGTTTCCCTGCATTCCGGGTTTGCCGCAGCGGATAAAACGCGTCCATGGACGGAACATTCGCTGGTGCCCGTTTACTCCGCCACCAAGGGAGCCGCATCCGCCGCCCTTCTGCTGGCCCTGCACCAGCAGGGAGCCTCGCCGCAGATGAGCATGGGGGAACTGTGGCCTGAATTCCCGCTGCCCTATGCATCCATCGCGCAGATGATGTCCCATCAATGCGGTTTGGCGGCTTTTTCCCGGACGGCAAGCGTGTTTGACCATGAGGATTGCGTGCGCGCCCTGGAGGAAACCGTTCCGGCGTGGCAGCCGCCGGAACACGGCTACCATCCGCATACTTACGGAGTGATGCTTGATGAACTCATGCTGCGGCTGACCGGGGAACGCCTGTGGCGCTACTGGGAGGAATACATCCGCAAACCGTTGAATCTGGATTTTTACATCGGGTTGCCGGAATCCGAATGGAACCGCGTGGCGACGCTGTATCCCGGCAAGATGGACATGTCCAACATGGGTACGCCGTTTTATCTGGAATACATGAACAAGGGTACGCCCGTAAACCGTGCGTTCAATACTCTGATAGGGCTGAACAGTGTGCGGCAGATGAATACGCCGGAAGCGTGGGTGTCCGGAGTTCCGGCCTTTGGCGGCGTGGCTTCCGCCCGCGGCATGGCGCAGTTCTACCAGGCCTGCCTGGGGCTGGATGAACTCCGGGTATTCCCGTCCGACGTGCGCGGCTGGATGCGGAACGTCGTCATTGACGGGCCGGACCTGACGCTGAAAACGCCCACCGCCTTTTCCTGCGGCTTCATGCACGATCCCGCAGACCCCGCCACGGGCCGCAAGCTGCGCCATCTGTTCGGCTCCGGTGGCTTCGGTCATGCCGGGGCGGGCGGTTCCCATGCCTTTGCGGATCCGGCCCACGGCCTTTCCTTCGGCTACGCGATGAACCGCATGGACTTGAACGTGCTGCCCGGCGTGAAGACCCGGAACCTTATCAGCGCAGTCATGAAAGAAGTGGCTGGAGAGTGTTCTTAACCTGAGCCCCGGCTATCTGTTCAATTCCATCGGAAGTTTCCGGATAGTTTATTCGTTCCTATTCTTGCGGCCTTTTTTAATCTGAATGTGGGGGGACAAAGAATGATTCTTCAGTCATTCCCTTGCTGCCCTGTCCCCTGTTGAAAAATCAGGGTTCCGTTTGCCGGGGATGGCGACCCCGGCCTTTGGAGGGAGCGGCTGGTTACCACCCTCCGCCCAGGGCGCGCGCGAGCTGCACCACGGCCTTGCGGATGTTCTGCTTCATGGTGACCAGGGATTCCTCCGAGCTGAGCCAGGAACGCTGGGCGGTGATCACGTTCAGGAAGTCCGTCTCGCCGTTGATGTACAGGGTGCGGGAGAGCTGGAACGCTTCTCTGTTGGCGTTGTTTTCCTTGTGCAGGTATTGCATCTGGGAGGTATAGCTGCCATAGGCGATCAGGGCGTCCTCCACCTCGGAGACGGCGGTAATGAGCGTTTTGCGGTAAGTTTCCGCAGCTTGTTCTGCTGCGACTTTCTGGGCGCGTACCGTGGCTCTCAGGGCTCCGCCCCGGAACAGGGGCTGGAGCAGATTCCCTCCCAGGGACCAAGCGTTGTTGTTTTCCCTGAAGAGCTGGCCGAAATCTCCGCCGCGGCTGGAAAGGGAGCCCGTCAGGCTGAAGCGCGGGTACAGATCCGCTACGGCTACGCCCACGTTGGCCACGGCCGCGTGCAGGTCCGCCTCAGCGGCGATAACGTCGGGCCTGCGCCGCAGGAGTTCGGAGGGGAGGCCTACCGGCACGGTGGGCGTTTTCTCAAAGACGGAAGCTTTGGGCAGCGTCAGTTCTACACGGGAATTATATGTTCCCAGCAGCACGGCGAGCTGGTTTTTAGAGGAGGCCACCTGTGCTTCCAGTTGCGGGATGCGGCTTTCCGTGGAGGCGACGGTGGAGGTGGCCTGCTCCACATCCAGACGGGGGGCGAATTCCGTTTTGTAGCGTTTTTCCGCAATGGTGAGGGTGCTGCGTTGGATTTCCAGTTGTTCCCTGGCGATGCGGAGCTGTTCGCAGGCGGTAATCCAGTCAAAGTAGGCCGTGGCGACGTCCGCCAGCAGGGCTGTGCGCACGGCCCCTGCGGAAGCTTCTGTGGACATGAGGGAGGCGCGGGAGGCCTCAATGGAACGCCGGTTGCCGCCAAAGAGGTCCAGCTCCCAGGAGGTGGACGCTCCCAGGGAGAAGTTCTGGGAAGTGGAGCTGCGAAAACCTCTGTCCGGGGACAGGCTCCACCCGGCGCTGGCGTCTGCGGAGGGAAGCAGGGATGCCTGGGAGACGCGGAGCTTTTCCCTGGCCTCCCGGATGCGGAGCAAAGCCACCTTCATGTCCGGATTGTTGTTGAGGGAGGTGGAGACCAGGCGGTTGAGCTGGGGGTCTCCAAAAATATTCCACCAGGAACGCAAATCTTTGTCCGAACTGTGGGGGGGCCTGTTCGCCTCCCACGTGGCGGGGAGGTCATTGGTCGGCGTCCGGAAATCAGGGCCTACCATGCAGGAGCCAAGGAAACAGGCGGCCAGAAGGGGGAGATGTTTGAACGTGGATGACATGGAAAAATAAAAAGTAAGGTGTTATTCGTGGCGAAGGGCATCAATGGGGTCCATCTTGGACGCCTTCCAGGAGGGGTACCATCCGAAGGCCAGGCCGATGAATACGGAGACGCCTACAGCCAGAGCCATGGCTTCCGGGGAGGAGGCCGTGGCCCAGTTCATGGTGCGGCTGACGATGATGGAGATCGCCTTGCCGAGCATGATGCCCAGCGCGCCGCCCACCACGCAGAGCAGCACCGCTTCCAGCAGGAACTGGCGCATGATATCCTGCGGACGGGCGCCCACCGCCATGCGCAGGCCAATTTCCTTGGTCCGTTCCGTGACGGAAACGAGCATGATGTTCATGATGCCGACGCCGCCGACGACCAGAGAGATCATGGCCACGATCATCAGGAGATTGGTCATCACTTCCGTGGTGCTGCTCATGGCGCGGGACATTTCCGCCATGTCCCATACCCGGAAATCGTCCAGCTGGCCGTCCTTGAGGTTGTGTTTGGCACGGATCACTTCCGTAATCTGGTCAATGGCCTCGGAGGAGCGTTCCGGGTCTGAAATCTGAGCCATGATGGAATCAATATTGTTGAAGCGCCGCGGATGGGGCGCGTCCGTATAGGGCTGGTCCGTAGTTTCCGTGTAGTAATCCACGGAACTGGCGGTGTATTTATCTGCCCGGTTGAAGGTGGTGGTGCTGTTGCCGGTGGAAGTGGTGGTGGAACCGCCGCCCAGGCCCTGGAGGCGGTAGCGGATGCTTGTCCACGGGAGGATGATGGAGTCGTCCTGGTCGCGTCCCATCATGTTGGCCCCTTTTTTCTGAAGGATGCCGATGACTTTGAACATGACATTCTTGATGCGGATATCCTTGCCCAGCGGGTCTTCGTCCCCGAAAAGTTCCTTGGCCACCGTCTGGCCGATGACGCACACGCGCCTGGCCTGTTCCACATCTTCCTCGGAGAAGGGCTGGCCTCGCGCCATGTCATACCAGCTTTTGATTTTCAGGTATTCCACGGAACCGCCCTCTACAGTTTCCGGGCTCCAGTTCTTGTTGCCGTAAATGACTTGGCCGCTGGCGCGCACCACGGGGGTAGCCCGCAGAACCATGGGGCAGTCCTTCGCAATGGCTTCGCAGTCCGCGTTGGTCAGGGAGGCCCGTCCGCCCGCGCCGGTATTGACGCCGCTTTTGGAGATGGCTCCGGGGCGGATATTCAGCGTGTCCGCCCCCATGGAAGCGATGGTATTTTTAATCTGGAGCGTAGATCCCTGGCCGATTTCCACCATGGCGATTACTGCGGCAATGCCGATGATGATGCCCAGGATGGTGAGGGCTGCGCGCATGGGATTGCGCACCAGGGCCCTGATGCAGGTTTTAAGGAGAGGAAGGAATTTCATACGTCGTCCTTGCTAAGCATATCGGAAATCCCTTCGCAGATAAGGCCGTCCGCCATGTTGATGGCCCTGTCCGTGAAGGCGGCTATTTTGGGGTCGTGCGTCACCAGGATGACTGTGATTCCCTGTTGGCGGTTCAGGTCCTTGAACATGTGCAGCACTTCCTTGGAAGTGGTGGAGTCCAGGTTTCCCGTTGGTTCGTCCGCCAGCAGGATGCTGGGGTTGTTGATGAGGGAACGGGCAATGGCTACGCGCTGCTGCTGTCCGCCGGAAAGCTGGGCCGGGGTGTGGTCCATGCGGTCGGAAAGGCCTACCAAATTCAGCAATTCCACGGAACGTTCGCGCATGGCTTTCATGCTGAGGGCGGGGTGGGCATATACGGCAGGCATCATCACGTTTTCCAGGGCTGTGGTACGGGAGAGCAGGTTAAAGTTCTGGAAGACGAATCCGATGCGCTTGTTCCGGAGAGTGGCGCGTTCTGCGGCGTTGAATTTGGCAACGTCTTCCCCGGCAATATAGTAATGGCCTGAGGTAGGGCGGTCCAGACAGCCCAGGATATTCATCAGGGTTGATTTTCCTGAGCCGGATGCCCCCGTGAGGGAGACGAATTCCCCTTCATTGATATCCAAGGTGATGCCCTTGAGTACTTGAAGGTCTATTTCTCCCAAGTGGTACACCTTGGTTATGTCACGTAAGCGGATCACGTTGTTGGAATGCTTGATGCGGTAAAAAAGAGTGATTGAGCGGTCGGATGAAGGCGGTTCCCCGGGTTAGGGAGGCGGGGGCGGCCCGTCATTGCCAGCCGAGGCTGCCGTTTTCGTGTTGCCTGTGCTCGGCTTGCGGCGCGGGGGCATTTTGGGCGCGAACGGGTTTTCCCCGCCGGCGGAGGCGGAAGAACCGTCCCCCGAACTGTCGGAGCGGTTCAGTATCTGAGCCGTAGAGACGATTTCCATTCCTTCCCGGAGCGTTTCTCCCGCAATGGCCGTCAGCATGCCGTTGCTTTCCCCTTTGGTGACCAGGTGGGGATAAAGAAGATTGTTCCGCAATTCCCAAACCACGGCTTTTTTCTTTTGTCCGTCCCGGACGGGGGCGGCCAGCTCCGGCTGCATCCGGTCAAAGGCCGCTTTTTGTTCAGCGCTGACCAGTTCTGTTTCCGGGCGGAAGCGGAGGGCCGCATTGGAAACGAGGAAAGCGTTTCGTATGTCCTCCACCACGAATTGGACATTTGCCGTCAGATAGGGGATAAGAAGCTTGTCTGGATTGGGTACATCAATGTCCACGATGTAAGTGACCACATTGGACGTCATGGTTGCGTCCAGCCGTATCTTGTCCACCGTTCCCTTGAATTTGCGGCCGGCGAAAGCGTCCACGGTGAACAGTACCTCCTGCCCCTTGCGGATGCTGCCGATGTCCGCCTCGTTCACAGCGGCCCAAATTTTCAGCTTGGAAAGGTCTGTGGCGATGTAAAACAGGCTGGAGGCGCTCATGCTGGAAACCACTGTTTGGCCTATGTTGACCAGGCGTTTGACCACGACGCCGTCCACGGGGGACTTGATGGTGGTGTATTCCAGGTTGCGCATTTCCTTTTTCAGCGCGGCTTCCGCCTGTTTCAGGGAGGCTTCCGCTTCCTGCAGGGAGGCTTCCGCCACGGCTACGTTGGCGCGGGCGGTTTCTTCATCCGCAATATACTGGTCGTAGCTGGATTTGGACAGGGCATCCCCAGGCCCCAGCTTTTCCGCGCGTTCCCGGTCCAGTCTGGCCTGCTGGTGCTTGGCTTTGGCCTGCTGGATGTCCGCCTTGGAGCGGGCGATTCCGGCAATGGCCTGCGCTTTGGAGGCTTCCGCCCTCTGAACGTCCAGCTGCACGGGAAGCTTGTCGATTTCCGCGAGCATCTGACCGGCTTTTACAGGGCTGGAATAATCCACCACCTTGCCGTTCAGGTCCTTGCCGAACTCCATGATGATTCCGCTGACCTGGGCGCCTACATCTACCAGTTCATCAGGCTCCGTGACGCCGGTTGCTTCGATGGTGATCATCAGGTCTCCTTTTTCAAGAGGTTCTGTCTGGTAGTCCACCTGGATGGCTTCATTTCCTTTCCACTGTTCCCAGGCAAACCAGATGCCTCCGAGAACGGCAATGACGATGATGAGTTTGATGAATCCCTTCACGACTATATTATACTTCGCAATAATGAAAAAGTTGCACGGATGTTAAAAACTTTTCCGCAACAGAGCATGATCCTATCATGATTTCCGGAAATGTCTAAGGGATTATTATGTTTATTAACAGTTGCTGTTTATTAACTAATAATATTTCCTTTCTTCCTTCTCGTCCAGTGACGGAAGGAGCGGGAATGGAGGGCCACGAAATATCTGAAGGCGGCAGTTGCCGGTGACCGCATCCGATCTTTTGGGGAATGGCTTCTCCGTGCCTGTAAATGCTGCGGGGGTGAGAAGAGCGGGGAAAGGAGGTGAATCCCGACAGGAGTAATGTTGCCCAAGAGGGCAATCCCGGCTGACCTGCGGGCTCAAGGAGGGGAAAAACGTTGAAAGAACGAGCTTTCTGGATTCAGGTGATGGAAAAAAGACACCGCTGCACCGTCTCTGGCTGTGAGCCACGTTCCCGTGCCTCAATAGAGCGGGGACTTCCGCCGCTGTTTTGACTTTTCCGGTATAGGACGTAGTCAGCCCTGCGTCGGGGCTGCCCCCATTAGGTTGTAATATCGGTCCGGGCCACTTTGCCAGGCGATGACGAGTGCAGCAGCCACCACTTTATATACCTCATGGTAGGGAATGTTCCAAGGTGTTTTTGCAATCTTTTCAGACATGGAGGGAACTTTCCCGTGGAGCGATTGATTTTGAAAGGGATGCTGCTTTCAGCGGTGTTCTTCCAGCCATTCCTTTAACACAAGGCGGTCCGCAGGTGCCCAGGGCAGTTCTTCCAGCGTACGGCGGGAGAAGAACCCCAGGTTTTCATGTTCCAGAGGCCGGGGCAGGGCGCAAAGTTCCAGACGGCACAGAAAGGGGATAAGGCGGATAATGCGTTCAGGCTCCCGGTGCCGTACGGGGGTGAGCATGCGGACGGGGAAGACGGTGCATCCCAGCTCTTCCCGTATTTCCCGTATGACGGCGTGCCGGGCATTCTCCCCTGGTTCCACTTTTCCGCCGGGGAATTCGTAAAGAAGCCCGTTGGACTGCCCCGTTTTCTTTTTGGCGCCCAGAAGAAGAGGGCCCCGTGCGGCGGGCAGTTCAATCAGGGCACAGCAGACGTCCAGCGTGTTCATGGGGCGTAAAAGTCCAGGTTATGCAGGTTGATGATGCGGGTGTCCGTATCCAGGACGCCGAAACCGATGCGTCCGGTCCTGCCCTGGAGTTCTCCGGGATTGGCCAGCAGGCAGCCGCCGCATCTTTCGCTGACGGCCTGGTGGGTATGGCCGTACAGGGCGGCGTCTGCGTTTCCGCTGCGCGCTTCCCGCAAGGCGTATTTTGGGTAATGGGAGAGAGAAAGTTTCATGCCGTACCGGGTGATAAGGGCATGTTCCGGATGCAGGCGCGCCGCTGGGGAACTGGCGGCCATCCGCCGCATGGTTTCCACATCGTAGTCATTGTTACCCGGAACGGCATCCAGAGGAAAGTCCTCCGCCAGTTCAATCAGGCGCCGGAAACTCTCCGGGGTGGTGCAGTCGCCCAGGAAAATGAAATGTCCGCAGCCCAGCAGGCGCATCCGGTGCATGGCTGGCTCCAGATGGTCTGTGCGGTTGTGCAAGTCGGAAAAAATGCCTATCTTCATCTTTTTTCAACAATTCATGGCATGAATGGGCCATGCCTTCAATTCATCCGGCAGGGAAAGCGGGAGCGGATGGCCTCCCTCCTTGCGCAGCAGGCAGGTGAAACCGCCCGCTCCTGCTCCGTGGAAGGGCATGAGCCGGTAGCAGGCTTCCTGCGTCAGGGAGGAACGGAAATGCTCCAGCTCCGGCACGGTTACGGTGTGCAGGTCCGGATGGCGTTTCAGCAGGTACAGGACATTGCGTTCATTTTCCTCCGGAGCGTAGGTGCATGTAGTGTACAGCAGGAAGCCGCCGGGAGCCAGACACCGGAGGGCGGCCAGCAAAATGCCCCGCTGCCGCTTGGCGTTGCCTCCGGTGACGGAGGAATTGAAACAGCCGGGGTTGGGAATGCCTTTGGCCAGCAGGGACTGCCCGCTGCACGGGGCATCCGCCAGAATGAGGTCAAAACACCCGGGGGCCAGTTCCGCCCACTGGTCCGGGCGCAGGCGCTGGGTGTACAGATTGGTGAAGCCGCAGCGAAGCAGGTTGTGGCGCAGAATGCCCAGGCGCTTCGGATTCACTTCGTTGGAAACATGCTCCTGCGGAGATACCCGCGTCTGCGCCAGAATGCTTTTCCCTCCCGGCGCCGCGCACATGTCCAGGCAGCGTTCCGGACGAAACGGAAGATGCGCCAGAGGGGCCGTTTCCCAGACGGACGAAAGATCCAGGGGATAGTAATAGCCGCATTCGTAATCCGGCAGGGAGCCGGGTTTGGTTTCCGCCTCTCCGGACGGGAGCGCCAAGATGGAGGAATGCCCCCACTCCTGCGGCGTGTCCTTTGCCGGCAAGGGCGGCCTGTAGCCTTCCGGTGCCTTCGGGGTGATGACCAGCGCGCTTCTGGAACGGTTCCCGGCCTGCATGGCGTCCAGGAAATCCCGTTCCTGTTCCGCCGTCAATTCCAGTTTGCGGGCGAGTTTGAGTATTTGGGAGGAAGACACGAGATCAGGCCCGGAATGTTTCTCCGAAGTGGGTGTTGAGAGCCAGATGGGCGGCCCCCAGGATGCCCGCCTCCGTACCGAACTGGGCGGGAAGGATTTCAAGGTATTCCACCAGAGGGGCGGCGAGCTGGGTTTTCATGATTTCCTGAAGGGGCTGGAAAAGCAGGGTTCTGGCCTTGGCCACGCCCCCGCCGATGATGATGGCTTCCGGGTTCAGGAGATAGCAGCAATTCATCAGGGCGCAGGAGAGTTTTACGGCCAGATCCCGCCATACTTGGCTACTTCATCACCAGCCAATGCGGCCCGTTCCAAAGAGATGGGGTTGCAGTCCACAATGGCCTTGTCAATGCCGTGGCTGGCATACAGCGTGCGTGCATCCGCAGCTATTTCCCGGTTGCCTACATAATCTTCCAGGGAGCCGCGGTTTCCGTAATGGCCCAGACGCCCCCGGTAGTCAATGCTCGTCTGCCCCAGCTCCCCGGCGGAGCAGGTAGCCCCGCGCAGAAGTTCTCCGTTCACGATCAGGCCGCTGCCAACGCCGGTGCCGAGGGTCAGGCAGACCAGATGCCTTTTTCCTTTTCCGGCGCCCAGCTTCCATTCCGCATAAGCCATGCAGTTGGCGTCGTTTTCCACGTATACGGGCAGTCCGCAGGCAGCCTGGAGCATGTCCTTTACCGGAACGTTGTTCCAGCCGGGCACGTTGGTAAGCGTATAAACGGTCCCCTGGTAAAAATTGACGAACCCCGGCATTCCCATTCCGATGGCCTGCACTTCCGGGTGATTCAGCCGCAGCATATTCACGAACTGGGCTATGGCTTCAATCAGTTGATCGGGATTGCCATATTCCTGGGTGGCTATTGAAGGAGCGTGGGCGATTACTTCCGCGCCCTTGACGACCCCCATCTTGATGGAGGTGCCTCCGAAGTCAATGCCGATGGAGGGAATGGTTGAAGCTGTCATATAACGCCAATATAGAATTTTACCGGGCGTTGAAAAGGTTAAAAGAAGTATGTTCCCGGTAAAATCCCGACAGGAAAATAGAGGGTGCAAAAGGGGGGGAAATGACTTGTTTCATCACTGAATTTTCTTGAATGAACATTTGGGCGTTTGTAATGTCTCATAGTCTAGTCAGCGGGGCGTGTTCCGCCCTCTGTTCGTGAAATATTGTCAACCTCAGCCCATAGAGACACCTCCTATGCCTACTCCCAAGAAAACCAATAGCAAGACCGTCGCCAAGGAAGTTCCGGCTTCCAAGAAAAAGACCTGCGGGAAGTCCGATTGCAAGACCGCTGTAGACCTGGAGGCTCCCGCCAAGAAGAAATGCTGCAGGAAAAAGGCGGCTGAACCGGAAAAAGCCGCCAAGCCCGCCAAAAAG
>ERZ773114.4263-NODE-4263-length-10900-cov-3.527155_pt1 | contig 10900 bp, 8 predicted proteins | sample MGYA00580564_ERZ773114 | MGnify/ENA primary metagenome ERZ773114 (study PRJEB29015, sample SAMEA2737836) | human gut metagenome | biome: human gut; feature: human-associated habitat; material: faeces | place: China | collected 2012 ...
TTCCGATCTTGTTCTCTATGAACAGTTCGCCGAGCGTTTTCGCGAGACGGGATTCGATGAAGGCGTCGTGGTGGGTTTGGCTGAACGGGATCCCGCTCGCGTCCCCGCGCTTAAGGTGCGGCTCCAAAAGCTCGCGGGCGAGCAGCAGCGCTTGGGCGAAGTGAATCACGCGGCGCTCGCGGGGCTGCGCAAGGCCGAAGAAGAGTACGAAACGGCGAGGCGGACGATGGAAGACCTCGAAGAAGCCGCCAAAACGCTGGAAACCGCCATCCGCAAGATCGACGCCGAAACGAGGGTGCGCATCCGCACGACCTTCGAAGCCGTCGCCCGGGCCTTTGAAGAGACCTTTACGGAGCTCTTCGGCGGGGGCGAAGCGAAGCTCGTTCTGCGCGGCGACGATGTTCTCGAGGCCGGCGTCGAGGTAACGGCGAGGCCGCCCGGAAAGAAGAACGCAAGCCTCACCCAACTCTCGGGGGGCGAGCAGTCGCTTGCCGCGACGGCGCTCGTCTTTGCGTTTTTCCGTTTGAATCCCGCGCCCTTCTGTCTCTTGGATGAAGTGGATGCGGCGCTCGACGAAGCGAACCAGGGGCGTTTGGCGTCGCTCTGTCGGCGCTTGTCGGAGAAGACCCAGTTCCTTCTCATCACGCATAACCGCGTGACGATGGAGTACGCCGACGTCCTGATCGGCGTCACGATGAAGGAACCCGGCGTGAGCCGCGTCGTGAGCGTCGACATCGAAGAGGCTTCGGGCTGGGCGCGGACCGCCTGACGGGATCAGCGCGGGAAGCGGTAGTCGGGGCGAAAGTCCTTGTCGATTCGAATCACTTGAAAACCGTGGCGCACCGCCACGTCTGCCATCTTTGCGTGTTCGGCAAGGAGCTCCCCCTTGGCGGGCGGAGGCCCCAACCGTCCTTCCGCCGCCTCGGCGTGGCGAAGGATGTCGTCGTAGTGCGCCTCGATGTAGGCGGGCGTCATGACGAGCGCCGCCGCGAAAATGTGTCGGCGCTCCTCGAATTGGAAGGATTCGGCCCAGTTTCCCGGAATGTAGCCGCCCTCGACGATGAGGCTTCGTCCGTTTTCGATTGCGGTCCGCACCATTTCCCGCACGATCGGCCAGAGTTCTTTGGTGAGCTCGTCGTCGTCATAGGGCGTGAGCGTTGTCTTGCCGCTGCGGATGAGACCCATCTTGAGGAGGTCGAGAGAGAGGACGGGAATGCCGTAGCGCTTCATGAGGCGGTCGGCGAGAAGCGTCTTGCCGGAATGCGTGGCGCCGGTGAGAAAAAGGATGCGGGATGTGTTCGGAACCATGGAAAAATGTTCGCGTGAGGTCGTTCGGACCACCATCCTAGGATCCTTTTGGCGGAAAAACTCGAAAAAGAGGTAAAAAAGGTCGCGGACGCCCGATCTGCGCAGTTCGGGCGCACTTCGAACACGGTACAATGCATCGAATTGGGGCCGCTCGGGAGGCGTAGCGGTCGATCGAATAAAAAATCCTTTCGGACAGGAATCATGCTCGGACAAACGGAAATCGTCCTCTTGGTGTTGGTCGTCCTCGTGGTGGCGGTCTTTTTCATTTGGCGCTCCCGCCAACGCGTGCGCACGGCGAAGAAGACCGGCAAGATTCGCGGAGATTATGCGGTCGAAGACGTCCTGATGAAGTCGGGAGAAAAGGAGGCGCCGCGCAAGACCGAACCCACGCTCGCGCCCGAAGCGGAAGGAAAATCGGTCTCTCCCGCCGCAGCGGCGGACGCCGCGCCCTCGGACATTCCGCCTGTCTACGACGTGATCGAAGAGGAAGAGGAACGCAAGCGCGCCGCCGAAGAGGCGGCCCGCGCGAACGCCGAAGAGGCCGATGCGTCGCCCGTTCCGACCGGTTCCGAATGGCCCGCCGTCGACACGGCGCTCGAATGGGTGCTCGACATTTCCGCGCCGGACAACACCACCTTCAAGATGGGCGGGCTCGACAGTTTGCGCCGCGAACTGCGCGCGCTCAATCTCAAGCTTCCGCTCTTTGTCTGGACGCGGAGCGCCGAAGACGGTCTCTACTACGAATGTGACCGTCTGCAAAAGAGCGCCGATCACGTCGTGGTCGCCGTGGTGCTCGCCAACCGCGCGGCGCAGCTCGACGAACTGACGGCGTCTTCGGTGCTGCAGGTCCTTGAAACGGTGGCTACGCAGTACGACATCAACGTGCGTCTTTCGCAGGAAATCCCCGAGGCCGTGGCGAGCGCGAAGACGCTGCGTCAGTTCATCCGGTACTACGACAACCGTCTCGAACTCGAAGTCGTGCCGCTCGATCCGAGCGTCGACTTCACGCTCGACGCCGTGGCGAAGCTTGCCCTCGCGTCGGGATTCGAGCAAAACCGCGGAGGCTTCGAATACCGCGCGTCGGCCGAGAGCCTCGCGCCCGAGATCACGCTTTCGCTCACGGCCGCCGAAACGCGCGGTCTTCGCCTCTCGCTCGACCTTCCGCTTGTGCATGAAGGGCGCGGGGATTTTTCGACCTTCCTGCGCCTTGCAAACCATTTCTGCGGACACCTCCACGCGGCGCTTTCCGACTGCAACGGCAAGCCCATCGGCACGGCCGAGGCGATGTACATCGAAGAGGCTGCGCGAGAGAGAATGCGTGCCATGAAGAAGGCGGGCGTCGTCGCGGGGAGCGAGCGCGCACGGCTCCTCTTCTCGTCGGCGAGCTGACGAATCCGCCTCCCAAACTTCCGACCGGCCGAGAAACGATTTCGGCCGGTTTTTCGACTGCAGGGACACCGAATGCTCAAAACTCTTACGCCCGAAGAAGCTGAAGTCGCCGCGCGCATGCGGGCGATGGAAAAGGATCTCGACCGCTGGGCCTATGAATACTATGTTTTGGATGCGCCCAGCGTGCCCGACGCCGAGTACGACCGGGTCTGGCAGGCCTTGGAAGCGCTCGAAGCCGAACACCCGGAGTTGAAGAGCCCCGTCTCTCCCACGACCCGCGTGGGAGGCGCCGTGCGCGAAGATTTGGGGAAGGTCGTCCACAAGATTCCGATGCTCTCGATTCACACGGAAACGGACGTTACGGCGGCGGGGGCCGCGGCCTTCGATCAGCGCGTGCGAAAGGCTCTCAACCTCGCCGACGACGATGCGCCCATCGAGTACGACTGTGAATTGAAATTCGACGGCCTTGCCGTGAACCTCCGCTATGAAAAGGGCTTTTTCGTCTCGGCCGCGACCCGCGGCGACGGGGTGACGGGCGAAGACGTGACGGCGAACGTGCGCACGATTCGATCGGTTCCGCTTTACCTCCCCGAAGGCGCGCCCGAAGTACTCGAAGTGCGCGGCGAAGTCATCATGCACAAGAAGGACTTCGAAAAGTTGAACGCGCTTCGTGAAGCACGCGAAGAAAAAACCTTCGTCAATCCGCGCAACGCCGCGGCCGGCTCGCTTCGCCAGCTCGATCCGAGCGTGACGGCCAAGCGGGTGCTCCACTTTTACGCCTACAGTCTCGGCGAAGTGAGCGATCCCGACTTTGCGCCCACGCAGTCGGCGATGCTTGAACGTCTTGAAAAGATGGGCTTTCCCGTCGCGAAGTTCCGCCGCGTTGTAAAGGGCCCCGAAGCGCTCGCAGCCTTTCACGAGGCGGCCCTGGCCGAACGTCCCTCGCTTCCCTTTGAAATCGACGGCGTCGTCTACAAGGTGAACGACTTTGCGCTGCAGCGCGAACTCGGCTTTCTCTCGCGCGAGCCCCGTTGGGCGTGCGCGCACAAATATCCGCCCGAAGAGGCACTTACGGTTCTCGAGGCGATCGACATTCAGGTGGGCCGCACGGGCAAACTCACGCCCGTCGCGCGTCTTGCGCCCGTCTTCGTAGGCGGCGTCACCGTTTCGAACGCGACGCTTCACAACGAAGACCACATCGCCTCGCTCGATCTCGCGATCGGCGACACCGTCGTCGTGCGCCGCGCGGGAGACGTGATTCCCGAGATCGTGCGCACGGTCCCCGAACGTCGCCCCGAAAACGCCGCTCGCTTCAAGATGCCCGAACGCTGTCCCGTCTGCGGTTCGGCCGTGATCCGGGACGAAGAGGAAAAGGACAGCCGCTGCACCGGGGGACTTTACTGCGGAGCTCAGGTGAAGCTTAGCCTCGTGCACTACGCCTCGCGCCGCGCGGCGGGGATCGACGGACTCGGTGAAAAGGTGGTCGAGATGTTGGTCGACGAAGGGCTCGTGCGAACGCCCGCCGACCTCTACAAACTCACGGTCGAGGCGCTTACGCAGCCGATGACGACGCTTTCCGAAGGGGGAAAGCCCAAAAAGCGCATGGGTCCGAAGGCCGCGCAGAATCTCGTGGACAGCATCGAGCGCTCTAAGCACACGACGTTTGCGCGCTTTCTCTATTCGCTCGGCTGCCGCCACGTGGGCGAAGCCACGGCACTCGCGCTTGCTCAACACTTCGGTACGCTCGCGAAGCTCGAGTCGGCCGAACTCGAAGAGCTCACCGCGATCGAGGACGTGGGCGGCGTCATCGCCGAGAGCGTCTTTGCGTTCTTCCGCGAACCCCATAACCGCGCCGTGATCGACGAACTCGTCCGCGCGGGCGTCTCCTGGCCCGCCGTCGAGCGCCGTACGAGCGAACTCGCGGGAAAGACCTTCGTTCTGACGGGAACGCTCCCCACGATGACGCGCGACGAAGCCAAGGACCGGCTCCTCGCCGTGGGCGCCAAAGTGTCGGGGTCGGTGAGCAAAAAGACGGACTTCGTCGTGGCCGGGGCCGAAGCCGGATCCAAACTCACCAAGGCCGAGCAGCTCGGGATCCGCATTCTCGACGAGGCGGGCCTTCTCGCGATGCTCGCAAAGGCCGAGGGCGGGGCGGATCCCGGGCCGGCGGTGCCTGAAGAGACCAAGGTCGCTGCGGCCGAAAAGACGTCGGGGACGGACGAAAAAACTTCGTCCGAAGAACCCGAGCAACTGTCGCTGTTTTCCATTTGAGGAGAGAAGAACATGTACGCACTCATCGGCGGATCGGGATTTGAAGGAAACGACGTGATCCGAGTGACCGAAGAGGTCGAAATGACGACTCCCTACGGGGCGCCCTCGGCGCCGATCGTCTTCGGGACGCTGGGCGGCGTGGAGATCGCCTTTTTGCGCCGCCACGGCGTTCGGCATGAATATGCGCCGCACCGCGTGCCCTATCGGGCGAATCTTTGGGCGCTCTCGAAGCTGAAGCTCTCGGGCGTCATCGCCGTCGGGACGGTGGGCGGCATCGCGCCCGCGCTCGGACCGGGGGCGCTCGCCGTGCCCGATCAGCTGATCGACTACACCTGGGGGCGGGAAGTGACCTACTTCGATTCGCCCGAAACGGGCGTTCGTCACGTCGACATGACCTGGCCCTTCGATCGTTCGCTCTCGCGCCGCCTCGTCATGGCTGCCGGACGCCTCGGCGTCGCCGTGGAGGAAAAGGGCGTCTACGCCGCCACGCAGGGGCCGCGCCTCGAGACCGCGGCCGAAGTCGAGCGCATGCGTCGCGACGGCGCCGACATGATCGGGATGACGCTCTATCCCGAGTGCGCGCTCGCGCGCGAGCTCGGCATGAAGGTCGTCATCACCGACCATCACCTCCCCGCGGACGACACCCCGCCCGCCGTCGCGATCGTGAATCCCAATCAGCGGGGCTGCGGCTTCCCGTCGAAGTCGCTCGCCGGAGTCGGCGTCATCTTTTACGTGCTTCTTGCGCTTCGCGCGAGACTGCGCGACGAAGGCGCCTTTACCGCGCAGACGCAGCCGCGCCTCAACGAACTCGTCGACCTCGTCGCCCTCGGCACGGTGGCCGACGTCGTGAAACTCGACAAAAACAACCGCATTCTCGTCTCGCAGGGCCTCAAGCGCATCCGCGAGGGCCGCACGCATCCGGGCATCGCTGCGCTCTTCAATGTGGCGCGCTGCAGCATGGGGAACGCCTCGGCGCGCGACTTTGGCTTTCGCATCGGACCGCGCATCAACGCGGCCGGCCGTCTCGCGACGATGGAGTACGGGATCGAGTGTCTGCTCACCGACGACCCCGACCGGGCTCGTCACTACGCCGAAGCGCTCAATCAGATCAATCAGGAGCGCCGCGAACTCGAAGAGGAGATGCAGCACGCCGCGGACCTCGCGGTCGCGGCCGCCGACATCGAACACGTGCACGCCCTGTCACTCCTTGACGACAGTTTCAACGAGGGCGTCGTCGGTCTCGTCGCCTCGCGCATCAAGGAAAAGGTGCACCGCCCGACGGTCGCCTTCGCCCGCACGGCCGAGGGCGAACTCAAGGGTTCGGGGCGCTCGATTCCGGGCATTCATCTGCGCGACATGCTCGACCTGGTCTCCAAGACCGAGCCCGGCCTCATTCTTCGCTTCGGCGGACACGCCATGGCGGCGGGTCTCACGATCCAAGAAAAGGATTACGACCGCTTCGCCCGCGCGTTCGAGGCCGTGGTCGCCGAGCACGCCGATCCGGCCGTCTTCGAGCGAAACGTGTTGATCGACGGCGGACTCGCCCCCGACGAAATTTCCGAGCGCCTCTGCCAGACGCTCGAGCACGGCATCTGGGGACAGGGCTTTGAAGCGCCGCTCTTTGCCAACGACTTTCGCGTCGTGCGGCAGACCGTTCTGAAAGACGCGCACCTCAAGCTTTCTCTCGAACTCGGCGGCCAGCGCTTCGAAGGGATCTTCTTCCGGCGCAATGCACCGCTTCTCACCGCGTCGCGCCTTGCCTACCGTCCCACGATCAATGAGTTCAACGGGCGTCGGCTCATTCAGTTGCTCGTCGAGGCGGTTGAATCCTGATCACTCGTCAACAATCCGAGTCTTTTCAGACCTTAAAACCCCCTTCCATCTATAATGAGGGGTTCCCGCGCCGCCCGTTCGCCGGGCGGCCTTTCTTTTTTTCATCATTTTTTCCCGAAGGAAGCCGAACGTTTCTTGTCGGCCCCTTCCAGAGAGTTTTCCATGGAAGTCGAACGCATCAATCAGATTCAGAACATGACGGAAGATCTGCGCCACCGCCTGATCGAACTTCGGAGGTATCTTTGACGTCGATCGCAAAGCGCGCCGACTCGAAGAAGTAAACCGGGAAGTGGAAAATCCGGATCTTTGGAACGATCCGAAACACGCCCAGGAAATCAGCAAGGAAAAGAAGCTCTTGGACGACATCGTCGGCAGCTTCAACCGGCTCACGGCCGGTGTGAACGACGCGGCCGACCTCTTTGAACTTTCCATGGCCGAAGAGGACTGGGAAACGCTCGAAGCCGTCGGTCAGGACGTCGAAGCGATCGAACGCGAAGTCGCTCAACTCGAATTCAAGCGCATGTTCAACCAACCAATGGACTCGTCGAACTGCTACCTTGAAATTCAGGCGGGCGCGGGCGGCACCGAAGCCCAGGACTGGGCGAGCATGCTCGAGCGCATGTACATGCGCTACGCCGAACGCAAGGGCTTCAAGGTTACGCTCGAAGAAGAATCCGCCGGCGACGTCGCCGGGATCAAATCCGCCACGCTCTTTATCGAAGGCGAATGGGCCTACGGGACGCTCCGCACCGAAACGGGCATTCACCGTCTCGTGCGCAAGAGCCCGTTTGATGCGAACGCCCGCCGTCACACGTCGTTCACGTCCGTCTACGTCTATCCCGAAGTCGACGATTCGATCGAAATCGAGATCAATCCCGCCGACCTCAAGATCGACGTCTTCCGCGCTTCGGGCGCGGGCGGTCAGCACATTCAGAAGACGGAATCGGCCGTTCGAATTCACCACGTTCCTTCCGGCATCATCACAATCTGCCAGGACGACCGTTCGCAGCACCGCAACCGCGAAAAAGCGATGCAGCAGTTGAAGGCCAAGCTCTACGAGCTGGAAATGCGTAAGCGCATGGAAGAACAGACGAAGCTCGAAGAGTCGAAATCCGACATCGGCTGGGGTCACCAGATCCGCAGCTATGTGCTCGACCAGTCGCGCGTCAAGGATTTGCGCACCAACGTGGAAACCGGCAACACCGGAGCCGTTCTCGACGGAGACCTCGATCAGTTCATCGAAGCCTCCCTCAAGCTCGGCGTCGGCGCCACCGCCTGATCAATTTAGACAAGGATTTGGAAACCATGTCCGAAGAACAAGTTCAGAACGCCGCTCTGGCGGCGGAAGACGAAAACCACATCATCGCGGAACGCCGCGCCAAGCTTCTTCGCCTGCGCGAAAAGGGCGTCGCCTATCCGAACGACTTTCATCGCGAAGACCTCTTCGGCGATTTGCGCGCCAAGTACGGTGAAATGACCGCCGAAGAGCTCGAAGCGGCCGCGCCCGAAGTCGCCTGCTCGGGCCGCATGATGTTGAAGCGCGTCATGGGGAAGGCGAGCTTCGCCACCGTACGCGACTTCACGGGCGAAATGCAGTACTTCATCACGCCCGCCGACGTCGGTGAAGAAACCTACGCCGACTTCAAGACCTGGGACCTCGGCGACATCGTCGCCATCAAGGGGACGCTCTTTCGCACAAAGCGCGGCGAACTCTCGATCCGCGCGCGCGAACTGCGTCTGATGACGAAGAACATCCGTCCGCTTCCCGACAAGCACAAGGGTCTCTGCGACACGGAAATGTGCTATCGCCAGCGCTACGTCGACCTCATCATGAACGAAGAGTCGCGCCAGCGCTTCCTCACGCGCTCGAAGGCGATCGCCTCGATCCGCAACTACATGCTCGCGCACCGCTTCCTCGAAGTCGAAACGCCGATGCTCCACCCGATCCCGGGCGGCGCCAACGCCAAGCCCTTCGTGACGCATCACAACGCGCTCGACATGGACATGTACCTGCGCATCGCGCCGGAACTCTATCTGAAGCGCCTCGTCGTCGGCGGCTTCGAACGGGTCTTTGAGATCAACCGCAACTTCCGCAACGAAGGCGTGTCGGTTCGTCACAACCCCGAATTCACGATGATGGAGTTCTACTGCACGTACTGGACCTATCTCGATCAGATGGAATTCACGGAAAACCTCCTGCGCACCGTCGCCATCGAGGCCACCGGTTCCGCCGTGATCGAATACCAGGGCATGACGATCGACCTCTCGAAGCCCTTTGCCCGTCTGACGCCCTTTGAAGCGATCAAGACCTACGCGCCGCACTACACGGACGAAGAGCTGCAGGACGAAAAGTTCCTCCGCGCCGAACTCGCCCGCCTCGGCGAACCGCAGCCGGAATTCGCCGGCCTCGGCGCCCTGCAGATGGCGCTCTTTGAAGAAACGGCCGAATCGAAGCTCATCCAGCCGACCTTCATCATCAACTTCCCGATCGAAGTGTCGCCCCTTGCGCGCGCCTCCGACACGGATCCGACGATGACGGAACGCTTCGAGCTCTACATTGCCGGCCGCGAAACGGCCAACGGCTTCTCGGAACTCAACGATCCGGAAGACCAGGCCGCCCGCTTCAAGGCCCAGGCCGACGCCAAGAGCCACGGCGACGACGAAGCCATGTACTACGACGCCGACTACATCCGCGCGCTCGAGTATGGTCTCCCGCCGACGGGCGGCTGCGGCATCGGCATCGACCGCTTCGTGATGCTCCTCACGAACGCCTCGACGATCCGCGACGTGCTACTCTTCCCGCACATGCGTCCCGAAACGAACCTCGCCTGATGACGAACTTCGTTTCTTCTGAAACGGCGCTTCCGCCCGACGGGCGGGGCGCCGTTTTGCTCTGGCAAGACCGCGTCGCGGGCCGTCCCGCCGACTGGGCGGCCGAGCGCCTTCTCGAGACTGGCTTTCTCTCCAACGGCCGCTTTGTTCTCCCGGACTCTCGAACCGAACGAGATGCCTGGTTTGCGGGACTCTTCGCGCTCTTTCCGGAACTTTCGCCGCTCGGCGAAAAGCTTCCCCTCCGCTCGGGAGACGAGACGATCGCGCTCGTCGACCGGCGGCTCTTTCGCCCGCTCGGCCTTCCGACCGTCTGCGTGCGGCTCTGGATTCTCGAGGGAGAGCGCTTCTGGCTCGGTAAGCGAAGCGCAACGAAGCGCATCGGTCCGGGGCTCTGGGATTCGCCCGTTGGCGGCCTTCTCTCGGGCGAGGAATCCCCGCGCGAGGCCCTTTTTCGCGAAGCGTACGAAGAGGCGGGACTGGATCTTCAGGCTCTTCCCCTGACCGAGGGCCCGCGGTTCGAAGAAGACCGTCTCGTCCCCGAAGGACGACTGGTTGAAACCACGGTCAACCGTGTGCTCCGCGTGAGCACCCCGCCCGTTCTCACGGCGCGGGACGGCGAGGTCGAGCGTTTCGAATCCTTCAGCGTCGAAGAGGTGCGCTCGCTCATCCGTTCGGGGCGAATGCTCCCCGACGCGGCCCGATCCTGGTCGGCGCTCGCCGAACACCGCTAGTAAAAAAGGTCTCCGAACCGCCGTTCGGAGACCTTTTCTCTTTCGTTCCGCTCGCCTCAGTGCTCTTTGGCGTGATTGCGCGAGTACTTCGGAATTTCGATCGTGATGTCTTCCTCGCCCACCGTCGTCTGGCAGGAGAGACGCGAGTAGAGCCCCGCGCCCCAGGCGGCGTCGAGGTGGTCGAGCTCGTTGTCGGAGGGCTCGTTCAGCGAGTCGAGGCCTTCGCGCACGTAGACGTGGCAGGTCGAGCAGGCGCAGGAGAATTCGCAGGCGTGTTCGATCGCGACCCCGTGCGCAAGAAGCGCGCGGGCGAGATTGTCGCCCGGGACGGCTTCGAATTCGACGCCCTGCGGGCAGATTTCTTCATGCGGCAAAACTTTAACGAGAGGCATGGTTCACTCCTTCCCTTCGGAAGCAAAATCATCCACGGAATGTCCGGCGAGCGCCGCGAGAATCGAACGGTTCATGCGCCGGGCGGCAAAGGATTCGGTTTCTTTGGAGAGCGTTTCGATCGCGTTTCGGATGGCGTCCGTATC
>ERZ773114.4285-NODE-4285-length-10848-cov-5.673307_pt1 | contig 10848 bp, 9 predicted proteins | sample MGYA00580564_ERZ773114 | MGnify/ENA primary metagenome ERZ773114 (study PRJEB29015, sample SAMEA2737836) | human gut metagenome | biome: human gut; feature: human-associated habitat; material: faeces | place: China | collected 2012 ...
TTTTGTTTTAATTTAGTATATGTATAATTTCCTGCTGAACTTTCTGACATTTTTGTCCAACCAGTTGAATCAGAAGGATTTGAGCTCTCTTTTATATAATATGTATATTTGTGCCGTTAAACCTAAAAATTAATACATAACATGAAAAAACGAGTATCTAATAGCCCAGCTGTTAATATGTTGAAAATCTGCAAACTTCCTTTTGGAACCTCTTTGTAATAACGTCTGTAAATATAACTATCCGTTATTTGTCTAAAACTTTTTTAATTTTAAATTTATTATTTAATGAAAACAAATCTGAATCGCAAGGGCTTCTGCCTGCTTTTTAGCTTGTTCTTGTTGGCTGGTGGTGGGGGCTTGTATGCATCTGACTATCATTCTATGAGCCAAGTGCAAGACAATGTAATCAGTGTTTCCGGTATCGTAAAGGATACCAAAGGAGAACCGCTGATTGGTGTAAGTGTGTTGGTAAAGGGTACTACCAACGGTACTGTGACTGACCTGGATGGGAAATTCACATTAAAAGTTTCCGCTGGGGATATTCTTGAGTTTTCTTATATCGGCTATGCTTCACAGTCGGTGACGGTAACTAATGCTAATTCCCTGAATATCACATTGAGTGAAGATACTCAGGCTTTGGATGAGGTGGTTGTCACTGCATTGGGTATTAAAAGAGCAGAAAAGGCTTTAAGTTACAACGTGCAGCAGGTAAAATCAGAAGAACTGGTACGTACTAAAGATGCCAACTTTGTCAATTCTCTTAATGGTAAGATTGCCGGTGTTACTATTAATAAAAGTGCCGGTGGTGCCGGCGGTTCTACGCGTGTAGTAATGCGTGGCGCCAAATCGATCGAAGGTGATAACAGTGCATTGTATGTAGTAGACGGTATACCTTTGTTCAATACGACTTTGGGTACTGGCAATGATGTATTGGGTGAGGGTAGAGCTACTACCGAAGGCATCGCTGACTTTAACCCGGAAGATATAGAGAGTATTTCTGTACTGAGTGGTCCATCAGCTGCTGCATTGTATGGTAGTAGTGCAGCGAATGGAGTTATCCTGATTACTACCAAAAAAGGTAAAGAAGGAAAACTTTCAATCTCTTTCTCCTCTTCTTCCGAGTTCAGCAAAGCTTATATGACCCCCGAGTTCCAGACAACTTATCGGAACAAGAGCGGAATATATGAAAGTTGGGGTGATCTGATGACTACACCTACTTCGTATGATCCTAAGGATGATTTCTTCAATACTGGTACCAATTTTATAAATTCATTGACTTTGACTACCGGTAACAAGAACAATCAGACTTTTGCTTCTATTTCTTCTACGAATTCAAAAGGCATTGTGCCAAACAATGAATATGACAGATTAAACTTCACTATTCGCAATACATCTACATTCCTCAATGATAAATTACAGTTGGATTTAGGTGCATCTTACGTGAAGCAGACAGACCAAAATATGGTTTCACAAGGACAATATTGGAATCCTGTTATGGCAGCCTATTTGTTCCCGCGTGGGGAAAGTTGGGATGCTATCAGAATTTTTGAACGTGAAAATTCGGCACGTAACATTTCAGAGCAATATTGGCCTATAAGTGAAGGTACTTATGCTTCGCAGAATCCATATTGGACAGCCTACCGTAATGTTGCTCCCAGCGAAAAAAGCCGTTATATGTTCAATGTAGGTCTGACTTATAAAATTTTCGATTGGTTGAATGTTGCTGCCCGTTATCGTATGGATGATTCATACATTGATTTTGAGCGGAAAATATATGCCTCTTCTTATGATGTATTCACTGAAGGTTCCAAAAAAGGCCTTTATGAATACAACCATTATAAAGACCGCCAGGAATATGCGGATTTCATGGTGAATATCAACAAACAAATCAAAGATTTCAGCCTTTCTGCCAATTTAGGTTACAGTTATTCCAATTACTGGGCAGAATTGAGCGGTTATAGAGGTCCGTTGGCATTGATCCCCAACAAATTTACAGCAGGAAACATCAATGCCAGCAAAGCGCGTGTCATTGAAGGTGAAGGTGACAGCCGTGTCCGCAATAATGCGCTTTTCGCCAACTTGGAACTTGGTTACAAGAGTATGTTGTATTTGACTTTGACTGGACGTAATGACTGGAATTCCCGTTTGGTGAATACAGATGAAGAATCATTCTTCTATCCTTCAGTCGGCCTTTCTGCCATTGTTACCGAAATGTTTGATTTACCCGATTTCATTTCATATTTGAAAGTTCGCGGTTCTTATACAGAGGTAGGTTCACCGGTCTCCAGATCAGGTCTGACTCCGGGTACTGTAACCGTGCCCATTGAAGGAGGAGCGCTTAAAGAAGATATGATTTATCCTTTTACAGATTTCAAGGCAGAACGTACCCGTTCTTACGAATTTGGTTTAAGTCTTCGTTTATGGAATAAGTTGAGTGCGGAAGTTACTTATTATAAGTCTAACACTTACAATCAGACTTTCTTGGGTGATCTGCCCGAGTCTACCGGTTACAAACAGATTTATCTGCAAGCAGGTAATGTTCAGAACCGTGGTTGGGAAGCCTCTTTGGGGTATAATGACAAATTCGGTGATTTCAGTCTTTCTTCCAGTCTGACTTTCTCGCGTAATATTAATGAAATCAAAGAAATGGTCGAAAACTTCCATACAGACATTACTTCAGAGCCAATCAACATACCGGAAGTAAGAAAAGATAATGGACGTACTTTATTAAAAGTAGGTGGCAGTATACACGACATTTATGCAGATCGATTCTTTAAGAAAGACAGTCAGGGGTTTGTTGAAATCAAGGAAGACGGTTCTTATGGAATGGAAAATACGGACCCTGTTTATTTAGGTCAGGTTGCACCCAAATTCAATATGGGATGGAACAACTCATTTTCTTACAAAGGTTTCGGATTGAGTTTTCTGATCAACGGACGTTTCGGAGGTGTAGTAACTTCTTCTACAGAGGCTATTCTTGACCGCTTCGGTGTTTCTAAAGCTTCTGGTGAAGCTCGTGATTTAGGTGGTGCTTTATTGCCTGGACAAGGACGTGTAGATGCAGAGAAGTATTACAAAATGATTGGAACCGGAGATTATCATACTTCAGGTTATTATGTGTACAGTGCAACCAATATTCGTCTGCAGGAACTGACGTTGAGCTATACATTCCCCAACTCATGGTTTAAGAATGTGTTGAAAGATGTAACAGTTTCATTCACTGCAAACAATCCGTGGATGCTTTATTGCGAAGCTCCTTTCGATCCGGAGTTGACTCCGTCTATAGGAACTTATGGTCAAGGTAACGATTACTTTATGCAACCAAGTGTCAGAAGTTTCGGCTTTGGTATTAAATTAAAATTATAATGCAACAATGAAAAAGATAAATCAATATAAGCTTTTGGTAGCTTTTTGCATATTGCCTTGTTGGGCATCTTGCGATTATGAGGAGGTTAACACCAATCCCTATGAAGTGACTGATGAGGAGGCGAACCGGGATGGTGTGGCTGTAGGTGGTTCTATTATGAGCCTTGCCAGACAAGTTTTTCCGGTGGGTACCCCTGCAAATAAAACAGATATCATTAATGAATATCAGACATCATTTAATCTTTCCGCAGATGTCTGGAGCGGATATTTTGGTCAAAATAACAATTGGTTTAGCGGAAGTAACCATCTGACCTATTATTTGCAGGATGCTTGGACATCGTCTACCTATACCAGTACTTATACCAAGGCATATGCTTCCTGGAAAAAAATAAAAGAAAATGCAGAAGAAACGGGAAATATGGCAAATTATGCTTTAGCACAGATTTTGAAAATTTCCTGCTGGCACAAGGCGCTTGAGACATTCGGTCCGATCCCTTATACACATGCAGGCGAAGGCTTGCTTGTTGTGCCGTATGACACTGAACAGGAAGTGTATACCGCCATGTTCAATGATTTGAAAAGCGCTATAACAGAGTTGACTTCACTGGCAAATTCAGGTGCCAAAGTGATGGAAGATTTTGACCTGGTGTACGCAGGAGATCCGGTTAAGTGGGTAAAGTATGCCAATTCACTGATGTTGCGTCTGGCTATGCGTTTGAAATATTGTGCTCCCGATATGGCTAAACAATGGGCGCATGAAGCCTTGAATCATAGCGTAGGAGTGATGACCGCGAAAGATGATGAGGCCAAGATCAGTCCGAATGCCAATTATGCGTTTGACAATAACATTGCTTATTTGGCAAGCAACTATCAGGAGTGCCGTATGGGTACAAGTATGTATGCTTATCTGCAAGGCTATAAAGATCCGCGCATGAGCAAATATTTTACAAGTATCAAACAGGAGAATTCACTGTCGGGATTTGATGGCAATCGGTATGCCCCTGTGCCTCCCGGACATACTATGGGTAAGGGAGAATACACCGATTGCTCTCAGCCTAATATGACGGGAAGTACACCGACTTATTGGATGCGTGCATCGGAAATGTATTTCTTACGCGCTGAAGCCGCTTTGGAATGGCCGGAGTTTGGTGATGCCGAAGCACTGTATAAACAAGGCATTCAGATGTCGTTTGACGAAAACGGAGTCTCTACAAGTGTAGATTCTTATATAACAGGAGCAGGCGCACCTGTATTTGTACGGGTTCAATCTCCTAAGAATAGTTATTGGGCTTCAGAACCTACTACAGCCACTCCAGCTTTTGAAGGAAGCCAGGAAGAAAAACTGGAAAAGATCATGATTCAAAAATGGATTGCACTTTATCCCAACGGGCAGGAAGCATGGACTGAGTGGAGAAGGACAGGATATCCTAAGTTGCATCAAGTGCAGGAGAACAGAGGTTCTGCAAATGGTATAACCAAAGATAAAGGCATTCGCCGTATGGTTTATCCGATAAGTTTCTCCCAATCTGCAGAAGATAGAGCCAACTATGAAGATGCTATAAGTAAATTGAAAGATAAAACAGATAAGGCAACCTCCAGATTGTGGTGGGATTGCAGATAAATAATTTAAAAATGTGTATTATGAAAGTACTGAAAAAACTATTATATGCGATTCCCATAGCGGGAATAATATTTGCATCTTGTACGGATGTAGAGAAAATGGAAATTGAACATATTGGCGGTTTCAATACAATGGACAATGAAGAGAGTGAAGCTTATTATGCCGAACTCCGGGCGTATAAGGAAACAGCCAGAAACTATGGCCGTCCTGTGGCTTTCGGATGGTTTTCCAACTGGGCACCATCCGGTGTGATAAGGAAGGGGTATCTGACTTCTGTTCCCGACAGTATGGATATCATATCCATGTGGAGTGGTGCTCCGGGAAGATATGAAATTACGGAAGCACAGAAAAAGGATAAAGAGTTTGTTCAGAAAGTAAAAGGCATTAAATTGCTGGAAGTAAGTCTGCTTTCTCATCTGGGTAAAGGAAGGACTCCCGACTGGGTCTATGAAGAAGTGGAGAAGCAGGCCGAAGAAGAAGGGTGGAATGACAGTAAACTGAACGAAGAAAGAAAAAAAGCACGTTGGAAGTTTTGGGGGTATACCTCCAGAAATCCTGAAGGTGCCGACATGAAAGAGGCATTGGCCAAATACGCTAAAGCGCTTTGTGATTCTTTGTTTGTAAGTGAATGGGACGGTTTTGATATTGATTGGGAACCGACCGGCGGATTTAATGATGCAGATAATACATTGACGTATAGAGGTTATAATGGGTATTCTAACATGGAGTTTCTAATAAAAGAAATGGGTAATTACATCGGTCCGAAAAGCGACCCGGAGGGAAAGGGACATAAATTATTGGTTATTGATGGATATATCAATCATTTTGGTCCTGAGCTTGATGAATATATAGATTATTGGATTACACAGTCATATGGAAATTCCAGCCCAAATTATAGGCCACAGAGTGGTAATTTGAAAAAGTTGATTATTACAGAAAACTTTGAGTCTAGCGCAACAAGTGGTGGGCAGTTGTTGAACCAAGCCCGGTGGATGCCTGAAAACGGCACCACTTACAAAGGTGGGGTAGGAGCCTATCGTTTTGACAATGATTATGGTAATACTCCGGATTATAAGTGGATGCGTCAGGCAATACAAATTAACCAGCAGGTATTCAATGAGTGGAAAGCCGCTCAGAACGGGGAAAATACAGAAGGAGAATAACCACTGAAGTAAAAAATTAGATTAAAGATTATCATGAATAAGATTCGATTAAAATACATAGCAGGTTTTGCCATTGGAGCATTGCTTTTCGGTTGCAATGACAGTGAAAGTGACTTGCTGGAAACCAAAGTATACTTTGAAGAAAACAGTGTTACTATTAAAGCCTCGGGTGATGATGTCATTACCCATGATCTGCAGGCGAGACTTTCTTTCAAAAGTTCCTCGCCGACAGAGGTAACTTATGAAATAGGAGGAGCAAGTGCGGTAGAAGCTTTCAATGCCGCACATGGTACAACTTATGAACTGCTCGACCCTTCTCAGGCAAGTCTGGAAGTTACATCGACCACTATTGAAGCCGGAAAGATATACGCTCCGCAAACCACTGTAAAACTCAGTGGTATGGCAGATATTGCTGAAGGAAAAACTTATCTGTTGCCTGTATGTGTGCGGTCATCTTCTTTGCCTGTCATCGAAGGTTCGGATTTCACTTATCTCGTCATCAGCAAACCGGTAGAAATACGGACTGTAGGTCAGTTCTCCAGCAATTATATCAAGATACCGGTAAGTCCGCTTAGTCCGTTCACATCGGTTACTTATGAAGCTTTGATCTATTTAAATCGTTTTAATTCTAATAACACGATTATGGGAACGGAAGGTATTCTGATCCTCCGTATAGGTGACGAAGCTTTGCCAGGCGGACACAATGACTGGATGCAGATTGCCGGAAATAAGCAATTCCATTCTGAACAGGAATTTAAAACCGGTCAATGGTATCATGTTGCATTTACTTATGATCAGCCTTCGGGAAAGGCTATACTCTATATTAATGGAGAAAAAGCCTCTGAAAGCAGTTGGGATACTCCAAGTTTCGATTTGTCAAACGGTGGATGTTTTGTCGGAAAAGTAAAAGACTTTATGTGGGGAGAACGTCCTTTCAATGGATATATGAGTGAAGTCAGATTATGGAGTGTGGCTCGTACGGAAAATCAGATTAAACAAAATATGCTTTCTGTAGATCCCGCATCAGACGGTTTATTCGCTTATTACAAACTGAATGGAAGAGATTTGACCCAAGAAGATGGTGTTTCTTACATTAAAGATGCTTCCGGCAATGGAAAGAATGGAGAAACTAATGTCCTTTTCAAAGAATTGGATGAACCGGTTGCTATTAATTGACATCGTAATTCTCTTTGAATATTTTAAGTAATAACACTGTACATTGAGTGTAACTAAGAAAATACGGGATTCAAAAGGAGAGTTCCGTATTTTTTTAATATTTTTATTTCTTAAATTTTGTATTGTAATGATAGCTGACAATGAAGAAGTGGAGACTGTTGATCATTTTTCCAGGTTATTCAAAAACAATTATTCCAGAGTAAAATATTTTGCTTATGTCTTGCTGAAATCCGAACCTGATGCAGAGGATGTCGCCCAGGAGGTTTTTGCCAGACTTTGGGAAAGACAGAATATTTGGTTGGACAATGAAAGGGAGTTTGACTCATATCTTTTGATTATGACAAGGAATATCGCGTTGAACATATACAAGCATGAGCAGGTCAGACAGGAATACATGGAATATCATATGGTGAAATCAGTTTCCTCACAAATAGACTATGATTTTTTCGAAAGATTTCATTATCGGGAGATGCTTGGGATTATCTATTCTGCATTAGCTGCAATTCCCGATCGCAGAAGAAGAGTATTTGAACTCAGTCGTTTTCATGGAAAAAGCCATAAGGAGATAGCTGTCATAATGGGAATCTCTGTTCATACCGTAGAGAGACAAATATATTTAACGCTAACCGAATTAAGAAAGACTATAACGGCATTTGCTTGATTGGAAACAACTATAATATAATACGTATATGATTGCATTGAATCTGAACTGCAATCAGCGATCTATAACATACTTCAGTTAAGGCATTCGGCATACATGTTAAAGCCTTAAAAACTAATTGGGCGTCATCTCGTTTTAGTTGTTTGGAAGTAATTGTAAAAACAGTCCTGTATTCTCCAACTCCATTTTCCACCCACTGAATCTTTTATTTGTTGATATCATAAAAAGGATCGGAAAGTTGTTTATGGTTGATAAGACCCTGATGAATTGTACTCTTGAAACCTAATGCTAGTAACCACAACTCCGTTCCTGTCTGAAAATTTCCAACCTATATTTTTGTGCATGTTATTTGAGCATTTTTTTCGATTAAATTAATTATCATAGTGGAGGACATCAGGTATTAACGGTTTCAAAGATCTTACTTTTAACAATCTCTTACCATCTCTGCTGCTTGTTGCAATGTTTAGTTTTCTTGTTTTCAATCATATATTTTTCCTGTTGCAATATAAATTCCTTGTGTTATACAATAAATTTTTGTAACTTTAGTTTCTGAGAATATAGTGGAAATCGCTTAAATGTTATAATTACCTACTATAAATTTAATATTTTTATTGCTATGTTTCTATTTACCAATAGAACATACTAAATAAAGATCTCTTGCTGTTTTCAAATCCAGATACGACTAAAGGACGTAACCATATAACAATAAAAGCAAGTCTGGATAAAGATCTTACCTGGTTGCCCGAACATCAAATCATACTCAACGAAGCAGAAGGATGGGGATATAGTTGTCTGACAATGATTGATAAAGAAACAATCGGGATTCTATATGAGAGTAGTGTGGCACACATGACTTTTCAGGCGGTGAAATTAACGGATCTGTTAGAAGTAAAACTATCTGATATAATAAAAGATTGAAGCTATAGATGTGTCGTAGTGTGCAGAACGATATGCTTTGTTGATTTGTAATTTATTTTTTTTAATATAAAATCTTATCCCACCTTTTTATCATTCCTTCATCGGGAATATAAGGAACTTACTCCTTTGAAATAGTAAAAAAAATAAAGGAAGGTGGCTTTTTACACTATCTTTTTTTTAATATCATAATGCCCCATTTAGAATACGGTTTGTATACATTTATTTTATTATTAACACAATTGTTTTTATATTACGGTCCTGTTATAAAAAAGAAGTGATATGGATAAAATTGATATCTTTATAGAAGAACTAGCTCAGGCTGAGTCAAACTCTACTTTAACTAATATATATGCAGGTTCTTCATTACAAAATGAAATATGTAGGTATAATTTGTCACTATATTTTCATTATATGTTAAAAAATAATAGTCACGTCATTTTAGTGAGAGAGGCTCCTAGTTATAGAGGGTGTAGATTATTCGGTATTCCATTTACTTGTGAAGATATATTTACCCAAGAGTGGCTTCCTGACTTGATGGGAATAAATTTAGGTTATAGAATATTTTCAAAAGATAAGCCTGAGCGTGAATTGTCTGCTCTAACGGTGTGACCTAAGCTAAAAGAATGGTATAATCAATATGGAACAGTACCGTTATTATGGAATATTTGTCCTTTTCATCCTCATAAAGAAAATAATGATAAAAGTAACAGAACACCTTATGTACAGGAAATAATGGCGGGTAAAGAATTTCTAATAAAATTACTGGATTTATTTGAAATTAAACATATTGGTTCAATTGGGAGAAAAGCAGAAAAAGCAATAAAAGGAATGAAGCATGAGACTTTTTATTTGAGGCATCCGGCTCATAACGGCAGTAATGTTTTTGGAAAGAACATAAAATAGTTTATGTATCTTGTGAATGATAAATAGAACAACTATATTGATAAACTATGGAAAAATATATTCTATGCCAGCTATAGAAAATAGCGAAAGTGAGATTTTAATTTTAGGCACCATACCTGGAGGTGAGTCTTTAAAATATCAGCAATATTATCAGAATAAAGATAATTTATCATGTTTAGAATTTGTAATCCTAATTGGCCTTTTTTTGAAGAAGTTTATGCTATTCCTTATGAAAAGAGAAAACAGTTATTGTTAGATAATAAAATCTCTTTATGGGATATTCTTGAATCTTGTGAACGTGATGGAAATAGTGATAGGACTATTAAGAATGAGCAATTGAATGATTTAGAAACATATCTGAAGTTACCACCCCAAGATTAGAAAAATTTGCTTTAATGGGCAAAAGGCATATAGCCATTATAAGAAAATGGTATATAATTTACCACAGAAAATCCATCCAATAGAATTGTATTCTATTAGCCCAAGTAGTTCTGTTAATTCTTTTTCTATATTAAAACAATGGAGAAATGCAATAAAAGAGATATAGTGAGAAAAGAGAATAAAGGAAGGTAGCTTTTGAAATCGCTTGTAACATGAAATCCGCCAATATCCCCATCGAGTCCATCATGCAGTTTACCAAACTCTCCAGAGAGGAATTTGAAAAATTGTAATGCCTGGATAGACTTTTACTCCAGTCGACAATTTAGCTTGCTTCTGATTTATGCGTACTATCAAATAAATGTTAATTGGCCTCTTACTTTTAGGTTGGCATAGATTAAAACTAGCTTTTACAATTTCATTAATGAATACCTGTCCTGCCATAGCCTTGTTCTTTGAATCGGTTCTTTAATTTGGTTCTTAAATTCCGTTCTTTGAGGACTGAATATGAGACAATATGTACTCTACAAACAAACTGACAAGCCTCTTAGGAATACCCAAACAAATATTAGGTAGTTTGGGACAAATCACGTAAATTTGTGCCTCGAATTAGAAATAACAGTATAAATCACTATAAATAAAAACTTTATCACTATGGAGTA
>ERZ773114.4290-NODE-4290-length-10838-cov-12.228601_pt1 | contig 10838 bp, 10 predicted proteins | sample MGYA00580564_ERZ773114 | MGnify/ENA primary metagenome ERZ773114 (study PRJEB29015, sample SAMEA2737836) | human gut metagenome | biome: human gut; feature: human-associated habitat; material: faeces | place: China | collected 2012 ...
AGCCCGGAGGCCAGGTCATGTCGCGGCCGGAGAGTACGTGGAAGTGCAGATGGTGCACACTCTGACCGGCCTGCTCGCCGATGTTGGACACCACCCGGTAGCTCTCCAGGCCCAGCTCCCGGCACAGCCGGGCGATGACCTCAAAAATGTGGGCCACCACGGCGCTGTTGCCGCCGTTTACCTCCGCCACGGAGCCAATGTGATCCTTGGGGATCACCAGAAAGTGGGTGGGAGCCTGGGGGGCGATGTCGTAAAAGGCATAGCACAGCTCATCTTCATACAGCTTGTTGGAGGGGATATCCCCGCCGACAATTTTGCAGAACAGGCAGTTGTCGTCTCGCATGGTCATGCTCCTTTCGTTATGATCTCTCTCCCGGCTTCAGGAGATTTTTTCGGAAACAAAATCGTCCACGGCTGCCAGGGCGTCGTCCACCTTCAGCAGCTCCGTGCCGCCGCCCATGGCGGAATCGGGCTTGCCTCCGCCCTTGCCGCCGCACACGGCGGACACGGACCGGACCAGGTCGCCGGCCTTGATGCCCCGGGCCACGGCCTCCTTGCCGCACACGGCCAGGAAGGACACCTTTTCGCCGTTGATGCTGGCGATAACGGCCACCACGCCCGGGTCCTTATCCCGCAGGAAGTCGCCCATGGTACGCATGGCGGCCACGTCCATGCCGGTGCGGGTGGTGGTGATAACGTGCAGGCCCCTCACGGTCTTGGCGGAGGCCAGGAACTGCTTGGCCTCGCCCAGGGACGCCTCGGCCTTCAGCTTATCCAGCGCCTGGCGCAGCTGCTTCATCTCGTTGGCCTGCTGCTCCATGCGCTCCAGCAGTCCGGCAGGTGCGGTTTTCAGGAACTGCGCCGCCTTGTGCAGAACGCCCTGGCTGCGCTCCATGCCCTGCAGGCTCAGCTTGCCGCAGGTGGCCTCAATCCGGCGCACGCCGGAGGCCACGCTGGTCTCGGACTTCACCCGGAAGGGACCGGCCTTGGCGGTGTTGTCCACATGGGTGCCGCCGCAGAACTCGATGGACACATCGCCCATCTCCACCACCCGGACGGTGTCGCCGTATTTCTCACCGAACATAGCCACGGCGCCCTTTTTCTTGGCCTCCTCGATGGGCAGCACCTCCGTCACCACGGGATAGCCCTCCAGGATGGCGTCGTTGACCAGCTCCTCCACCTGATGCAGCTCCTCCGGGGTGATGGCCTCGAAGTGGGTGAAGTCGAAGCGCAGACGGTCCGGCTCCACCAGGGAGCCCGCCTGGTGCACGTGCTCGCCCAGCACCTTCTTCAGGGCCGCATCCAGCAGGTGGGTGGTGCTGTGGGCCCGGCGGATGGCCTTGCGGCGCTCGGTATCAATGGCGGCGTGGACGGTGTCGCCCACATGGAGGGTGCCCTCCGTCAGGCGGCCATAGTGCATGAACTTGCCGCCCTTGTTCTTCTGCACGTCGGACACGGTGAACAGAATGCCGTCTGCGCTGATGGTGCCGTGGTCGGCCGCCTGGCCGCCCATCTCCGCATAGAACGGGGACCGGTCCAGTACCACCACGGCGTCGGACCCGGCGGGGATCTCGCCCCGCAGCTCGTCGTCGGCCACCAGGGCCACCACCGTGGCGTCGAACTCATCGTGGTCATAGCCCACGAACTCCGTGGCGGGGATGTCCTTGCCGAACTCCACACCGGCCCAGCCCAGGTCGCCCAGAGCCTTCCGGGCCTCACGGGCCCGCTGCTTCTGCTCCTGCATCAGCTGGCGGAAGCTCTCCTCGTCCACGGTCATGCCCTGCTCGGCCACCATTTCTGCCGTCAGATCGATGGGGAAGCCGAAGGTGTCATACAGCCGGAAGGCGTCGGCGCCGGAAAACACCTTCTCGCCCTTGGCCTGGTGCTCGGCCAGCAGGTCGGAGAAGATCTTCATGCCGCCGTCGATGGTGCGGCCGAAATTCTCCTCCTCGGTGCGGATGACCTTGGTGATATACGTCTGCTTCTCCCGCAGGTCGGGATACTGTCCCTGGTTTTCATGGATCACGGTGTCCACCACCTGATACAGGAACGGCTCATTGACGCCCAGGAGCTTCCCATGGCGGGCGGCCCGGCGCAGCAGCCGCCGCAGCACATAGCCCCGCCCCTCGTTGGAGGGGAGGATGCCGTCGCAGATCATGAAGGTGGCGGAGCGGATGTGGTCGGTGATGACCCGCAGGGACACGTCCCGCTTCTCCGTCTCGCCGTAGTGGGCCCCGGTGAGCTGGGACACCTTGTGGGTGATGTTCATCACGGTGTCCACATCGAACAGGCTCTCCACATTCTGGCACACGCAGGCCAGACGCTCCAGACCCATACCGGTGTCGATGTTCTTCTGCTTCAGCTCGGTATAGTTGCCGTGGCCGTCGTTGTCGAACTGGGAGAACACGTTGTTCCAGATCTCGATATACCGGTCGCAGTCGCAGCCCACGGTGCACCCGGGCTTGCCGCAGCCGAACTCCGGCCCGCGGTCATAGTAGATCTCGGAGCAGGGGCCGCAGGGGCCGGAGCCGTGCTCCCAGAAGTTGTCCTCCTTGCCGAAGCGGAAGATCCGCTCCTTGGGGATGCCGATCTCCTTGTTCCAGATGTTGAAGGCCTCGTCGTCGTCCAGATAGATGGAGGGATACAGCCGGTCGGCCTCCAGGCCCACCCACTGGGGGCTGGTCAGGAATTCCCAGCTCCAGGCGATGGCCTCGTGCTTGAAATAGTCGCCGAAGGAGAAGTTGCCCAGCATCTCGAAATAGGTGCCGTGGCGGGCGGTCTTTCCCACGTTGTCGATGTCGCCGGTGCGGATGCACTTCTGGCAGGTGCACACCCGGTGGCAGGGCGGCTCCTCCTCGCCCTTGAACCAGGGCTTCATGGGGGTCATACCGGCGTTGATGAGCAGGATGGATTTGTCGTTCTGAGGCACCAGGGAAAAGCTGGGCAGCCGCAGATGGCCTTTGGTTTCAAAGAACTTCAGGAACATTTCCCGCAGCTCGTTCAGGCCGTAATAGGGATGGGACATGGTTCATTACTCCTTTTTATGATCAATTTTCAGATTCCGGATTCCATTGGCGGGTCAGGTCCCGCAGTTCCTTCTCCAGATTAGCGAAAAACTGCGAGATGTGCAGCCCGTCCGCCAGTGCATGGTTCACATACAGCGACACCGGCAGGGTGGTGCGCCCGCCTGCGGTGATGGCCTTGCCCCAGCTGATGCGGGGGTTGGAGTCGTCGGCACTGACGGCGGGATGCTCCAGCTGGGAATAGTGCAGCCACGGCAGAGCGGATACAAAGAAGAAGCTCAGCACATCGCCGTCCTCAGTGAGGGTGCCCCGCTCCAGCACCTCTCGCTGCCGCCGCTGTCCCAGCGCCACGAACGCCTCATAGGGCAGGTCCCCCTCTACCGTGCAGTATACATACACCCCGTCGGGCTTCATGGCGGTGTAGGAGGGCGGACACCAGTCGTATTCCACCACGCTGCCGTCCTCCCGGATGCGGCGGCGCAGCTGGGGAACGGCGTTGGCCGCCCGTACCACGGCATAGAGAAAGCTCAGGAAGAAGGGCCGTCCCTGCCGCCGGGCGGCAAAGTCCGTGATGTCCACCTCCGCTGTGACCCCGGCGAAGGGGAAGAGCATCTGCCGGAAATAGGCAAACTGTCCGCTGCGGGGGTCGTTGGTCATGTCGATGATGTGATAACTCATAGGCTGCCTCCCGGGATGAGTCGGCGGACCCGAAAACACAAAAACGCCCCGCCCCACATAGGGGCGAAGCGATGCTTCACGGTACCACCCTAATTAACGGCCGCAGCCGTCGTCTCAGTCATCCGGTAACGGGGATGGGGCGTGCGGCTCGTCGCCGCCGGCTCGGAGACGGCCCTCTGCCCTGTGACCCGGCGGGCTCACACCCTTTCCCACCTCGCTTGCGGCGCACTCCGCGGCAGATTCTTCTCGTCATTGCCTTTATCGCTTGTATTTTACCACAGATCGCGCCGTTGTCAAGCACTTCAAACGGACCTTGGCCGCATTTTTCCGGTACTGCCCGGGATGTGCTGTACCCCACATCCGGTTTTTCTCTCCTTTTTTCCGAAAAACGGTTGCCGGAACGAGGAAAATATACTATACTGTTTGTTTGACGGTGCCGTTGGCACAATTTACCGGAAACAGGACGAACAATATGAAAACAAGTGATTTTAATTATGAATTGCCGCCGGAGCTGATCGCACAGACGCCTATTCAGCGTCGGGACGCTTCCCGGCTGCTGGTGCTGGATAAGAATACAGGCGCATGGCAGCACCGGCATTTTTACGATCTGCCGGAGTATCTTCGGCCCGGCGACTGCCTGATTCTCAATAATTCCCGGGTGCTCCCGGCCCGGCTGCTGGGGCACCGGCTGCCCGGCGGCGGCGCCTGCGAGGTACTGCTGCTCATTGACCGGGGCCAAAAGACCTGGGAGTGCCTGGTGCGTCCCGGCAAGCGTATGCGTACCGGGGCCAAGCTGTCCTTCGGCCACGGAGAGCTGACGGCGGAGGTGGTAGAGGAGCTGCCCGGCGGCAACCGCCTGGTGCGGTTCGACTATGAGGGGATTTTCCTGGAGGTGCTGGAGAAGCTGGGCAAAATGCCCCTGCCGCCCTACATCAAGGAGGAGCTTCAGGACCAGGAGCGCTACCAGACCGTATACTCCAGGGTCAACGGTTCCGCAGCGGCCCCCACGGCGGGCCTGCACTTCACCCAGGAGCTGCTGGACCGTGTGACGGCAATGGGTGTAAAGGTAGGTTACGTTACACTGCATGTGGGCCTTGGCACCTTCCGGCCGGTGAAGGAGGACGAGATCGAGGGCCACGAGATGCACAGCGAATACTGCATCATTCCCCAGGAAACGGCGGACCTGATCAACGAGACAAGGAAAAACGGCGGGCGGGTCATCTGCGTGGGCACCACCTCCTGCCGCACCATCGAGAGCTGGGCTGCCGAGGATGGAACCATGACGGCCAGCGCCGGGTGGACGGATATTTTCATCTATCCCGGCTACCGATTCAAGGTCATGGATGCGCTGATCACCAATTTCCACCTGCCGGAATCCACCCTGATCATGCTGGTGTCCGCCCTGGCGGGCCGGGAGCATATCCTGGCGGCGTACCGTGAGGCGGTCCGGGAAAAGTATCGTTTCTTCAGCTTTGGCGATGCAATGTTCATTCAATAAGGAGAATCTATGTTCAAAGTCATCAAAAAAGAGGGACACGCCCGGCGTGGCGAGTTCCAGTGCGCCCACGGCGGCGTGGTACAGACTCCGGTGTTTATGAACGTAGGCACCCAGGCCGCCATCAAGGGCGGCTTAGATGCCTTCGATTTGCGGGACCTGGGCTGTCAGATCGAGCTGTCCAACACCTATCATCTGCACCTGCGTCCCGGCGACGATGTGGTGCGTCAGATGGGCGGCCTGCACCGGTTCATGCGCTGGGACGGCCCCATTCTCACGGATTCCGGCGGATTCCAGGTGTTTTCCCTGGCCAGCCTGCGGAAGATCACGGAGGAGGGCGTCACCTTCGCCAGTCATCTGGACGGTCACCGGATCTTTATGGGCCCGGAGGAGAGCATGCGCATCCAGTCCAACCTGGGCTCGGATATCGCTATGGCCTTCGACGAGTGCGTGGAGAACCCGGCAGAGTACGATTATGCCAAGGCCAGCTGTGAGCGCACGCTCCGGTGGCTGGAGCGGTGCAAGGCGGAGCACGACCGGCTCAATGCTTTGCCCGATACCGTGAACCCCCGGCAGATGCTGTTCGGCATCAACCAGGGAGCGACCTATGAGGACCTGCGGGTCTGGCACATGCAGCAGATCGCCAAAATCGACTGCGACGGCTTCGCCATCGGCGGACTGGCGGTAGGGGAGCCCACGGAGGTCATGTATCAGATCATCGAGGCGGTGGAGCCCTATATGCCCGCCCACAAGCCCCGGTATCTCATGGGCGTGGGCACTCCCAGCAACATCATCGAGGGCGTGGCCCGCGGCGTGGACTTTTTCGACTGCGTCATGCCTGCCCGGAATGCCCGGCACGGGAAGCTCTTTACCTGGCAGGGAGCCATGAACATCAAGAACGCCAAGTACAAGCTGGATGACCGGCCCATCGATCCCGAATGCGACTGTCCGGTGTGCCGCCGGTTCAGCCGGGCCTACATCCGCCACCTGTTCGCGGCGGAGGAGATGCTGGCCATGCGCCTGGCGGTGATGCATAATCTGTACTTTTACAACAAGCTGGCCCAGCACATCCGCGACAGCCTGGACGCCGGGTGCTTCGCGGACTTCCGCCGGGAGTACAGCGAAAAGCTCAGCGGAAGGATCTGACGGTTCTCTCTGAGCAAGATTTCCGAAAAAACTCGCCTGTCCCCCTTGCAAAAGGGGAGAGAGTTATTGTATAATAACGCTATATTCGTAAAGAAGGAGTTTTTGTCCCATGATTGAATTTGCCTATGCCGCCACGTCCGGCGCTGCCAACCCCTCCGGCGGCGGTATGTCTATCCTGATGATCGTCCTGATGGTCGCCATCTTCTACTTCATGCTCATCCGTCCGGAGAGCAAGCGGAAAAAGCAGGCCGAGGAAATGCGCAGCTCTCTGCAGAAGGGCGACTGGCTGACCACCATCGGCGGCGTGTATGGGCGCATCGTGGCCATCACCGACCGCACCGTGGTCATCGAGACCAGCGAGGACCGGGTCCGCATCGAGTTCCTGAAGTCCGCCATCGGCTCTGTGGGCACCCTGGACGAGCAGGCCGCTGCTGCTCAGCGCGGCAGCCGCAAGTCCAAGAAGGCCGAGAAGCCTGCCGAGACTCCCGTGGAGGAGACTCCCGCCGAAACTGAGGCCGAGGGAAAAGACGATCAGGAGTAATTTCTCCGTCATAAGCAGACCTCCCCTGCATACGCTTAGAAAAAGCGGCAAGGGGAGGTCTTTTTATGTCTGTGCTGGGGGCTATCCTGGGAAAACGGACCTGGCTGGGAGCGGGTGCCATCCTGCTGTCGGCGGCAGGTGGCTGCGCTCTGGGTGCGCTGCTGGTGGTGAAGGGGGTGCTGCCGGAAACCGGGACATTGGCCTGGAGCTGCGGCTGCTGGGTGCTGGCATCCTTCGCAGGGGCGCGTCTGGCCATCCGGGGCAGGGGAAAGGGGACCCTGCCAGCGGCGTTGGCAGCGGCTCTGGCTGCGTACCCGCTGGCATGGCTGGCAGGCATCGCTCTGGGAGACCCGTCCTTCCGGGAGGGCGGCCTGTATCTGACTGCCGCCCTGTTTGCGGGCGCGGCGGCGGCGGGGCTGCTGGGCAGCGGGAGGCCCCGGAAAAAGCGCCGGGACCCCCGCGCACCGATCCGGAAGCCCGCGAGGCGGAAATAGGCCATGGTGAAAATCACGAAAATGCACCGGCGGCGAAAAAACACTTGACTCCGGACTATACAGATCGTGATCATCTGTGAGGGCAAGATATGGGACACGGTGAATGCTCCGCATCCCATATCTTGCCCTTTTCCGCCCATGCAGGGCTATTCGGCGTTTCCCGCTCAGGCGGTTTACATAATCCTGTTTACATAACAATTTAACATAACTCACAAACTTGCTTTCACTGCCTAAAAAAGCCTTGCGTCGGCGGTGTTTTTGGCCTATATTAGAGAGCGTCCCTTTTGCTGGGCTAATGGCTTCTATTTGCCCTGCTTGTCTCATAGAATCAGATGAGGTGAGTGCGCAAATGAAGCTGTTTCCCGTAAGGACGCAGGCCCCGAGGCTTCCGGCGCTGGTACTGGTGTGCCTGCTGCTGTGCCTGGGTGCTGCACTGGGCTTTGCCGTCTGCCGGGCTGTGCCCCAGCAGGACCGCCAGGAGCTCAGCGATTATCTGCATGAATACGCCCAGGCCACAGCGAATGGCCAAGGGCCTTCGGCCTCGGCGCTCAGCGTGGGCGCGGCCTATTTCCGATATCCGGCGGCTGCGCTGCTTCTGGGCCTTACGGCAGCGGGATTGGTTCTGCTGCCGGTTCTGTCCGTGGTACAGGGCTTTTTTCTGTCGTTTTCCGTGGGCTGCTTCGCCCGGGCATTGGGCCGCGGCGGCGTGTATCTGGCCCTGGCGGCCTTTGGCCCCCGCTGCTTGTTCGTTCTGCCCTGCACCCTGCTTCTGACGGTGCAGGGTTTATCCGCCGCCGCGCACCGCCGCAGCGGACAGCGCACCGGCCTGCCGGATGCCGCCTATTGGCGGCGGGCAGGGCTGTGCTGCCTGATACTGCTGCTGGGAACGGCCCTGGAGCTGACGCTGGCCCCCCGGCTGCTGCAATGGGTCATCGCCCGTGTACTGTAAAAAGAGAGAGGAGGAAACGCGCATGCCTGACTATATCGCTCAATACCGCATCTATCTGGAGCAGGAAAAGCACGCCTCCGCCAACACGGTCAGCTCCTATATCCGGGACGTCACACAGTTTTGCGCCTGGCTGCCGGAGGGCAGCGACCTGCGCCGGGTCAAGCCTGCCGCCGTGTCCGATTATCTGACCTGCCTGACGGACCGGGGCCGCTCGGCGGCCACCGTTATCCGAAGCGCCGCGTCCATCAAATCGTTCTACAATTACCTGGTGGTTTCCGACGCCATGAAGGCCAACCCTGCTAAGGGCATTGCCGCCGCAAAGGCGGAGCGGAAGTGCCCTCAGATTCTGACGGGCAGGGAAGTGGAGCTGCTCCTGGAGCAGCCCAAGTGCGTGGACGAAAAAGGGTTCCGGGACCGGGCCATGCTGGAGCTGCTGTACGCCACCGGCATCCGGGTGTCGGAGCTGATTGCGCTGAATCGGGAGGATGTAAATCTGCAGGCGGCTTTTCTGCGCTGCGGCGGCGAAAAACGAGAACGGATCATCCCGCTGTATCCCCGGGCGGTGAAGGCTCTGCGTGACTATATCCAGACTGTGCGTCCCCGGCTGGCGGGCCAGGAGGAGCCGGCACTGTTCGTCAACATGAACGGCCAGCGCATGACCCGCCAGGGCTTCTGGAAAATCGTGAAATATTATCAAGGGAAGGCGGAGATCACCAAGGACATCACGCCCCACACCCTGCGCCATTCCTTTGCGGTGCATTTGCTGGAAAACGGGGCGGATCTGCGCTCCATTCAGGAAATGCTGGGCCATGCGGACATCTCCTCTACCCAGATCTATGCGCAGATTGTCAAGCAGCGTCTGCAAGATGTCTATCACAAGGCGCATCCTCTGGCCTGACGTCTGAATCAACACAGCGCAGTTTTTTACTGTGCTGTGTTGCTTTTTACACGAACATTTGTTATAATAAGACGATTACACGGTGGAGGAGCGGCTATGCGCATATTAGGCATCGACCCCGGTGTGGCTACGGTGGGCTTCGGCGTCATCGAGACCCAGGGGGGCCGGCAGCAGATGATCCAATACGGGGCCATTACCACGCCGGCGGGCCAGCCGCTGGCTGCCCGTCTGGTGCAGATCGCCCAGGATATGGAGACGCTCATCAACCGGTTCCGGCCCGACGAAATGTCCATCGAGGAGCTGTTTTTCAGCAAGAACATCACCACCGGCATCGCCGTGGCCCACGCCCGGGGCGTTATCCTGTATACCGCCCAGCGGATGCACCTGCCGGTATATGAATACACCCCCATGCAGATCAAGCAGGCGGTAGTGGGCTATGGTCTGGCCGACAAGCACCAGGTCATGGACATGACCCGGCGGCTTTTGAAGCTCAAGTCCATTCCCCGGCCCGACGACGCCGCCGACGCGCTGGCCATCGCCATGTGCCGCGCCCGCAGCGCCACCAGCCTCCTGCGGCAGAAGGACCCGGATGTAAAGGAGACCGTCTGATATGTTTTACTATGTAAACGGCACCGTGGCCGAAACCGGCCCCAATCTGGCCGTCATCGACTGCGGCGGCGTGGGCTATGCCTGCGCCACCACCAACTATACCCTGTCCCAGCTGAAAAAGGGTGAGCGCGCCAAGCTGTATACCTATCTCCATGTCCGGGAGGAAATTTTCGAGCTGTATGGCTTTTCCTCCCAGGCGGAACTCAATAGCTTCAAGATGCTCATCGGCGTCTCCGGCGTAGGCCCCAAGGCGGCGCTGGCGGTGCTGTCGTCCACGTCGCCCCAGAACCTGGCCCTGTCCATCGTTACCGGCGACGAAAAGGCCCTGACCGCCGCCCCGGGCATCGGAAAAAAGATCGCCCAGCGCATCATTCTGGAGCTGAAGGACAAGCTGGCCAAGGAGCAGAGCAGCTTCTCCGCCCAGAGCAGCGGCGCGATTCCCGTGGTCCTTCCCGGCGACAAGGGCGGCGAGGCCGCCGCCGCGTTGGCGGTGCTGGGCTACGGCTCTCAGGAGATCGGCCTGGCCCTGAAGGGCATCGACATGGACGCCCTGCCCCTGGAGGAGATCATCCGCCAGGCGCTGAAGAAAATGGTACGGTAAGGAGGCAGGCCCATGAGCATCGACTTCGGAACGGATATTTACGAGGAGCCTCTTGTATCCAAGAGCTTCCTGCCGGAGGACAGCGGCGAGCTGTCCCTGCGCCCCCACACCCTGCGGGAGTACATCGGCCAGCAGAAGGCCAAGGAGAACCTGTCCATCTTCATCGAGGCGGCCCGCCGCCGGACGGAGCCTCTGGACCATGTGCTGCTCCATGGCCCTCCGGGCCTGGGCAAGACCACGCTGGCAGGCATCATCGCCGCCGAGATGGGGGTGAACATCCGCATCACCTCCGGCCCCGCCATTGAAAAGCCCGGGGACCTGGCGGCGCTGCTGACCAATCTCAGTGAAAACGACATTCTGTTTGTGGACGAGATCCACCGGCTGAACCGCTCCGTGGAGGAGAT
>ERZ773114.4303-NODE-4303-length-10804-cov-12.057029_pt1 | contig 10804 bp, 7 predicted proteins | sample MGYA00580564_ERZ773114 | MGnify/ENA primary metagenome ERZ773114 (study PRJEB29015, sample SAMEA2737836) | human gut metagenome | biome: human gut; feature: human-associated habitat; material: faeces | place: China | collected 2012 ...
CTCCCCCGGCGGGGCATACAGGCGGCTGCCGCCGCCGTAACACTACCCTTTTTACTCTTGAAATTGGGGCGTAAGGTCGGCGGCGACTCGCCGCCCGCCGTAACACTACCCTTTTCACACTTGAAATCGGGGCGTAAGGTCAGCGGCGGCTTGCTATCCTTGGGCAAGTCTGCCGTCGCCATTACCGCTGGGCGACGGGCTGACTCGCCGCCCTCTTGCCAAGGTTGTCGAAATATGCTATAATAGAATCAGAAGTGATTCCGTCAATGGATTCCAAAAGAAAGAGGTACAAAAAGATGCGTAATACCACAAGTTATGAAAGCCCGTTCTGCACCCGCTATGCCAGCGAGGAAATGCAGCACGTTTTCTCCGCTGACAAGAAATTCTCCACATGGCGTCGCCTTTGGGTGGCTCTGGCTCGGGCAGAAATGGAACTCGGTCTGCCCGTGACACAGGAGCAGGTGGACGAACTGGAAGCCAATATCGATAACATTGACTATGACGTGGCAGAAGCAGAAGAAAAACGCCGCCGGCACGATGTCATGTCCCACGTGTATGCATACGGTCAGGTCTGCCCCAAGGCTGCCGGCATCATTCATCTGGGTGCAACTTCCTGCTATGTCGGCGATAATACAGACATTATCGTGATGCGTGACGCTCTGGATATCGTTCGCCGCAAGATGATCAACGTGCTGGCAAATCTCGCTCACTTCGCCATGGAATATAAGGGCATGCCGGCTCTGGCATATACTCACCTCCAGCCGGCACAGCTGACTACAGTGGGCAAGCGTGCTACACTGTGGATGAACGAACTGCTCATGGACTTCAATGAACTGGAATACCGTATCGCAAACCTGAAGCTGCTGGGCTCCAAGGGTACCACCGGTACACAAGCTTCTTTCATGGAACTGTTCAAGGGCGATACCGATAAGGTCAAGGAACTGGAAGCCAAGATTGCCAAGGAAATGGGCTTCAACGGCGTTGTTCCGGTTTCCGGTCAGACTTATTCCAGAAAGATCGACTCGCAGATTCTGGCAACCCTTAGCGGCATTGCACAGTCCTGCAGCAAGTTCTCCAACGATATGCGTCTGCTCCAGAGCTTCAAGGAAATGGAAGAACCTTTCGAAAAGACTCAGATCGGTTCCTCTGCAATGGCATACAAGCGGAACCCCATGCGTTGCGAGCGTATCACTTCTCTGGCTCGCTACGTGATGATCGACAGCCTGAATCCGGCATTTACCGCAGGTACCCAGTGGTTCGAACGGACACTGGACGACTCTGCCAATAAGCGTGTTTCCGTACCGGAGGCATTTCTGGCAGTCGATGCGATCCTGAACATCATGCTGAACGTTACCGACGGTCTGGTGGTATATCCGAAGATGATCCGTCAGCGGATCATGCGGGAACTGCCCTTTATGGCAACAGAAAACATCATGATGGACGCTGTGGAAAAGGGCGGCAACCGTCAGGAACTCCACGAAAAGATCCGTCAGTATTCCATGATCGCCGGCAAGCACGTCAAGGAAGAAGGTCTGGACAACGACCTGTGCGATATGCTGCTGGCAGATCCGGCATTCATGATCACCAAGGAAGATCTGGACAAGATCCTGAAACCGGAAAACTTCACCGGCCGCAGCGAACAGCAGACCGAAGAATTCGTGGCAGAATGCATTCAGCCGATTCTGGACGCAAACAAGGACATTCTGGGCGAACACTTCGAGATGAAGAACTAAGGCAATACCGCATAAAGCCCGCCTGACGGCTTTATTCTTGCGTATCCCATAGAAAACAACCCCCGGCGGAATCCAATCGTCGGGGGTTGTTTTTTCGTAGGACGAAAAATCACCGCAGGTCTTGACAACTTCCTCAAAAAGGTGTACCCTAAACAAAGAATCATCAAGGGAGGAATCATCATGCCGATCCAGATTTGTTCTGCAGTGCCAACAGATGCACCGGCACTGCTTGCCATTTATGCCCCTTATGTGGAGCAAACCGCCATTACATTCGAGTGCGATGTTCCCGCAGAGGCGGAATTCACCCGCCGCATTGCGGACACCCTGCAAAACTACCCCTATCTGGTGGCAGAACAGGACGGCGTGCCGGTGGGGTACGCCTACGCCGGAAAATTCCACGAACGTGCCGCCTATGACTGGTCTGTGGAAACGTCTATCTATGTGGAACAGCACCGGAAGCGGCAGGGTATCGGCAGACTGCTCCACGATGCATTGGAACAGGAATTACAGCGGCGGCATTTCCTCAACATGAACGCCTGCGTTGCCTGTCCCATAGGGGAAAATGACCCCTACCTCACACGGGACAGCATTTGTTTCCATGAAAAACTGGGGTATCGCATGGTGGGCGAATTCCACCAGTGCGGCTATAAATTCGGACGGTGGTATCACATGGTGTGGCTGGAAAAGCATATCGGCAGCCACGAGGGAACGCCGCTGCCGGTACTGCGGGGATAATTTCAACAATGGATTTGCGTGAAAGGATTTGCGTGAAAATTTTCCTCGTCCTATTGACTAATCTGCCGTTTTCGGGTATCATAAGAAGTAGGGAATTTTTGCAGTATCCCCTGCACGGAATACGGAGGACACATATATGAACAAACAAGGACGGTTCACAGCCGTTTTGCTGAGCGGAGCTATCCTCTGCGGCATCGGCACCGGCTGTACCGCAGACGGCTCCAAAACTGTCAAGGCAGACTATACATGGAGCAATGTTGCCATTGGCGGCGGCGGATATGTCACCGGCATGGAGTATAATTCCAAGGAAGAAGGGCTGGTCTATGCCCGCACGGACATCGGCGGACTGTACCGCCGGAAAAAGGATACTGACTGGGAACCGCTGACGGACTTTCTGGGGGCGGACGAATGGGGCTATATCGGGATCGAAAGCATGGCGACCGATCCGGTGGAGCCGAACCGCGTTTATTTTGCCGGCGGCACGTATATGAGCGATGATGCGGCACTGTTTGCCTCGGACGACTACGGCGAAACGTGGACACGCTTTGATGCTCCGTTCAGCTGCGGCGGCAACCAGTCCGGACGGGGCTGCGGCGAACGCATGTGCGTCAACCCCAATAACAACAAGGAAGTCTGGTTTGGCAGCCGTGACAGCGGTCTGTGGAAAACCACCGACTACGGCAAGAACTGGGAAGAGGTCACCTCTTTTCCGGAAAAGGGCAACTATAAGCAGGAAAGCAACAGCATCGGCATTTTGTGGGTGACTTTTGATCCGACTTCCGGCGACATGTACGTCGGCGTGGCAATGACAGACGGCACCTGCATTTATAAAAGCACAGACGGCGGCGACAGCTGGACGGCACTGGCTGCCAATGCGGCAGGCATGTACCCGCTGCATGCTGCATTCTCCGGCAGCGGAAAGCTGTATCTGGCGTACTCTGACAACTGCGGCCCGAATCTGTCCCCCACGGCTGGGGCAGTCTATGTGTACGATACCCAGTCGGACAGCTTCACGGATATTACGCCTGATCTGAACGACGGCAGACAGGGCGGCTTCGGAGGCATTTCCGTAGATGCCCGGAATCCGGATACGGTGGTGGTTTCCACGCTGGGCTGGTGGTCGGACAACGGCGACAATCTGTACTATACCACAGACGGCGGCGACAGCTGGAGCGGACTGTTCAACCTGAACACCAAGGAAAACCACTACCAGATGGACACCGCACAGGCGGAATGGCTGGACTGGGGCAGAGGTGAAAATCAGGCGAAAACCGGCTGGTGGGTGGCAGATGTCAACATCAACCCGTTCAATTCTGACGAAGTGATGTACGGCACCGGTGCAACGATCTATTCCACTCAGAACATGACGAAGATCGGCACAGAGCCGGTGACCATTGCCTTTGATGCCTACGGGCTGGAAGAAACGGCAGTGTTCAAAATGCTGGCACCGCCCAGCAAGGACGATTCGCCCCAGCTGTATTCCATTATGGGCGATCTGACCGGCTTTGCCCACAAGGACGTGACACAGTGCCCCGATGATGCTCACTTCATGAAAAACGGCAAGCCCACAGATTTAGATGTGGCATTCCAGACCCCCAACACGGCGGTATACCTCAGCGAGGAAAAGACCACCACGATCAATTTCACGCAGGACGGCGGTGCCACATGGGAAACCGTAAAGCACAAGCCCGACCCCGCCATTGGCGGACAGGTGGCGATGTCCGCGGACGGCAGCTCCACGATCTGGGTGCCCAACAGCATTTCCGGAAAGCCCTATGTGACCACTGACCTCGGAAAGACGTGGTACTATGTGGAAGGACTGGGCTTTAACGCCAAAATTGCCGCCGATCGGGTGAACCCGAAGGTGTTCTATGCCACCTGTGACGGTCTGTTCTACGTGTCCAGGGACGGCGGCGTGACTTTCGGATCCACGGGACAGATGGTGGCAGATTCTGCTGAACCGGTGACGGTGTTCGGGCAGGAGGGCAACGTCTGGATCTCCAGCAGCACCATGATCATGTACACGGAGGACGGCGGCGAAAGCTTCCAGACCGTAAAGACACTGCCCACCGTGGACAGCATCGGCTTCGGCAAGGGCAAAGAAGAAGACAGCTATCCGGTGATCTATGCCGAGGGCGATGACGGCGAAAACGGCTACGGCATCTATCGCTCGGAGGACAAGGGCAAAAGCTGGATCAGAATCAACGACGAGCAGCATAAGTTCGGAAACCTGAACCCCAAGTACATCACCGGTGACAGCAATGTCTACGGCAGAGTGTACTTCTGCACAGATGGACGGGGAATCGTAATGGGTGATATTGCTTCGTGAAAAAAAGACATTATGGAAAATACATTTTTCGCTGGCTCATGACCTTGCTGTTGCTGGCGGGGCTGGTGTTTGCCGGCATCGGCGGCACAAGGCTGCTGCACATCTATCTGACCAGCACCGGCAGACAGGCGGCAGATGTTCCCAGCAAACAGGATTATCCGGTGCGTGGAGTCGATCTGTCCTACTATCAGGGCAATATCGACTGGGATGTGCTGGCATCACAGGGAGTGGACTTCTGCTTTATCAAGGCGACCGAGGGCGTTGACCACAACGACAGCCAGTTTGCACAGAACTGGCAGACAGCACAGGCGGCGAAGATCTACGTGGGGGCATATCACTTTTTCCGGTTTGAGGACACGGGAAAGGAGCAGGCGGAAAACTTTATCCGCACAGTGCCGGTGACGGAAAACACCCTGCCGCCGGTGATCGACGTGGAATTGTACGAGTCGCTGGGCGGCAGCATGCCGGACACCGGCACCGCAAGGCAGAATCTACAGGAAATGCTGGACCTGCTGGAAGCCCACTATGGTGTAAAGCCCATTCTCTATGCCGCCCCCAACACCTATCGGGCATATGTGAAATCGTTTGCAGAGGACTATCCGATCTGGATCAGCAACTACTATTATAAGCCCTATTTCGACTGGACATTCTGGCAGTATACCGATTCCGGCGAACTGGAGGGCTATGACGGCTATCAGACTCACATTGACCTGAACGTCTACGCCGGAAGCATGGACGAATTCCGGCAGCAGTTCGGCTTACAGGCATTTTAGAAAGGAACTATTATGACAGAACCAATTTTTTTGCAGGGAATCTGTAAGGACTACCTCTGGGGCGGCAATCGCCTGCGGGAGGAATTCGGCAAGGAAAGCGATGCTGACAAGATCGCTGAAAGCTGGGAACTCGCTTGCCACAAGGACGGCAGCAGCATGCTCACTTCCGGCAGTGATGCAGGGCTGAACCTGCGGGAATATCTGGACAAGAACGGCACCGCATTCCTCGGCACCAACTGTGCGGACTGCACCACTGTGCCGGTGCTGATCAAGCTGATCGATGCCAAACAGGACCTGTCCATTCAGGTGCACCCCGATGACGACTACGCCATGCGGGTGGAGGGAGAAGCCGGCAAGACGGAAATGTGGTACATTGTAGATGCGGCCCCCCACGCTGCCCTGTACTACGGACTGAAACAGGAAGTGACCAAGGCGGAATTCGAACAGCGGATCCACGACCAGACCTTGACAGAAATTCTCAATCGGGTGGAGGTCAAGCCGGGGGAACTGTACTTTATCCCTTCCGGTACGCTGCACGCCATTGGTGCGGGGATCCTGCTGGCGGAGATCCAGCAGAACTCCAACACCACCTACCGTGTCTACGACTACGGCAGACGGGGAGCAGACGGCAAGCTGCGTCCGCTGCACATTGCAAAGGCTCTGGACGTGACCAATCTCCGTCCCATTGCCCCCACGGTGCAGTATCCTGCGGAGGCGGTTGCCGGCGGCACGGTGCGGAAGCTGGAAGCGTGCAAGTATTTCGCTTCGGACGTGGTGACTGTGCACGGCACGGTTGCATTTACCGTAGGGACAGAATCGTTCCACCACCTGCTGTTCCTGTCGGGAGAAGCCACTCTACAAACAGAATCCGGCAGCTATCCGGTGAAAAAGGGCAGCAGTGTGCTGCTGCCTGCCGGACTGGGAGCCTATACCGTGACCGGCGAGGGCGTACAGTACGTGGTTACCCGCGTGGACGAAAAATTGAGTTGACAATTCCACATGATGGATTTGCATATTGAGGAGGAAACATATATGAAGTATTACATTGGTATTGATCTGGGCGGCACAAATATTGTTGCCGGCGTAGTCAACGAAAGCTATGAGATTCTGGCAAAGGCAAGCGTCAAGACTAACCTGCCCCGTCCGGAAGAAGAAATCGCTGCGGATATGGCAAAGGTTTCGCAGGAAGCTGCGGAAAAGGCCGGCCTGACCATGGCGGACATCGAGTGGATCGGCGTAGGCACACCGGGCGTTGCCAACAGTGCCACCGGCGTGATCGAATATTCCAACAATCTGGGCTTCAACAACACCCCCATGGTGAAGTATCTGGAAACGGCACTGGGCAAGCCCACCTTTATTGAAAACGATGCCAACGCTGCTGCATACGGCGAATATGTTGCCGGTGCTGCAAAGGGTGCCAAAAATGCAGTCTGCATCACACTGGGTACCGGCGTAGGTGCCGGCATCGTCATTGACGGCAAGATCTACAGTGGCTCCAACTTCGGCGGTGCAGAAGTGGGTCACACTGTCATTTCCGTAGACGGCCCGCAGTGCACCTGCGGCAGAAAGGGCTGCTTCGAGGTATACTCCTCTGCAACCGGTCTGGTTCGCATGACCAAGGAGGCACTGGCAGCCAATCCGGAAAGTGCCATGAAGGACGAGGAACGTATTTCCGCACGGACTGCGTTCAACTACATGCGTGCCGGCGATGCTACCGCAAAGCAGGTGGTTGACGATTACATCAAGTATCTGGCAGCTGGTATCACCAATACCATTAACATTTTCCAGCCGGACATTCTGTGCATTGGCGGTGGTGTGTGCAACGAGGGCGATCCGCTGCTGGTTCCCATGAAGGAGATCGTCAAGAAGGAAGTTTACACCCGCAACTCCGCAAAGAATACCGAGATCGTGATCGCGAAGCTGGGCAATGATGCCGGCATTATCGGTGCGGCATTCCTGGGCAACGCACACGACTAATGGCAGCACTGCATCAAGCCGCCTGACGGCTTTGCACGATTTGTGCCACAACAGCATAAAAATCAATCTGATAAGCACCCCGAAAGCCAAATGCACCGGTTTTCGGGGTGCTTTTATATCAACATTCTATACAATTCCCTAAAATGAGATTTGTGCATCTTGCCGGTTTCTTGGAAAAGGGAGGGAGTGAATGGGGAAAATCTCTTGACAGCTTGCACAAAAGGTGATAGAATAAGGTGGATAAGGTGAGCACTGCTTCAGACGGCAGAGGACTGTTCTGTGCAGGTTACACAAAAAAGATAAGGAGTTCGATCACATGAAGTTTATGAAGAAACTGCTCAGCACCATGACGGCTGCGGCAATCGGGCTGTCCATGACCACTGCACTGTCTGTGGGAACCTCTGTTGCATCTGCGGCAGACAAGACTGCGGTACAGATGGTGGAGGACATGGGTCTGGGCTGGAATCTGGGCAACGCTCTGGATTCGACCAACACATGGACCAGCAATCCCTCTCCGGCAGATATTGAAACTGCCTGGGGCAACGTGGTTGCGACCGAAAACATGATCAAGGAAGTCAAGAAGGCTGGCTTCAACACCGTCCGGATCCCTGTCACCTGGTGGGATATGACCGGTGCTTCCGGCACTGCAAAGATGGATTCGTTTGATGGTACAGTTGCAGATCAGTATCTGGCAAGAGTCAAGGAAGTCGTAGACTACTGCGTAGATAACGGTATGTATGCGATCATCAACACTCACCACGATGAGGACTGGGAAAAGGATACCTCCAAGATCGCAACATTTGAAAAGCTGTGGAAGCAGATCGCGACCTACTTTGAAGGCTATGATGAACATCTGGTATTCGAGGGTATGAACGAAGTCAGCTTCTCCACCAGCGATGCCATGACCTATAATCAGGCGTTTGTAGATACCGTCCGTGCAACCGGCGGCAACAACAAAGACCGTCTGCTGATCTGCACCGCAGACAGCAACAACACCGCAAAGGCACTGTCCAGCAGCTTCTCCATGCCGAAGGACGACTCCAATATGCTGGCGGTTTCCGTGCACTACTATGAACCGCCGACGTTCTGCGTTGCAGACACCACTTCCACCTGGGGACATCGGGAAACATGGGGCACTGCCGCAGACCTGAGCAAGGTGGAAAAGGATTTCAACGACCTTAAGACCAAGTTCACCGATAACGGTTACGGCGTTGTCATCGGTGAATACGGTGCATGCAATGCCGACAAGTACGGTGTAAACACCACACCGTATAACAAGGACGAAGAATCTATCAAGGCATTCTATCAGGCAATTGCTTCTACAGCATACAACATGGACGGCATCTGCCCCGTTGCATGGGACGACTCCGACTCCGGTACGATTTGCCTGTTCAGCCGTAAGAATATGAAATGGTTTGACGAAGACCTGAAGAACATCTTCTCCAACATTGCTTCCGGCGGAAATGTAGACCCCGGCAAGCAGAAGACCGACCGTCTGACATTCCAGGCAAGCGACGTCGCAGATGGCAGCGATCTGCTGATCGACCTGAAGCCCTACAAGGATTACGGCGTAAACTTGACTTCTGTTGTCATCAACTATACAATTAAGGGCAACAAGGCTTCTTATGGTACCGGCGGTGCAGTACAGTACAACATTATAGACAGCAATGACGGTTCTTCGCACTGGGCATACCAGCCGTATTCATTCACAGTCGGAGAAAGTGTAACGACAGTAGACATTCCGGCAACCACCAAGGCAACTGACGAGGACGGAAACGAATTCGAAGGTCCGCTGGATATGGACTACCTGAAGATCGGTCACTGGTATGACTGGACCGACCCGAAGGGCGGCAAGGTAGAATGGTCTTATGTTGATGTCACTCTGATCTTTGACAGCTTCTTCTATGTAGACGGCGATCCGGATCAGACAACAGCAACGACACAGACTACTACTGAAGCACCGAAGACCACTACTACAGAAGCTACCACGACTGCACAGCCGCAGGGCGACCCGATCGGTAAGGCATACTTCATTGGTATGATCGGTGCAGCAAACAACTGGGCAGAGGGCGACGATGAAGGTGCCGCAGTGACACCGATCACCGGCGACGGCACATACAGTGTAGACTGGGACGTTACCGGCGGCGGTACCGATACGGTTCAGTTCCTGGCAGTTGTGATCACACCGGACGGTGAAACCGAAAACTTCACCACCGATACCTTCAAGGATCTGAAGGTTTCTCTGGACGAAGTCTGGGTTGACGGCGTAAAGATCGAAGATTACACCGTTAGTGAAAAGGCAATCAACACCCACTATTATGAAGGTGAGGGTCCGGGCGTTACCCGTCTGTACCTCCACGATGACTGGTCCACCAAGATCAAGGATCTTGCAAGCAAGACCACCATTACAAAGGATATTCGCGTAGTATTCACCATTTCCGGCACTGGGCACGAAGGTCCGGCAGTGACTACCACAGAACAGACTACCACCACAACCGAAAAAATTACTACCACTACAACCACCACAACTACCGAAGCAACTACTGAACCGACTACCACCACAACCACTACCACAGCGATCGAAACAACCACCACTACGACAACCACTACCGAAGCAACCACAGAACCGACTACCACTACAACCACTACCACAACACCGGAGCCGACCACAACAACGACTGCGGAAACAACTACCACCACCGAAGCAACCACAACTACAACAGAAGCAACCACCACTACCGAAGCAACCACAACCACTCCGGAACCGACGACCACCACAGCAGAAACCACGACTACAATCATGACGATGCTGACTACCACAGAAACCACTACAACGACAACCACCACCGAAGAAACTACTACCACCACAACCACCACAACTACCACTACTACAACGACAACCACCACTACTACTACCACAACCACGACCACTACCACCCAGTATGATGGCCCGATGCCGAAAACGCTGTTCGGTGATGTGAACATGGACGGCAGAATCGACATCACAGATGCTGTTCTGCTGAACAAGATGGCAGCTGGTGTAGTTGAAGCAAACCAGTCCCAGCGTCTGAACGGCGATGTCAACGGCAACGGCGAGATCGATTCCGCTGACGGTCTGGTATTGTTTATGTTCGTGATCCAGCAGATCAACACCCTGCCGTATCAGGCAGAAATCTGATCGATGAAAGGCTGTTAAAAGTTTAGGCAATACCGCACAAAGAGCGTCTGGGGACTTTGCACGCCATCTGCTTGCAAAT
>ERZ773114.4308-NODE-4308-length-10796-cov-3.761289_pt1 | contig 10796 bp, 11 predicted proteins | sample MGYA00580564_ERZ773114 | MGnify/ENA primary metagenome ERZ773114 (study PRJEB29015, sample SAMEA2737836) | human gut metagenome | biome: human gut; feature: human-associated habitat; material: faeces | place: China | collected 2012 ...
ATGCGCTCTGAGTTCTGCCATATGCGATCTGTAAGAACAGTTCTCTCATTGCGGTGTTGATTGCGTCACATACCAGGTCGGTATTCAGAGCCTCCAGAACGGTTAAGCCCGGAAGAATCTCTGCTGCCATTGCTGCGGAGTGAGTCATGCCGGAGCAGCCGATGGTCTCAACCAGAGCCTCCTGGATGATACCTTCTTTTACGTTCAGGGTCAGCTTACAGGCACCCTGCTGTGGAGCACACCAGCCTACACCGTGTGTCAGACCGGAAATGTCTTTGATCTCCTTTGATTTTACCCATTTTGCTTCTTCTGGGATTGGAGCAGCGCCATGATGAACGCCCTGTGCAACTTTGCACATTTCTTCTACTTCCTGTGAATAAATCATGTGTTAAAACTCCTTTCAAAGATACTTGTATGATTGGTTGTGTCTGTAGGAACAGACATGTCCGTTTGTTTAAACCGGATGCCTTTGTTAAAATTATCACGGCACACCTATGTTCATTTTCTCACATAATATGACATTTTACAAGCAAAATTTTCTCATGTGAGAAACAAGTTTTTCATGTAAATGTACTAAAAAAAATACAGGATAACAGGAAAATGGGTATAAAAAAGACCGCCGACATTGTGCGCACACGGCGCAGGTCAACGGTCTAATTTTCAGTATTCGGGTTGTTAGGAAGACTGTGCAACGCGGTTGTGGCCTGTGCCCAGCCACCGGTCGCCCAGCATCGTTTTCCTTTCCTGGGTTACATATTTCATCACGTTGCCCATCGTTCCTGCCGTCTGCTTTTTGTTGCGTACCGCAGTGAAGGTACCATCAACATCGCCGGCGGCAAAACCAGAGGATAAGGAGTTTTATTATGCGGATTCGCCCAGATACCCCCGTACTGCTCATGCTGGGAAAAGCCTGCAATATCATACTGTTGACACTGGTTTGGGCTGTTTGCTGCGCACCGGTCGTAACGATCGGCGCAGCAACAACGGCACTTTATACCGTTATGTGGCGAATCAGTGCCGGGCAGGACGTTCGCGTCATACGGGAATTCTGGGATGCTATGCGCACAAACTGGAAGGTTGCAACAGCGTCCTGGGGGATCATGCTGCTCGTCGGGCTATTGCTGGCTGGCAACATGGTTGCACTTTCCGGGGTTCAGGCACCACCTGTTCTTTTGACACTGATGAAGGGCGCTGCTGGGCTTGTCCTGATTCGTTATCTGATCGTCCTACACTATCTCTTCGCGGGCATTGCAAAATATTATGTGACGATTCCGCAAGCTTTCAAAAATGCATGGTTATGGGGCTTGACTTCTTTGCCGCGGACGCTCGTGCTGTTTTGTCTGAGCGCTGTATCTGTAATCCTGATCTATTTTCTGGAATAGCTTTCCATTATCCTGCTCGCTTATACTATCTATTTGCAGGCAGTCATTCTGAATCATATTTTCCTGCAATACGAAAATCGCAAACACGCAGAGCCTTAATTCTCCTATCTTCAAACACTATACGCTGAATACGTTTATTCGGAGGACAATACATGAAAAGACTTCTTTCCGTTTGTTTGTCTGTTGCGCTTCTGGTGATATTCTTTAAAGCTTCTGCTGTATTATTGAAAATTGCTATACATACAAAAGTAAGGCAAAACTGAAGGGCTTGCCGCCTGCAATTTGCAGACAACAAGCTCTTTCAGTTGCTTGAATAATTTGTATTGAAAACACTTATCTAACTTTTCGGGGCCACTTCATTTCCACGCGCATCCATAAAATATAGCATTTTTTAACAATTTTGAGAGGGAGTTTTGGTATTCATTCAAGTTTCTTTCTAGAAGTACGATAGAAGCTATATAAAATAGCGATATCTAAGCATCGCTTATTCGTTCTTCCGAAGCAGCTGGATATCCCCTATAATATGAGAAGAACGTTCGCCCCTACACAAAAGACAGTGTGAAGGGTGCATTCTTCAAGGATGAATTCCGCACGGTTCTGTTTGTGGACGATCTTGATGCGACATATGACTTTTACACAACTGTTTTGGAAATGCCGTGCGTATATCAATGGAACGAATGTGCCGGAGATAAGGGCTTCAAATACCATGCGGCCGGAACAGAAGCATATATCGAAAATCTGCACCGCATCCCATTGACAAAGCAGGGCTTTGCCACCATCAAACTGTATGCGGTAGACTTTGACGCGTGCTATAAGAAGCTGTCCGCAAATCCCAAAGCGCATATGATCCGCCCGCTGTACACCAATGAACTGGGTGCACGGGAATTTACCCTCGAGGATCCGGACGGAAATTACATTCTGATTTGCGAATAAGAAAGTGAGTGACAGATGAAACCAATCATTGAAACACGGGATCTGACGATTCGCTTTGGCTCACTGATTGCAAACGATCGTCTGAATATCTCTATTGAACCCGGTAAGATTCATGCCATCGCGGGCGAAAACGGTGCTGGCAAGAGCACGCTTATGAAGATGCTCTACGGAGTCTATACACCAACCTCTGGAAAAATCCTGATTGATGGCGAGGAAATGCGCGCATGGGACGCTTCCACGGCTATTGCGAAGGGGATTCGCATGGTTTTTCAGGATTTCCGTTTGATTCCTGCCTTTACCGTTCTGGAAAACATTTTTATTTCTCTGGCAAACAGCAGCTTTGTCATGAAAAAGCAGCTGCTCCGCAAACGAATTCTTGAAATCTCAGAGGAGTATCATCTCGGCGTCGATCCCGATGTGGAAGTCTGGAAGCTGGATCTGGGGCAGCGCCAGCATATTGAAATCATCAAGGTTCTCATCAACGAAGGTACCCGCGTGATGATTTTTGACGAGCCGACCTCTGTTTTGGCTCCGCACGAGATCAGCAGCTTTCTTGATATGCTGATCAACTTCAAGAGCAAAGGATACGCAATTGTTTTCATCACCCATAAGCTCAACGAAATCGTAACGGTCGCAGATCAGATCACGATTCTGCGCGCCGGAAAAATTACTGCCAGCGTCACACGGGAGGAAGGATTTGACCGGGAGAAAATCGTCAGTCTCATGCTCGGCGAAGACATCTCCAGAATGAATGTCAAATCCGCAAGGCAAGACGTTTCCTTCCCGGATCTTCCATCTCTTCGTCTGAAGGACGTCTGCATTTTGGACGATCACAACCAGGAAATCCTTTGTAATGTGAATTTTGAGCTGAAACGCGGTCGGATTGTTGGAATTGCCGGTATTTCCGGCAACGGACAGCGCGAGCTTGCCGAAAGCGTCTTTGGCGTTCGTTCCATCCGCCGCGGCTCCATATCGTTTGGCACGGAAGCCATCACCTCCGCCGATCCCGAAAAGCGAATTGCGCTGGGATTTCGCATGGTGACGGAGGATCCGCTTCACGACAATGTTGTCGGAAGCTTCACGGTCCTGCAAAACATGGTTCTTGCCGGTTTGCCTGCGAAGACAAAGGGCGGCCGCATCGACTGGAAAGCTCTGGAGGAGGAATTCTCCTCGCATTCGGAAATCCGTGATCTGAGCGTCCCCGATGCAAACCGCCTTGCCGGAACGCTCTCCGGCGGCAATGTCCAGCGCATGACCTTCGCGCGGGCTGTGATTTCCAATCCATCTGTTCTGGTTGCATGCTACCCAAGCCGCGGCTTGGACGTTGCTACAGTCGCGGTGGTTCATGAAACGCTTCTTCGACTTCGCAACGGTGGCGCTGCGGTTCTTCTGATTTCCGAGGATCTTCCGGAACTGTTCGAATTATCGGACGAGCTACTTGTTCTTTCGGGACATCGCGCATATGGTCCGTTCGACGCCAATACCGCCGATCTCAATGAAATCGGCAAACTGATGTTGAAAGGAGAAGAAAGCCATGTCTAACACTCTCTCCTCTCGCGCCAAGTCGGCAATCAGCCATCGCCTGATTCGCATTCTGCTTTCCATCTTTCTTCCTGTCACGGCTTTCGGCATTTTGCTGATCACCGAAGGCAAAGACCCGATCGCCACCTACGGCGTCATTTTGAATGCCGTTTTTGGAAGCCGCTATGGCTTTGGCGAGGTAATCGTAAAAGCAACTTTTCTGATTCTGACCTCTCTTACAGCAATTCTCCCCTACCGCGTCGGTATGGCAAACGCTGGCGGCGAGGGGCAGATGGCAATCGGAGCGCTTACTGCCGCAGTCGCAGGCACCACATTTTTACGTCAGGTTCCCGCTCCCATCGGTATCCCCCTTATGCTTCTGAGCGGTATGATCGGAGGCGGCATCTGGGCAGGAATTGCCGTCCTTTTCAAAATGAAACTGCGCATGAACGAAACGCTCTGCTCCATTTTGATGAATTATATCGCCACCTATTTTATCTCTTTTTTGCTCTTCGGTATTCTGAAGGATGCGAAAGGCTGGAACTATCCGCAAACAAGCGAGGTCGCCTCTCAGTTGAGATTCCACACGCTTTTTGGCACACGCGCAAATATCGGTATTCTGATTTCCCTCGCTATTGCCGTTTTCGCGTGGTATGTGCTTCAGAAAACAAAATTTGGTTTTCTCATCAATACCATCGGCGGAAACACGCGCGCCGCGCTGTATTCCGGTCTGCATGTCAAAAAGATTCAGTCGCTCCTGTTTACTGTCTCCGGCGCAATCGCGGGTCTGGCGGGCGGCATTCTCATCGCTGGTGTTGAAGGAAGAATGCGCGTTGATTCCGGCGCAAACATGGGCTTTTTTGGGTTTCTGGCGGCCGGAATCGTCGGGAACAATCCCCTTCTCGCAATCTTGTCGGCGTTCCTGATCGCAGGTCTTACGGTTGCTGGCAATGCTATGGAAATCAATACCGGTCTTCCTTCCGCATCCATTCAGATTTTAATGATGTTTGTTCTTCTGACAATTATGACTCTCGGAAGGAGGAAAAGTCATGCGTGAGCTTTCTGTTATTCTCGTAAACATGATCGCAGCCGGTACTCCCATCCTGTACGCCCTCCTCGGTGACATGGTCAGCCAGCGTGCCGGTGTCATCAGCTTAAGCGTTGAAGGCAGCATGTTGGTGGGCGCATGTATCGGTTTTGGCGTGGCGTATTCCACAAACAGCATGATTCTGGCCACGCTTGCCGCCATGCTGGCGGGCGGACTTGTCGGGCTGATTCAGGCGTTTCTCGTTATTGACCGCAAGACCAACATGATGGCTTCCGGATTTGTTCTGATGTTTCTTGCGCAGGGGCTTACCGCCTTCTACGGCAGAAACCTGTTAGGTGTTACCTTTCGGAAAAGCCTCACCTACGCGATCCCCGGTCTGTGCAAACTCCCGCTGATCGGCAGCGCGCTTTTTAACCAGGACATTCTGACGTATCTTTCTTTCCTGCTTCCGGTCATCGTATGGTGGATTTTGACGAAGACAAAGCTTGGTCTTCTGGTTTGCTCCGTCGGCGAACAGCCGGAGGTGACCCGCGCTTATGGCTACAACCCCCGCCTGCTGCAATACGGTGCAGTCGTTTTTGCCGGCGTTCTTGCCGGTATCGGCGGCGCGCAGATGAGTTGCATCTATACTCTTGGCTGGGCAAACGACATGATCAACGGCCGCGGCTTTATCGCCTCCGCACTCGTCATCCTCTGCTCCTGGAAGCCGCTTCGCGCCTATATGGCCGCCTATCTCTTCGGCCTTGCGCAGGCTCTGATCGTTTATCTGCAAGTCAAGGGCGTTGCGATTTCTATGTATTTCACCATGATGCTTCCGTATCTTCTGACGCTCGCAGCGCTGGCTGTCATCTCCACCTCCAAAAAGCCCAGTATGCCCGAAAAAATCAAAGTCGTAAGTACCGGCATGGAGTAACCTCCGGTCCGGACAAATAAAACCCAAATCAAAGGAGAAATCGAAATGAAAAAACTTCTCGCAATTCTTCTCTCCGCCTGCATACTTCTGACTCTTGCCGCTTGCAGCAGCACATCAGGCACTGCAAGCACCGCCAGCGACAATTCTACCTCTTCCACTGCTTCCGACGCTTCTGATTCTTCGGTCGATAAAAAGCCCGGCGAAGGCACCTCGAAGGTCGGTATCGTTCTCGGCGGCAGCAAGGATGACTATGGCTTCAATTTCGGTTTCTACCAACTGGCCCAGAGAATCGAGTCTGAACTCGGCGTCGAAGTCGTTTTAAAAGAGAGCGTCCCGCAGAACTCCGAGGTGGAGGGCGTGATCGAGGAGCTGATCTCTCAGGGCTGCGGCGTGATCATCCCCACACAGTTCGGTTATCTGGAATACAGCAAAAACGTTGCAAACCGTCATCCCGAGGTTGCGTTCTATTCCATTCCTCTGACCGACTATGCCGGCGACAACTTCTCCGTTCTGCACGGAACGATCCAGGATATCTGGTATCTGGAAGGCGTTCTTGCCGGTCTTTACACCGAAACAAATAACATCGGCTTTGTAGCCTCCATTCCCATCCCCGACGTTATCGTCGCTATCGACGCGTTCACCCTTGGCGCGCAATCTGTGAATGAAGACGTTGCCGTCAACGTCGTCTTCACCGGCAGCTGGGATGACACAGGTCTTCAGACCACTAGCTGCAATCAGCTTATCAACGATGGCGCAGACATCATCGCACCCTTCCAGGACACCATCAAAACGATTGTGGAAATCTGTGCAGCAAACGGCATCCACTGCTTCGGCTGTAACTCGGATGCCTATGAGCTGGACCCCGAAACGTGGCTGTCTGCCTGCGTCAATTCCCCCGAAGGCTGGCTCGAGTACATTAAAAAGGCGATCGACGGCGAATACGAAACCGTATCCGTGATTGGTTCCATGGATGTGGGACTCGAAGACCTTGGTACTTACGGCGATTCTGTTTCCGAAGAAATCCGCAGTCAGGTTGAGGCGGTGAAGCAGCAGATTCTGGACGGTACTTTCCATGTGTTCGAAGGCCCGGTCTACGACCAGAATGGCAATGAAGTTATCGCGTCTGGCGTAGTTCCCACGTTTGAGGAAATCAACAACTTCAACTTCCTGGTTCAGGGCGTCAACGGCTCTTTGAACTGATTATCGGCGTTCCTTTCTGTGGGCTGCAAACGCAGCCCACTATCATACTTGTTCATGGAGTGTATCTCATGAAATACGATCTTCTACTCAAAAATACGATGATTTTAAATCCCGATGGCAACATCACCGAGGGTCAGTATCTTACAATCAAGGATCGCAGAATTGCCCGTATTACATCCGACGTTGTTCCGGATTCCATGGCTGCACAGGTGCTGGACTGTACCGGCAAGCTCACCATGCCCGGCATGGTAGACGGCCATACGCATACCAGCCAGCAGCTTCTTCGCGGAAGACTGGCGGACGAATATCCCATGATCTGGACGCGTTTTTTGGTTCCTTTTGAAAGTACGCTCCATTCCGACGACGTTTATTACAGCGCGCTTCTGTACTGTATTCAGGCGATCAAGGCCGGCATCACAGGATTTGCCGAATCCGGTGGCCGTTTTATGGAGCGCACGATTCAAGCCGCCGTTGAAACCGGTATGCGAGCTGCCGTCGCCCGCTCTATGATGGACAGTGGCCGAGAAATCACGCCGCAGATGCTGGAAACAAAAGAAGAAGCGTTGGATCGCAACGACGCGCTCTATGAAGCCTAAAGCCATCTTTTTCCCAGTACAAGCCCTTGATGCGGTCCCGCCGCCGTCCGCAGAACAAAAATAATGTGTTGGTAAATGGATCCAGTTCAAACTGCTGCTGGACGAGCCGCGCCAGGCCGTCTATGCCTTTGCGCAGATCTGTGTAGCCACAGGCAATATAGACTTTATCTGCGCCGGTGAAGTCGTTCAGCATAGGCGCAGAAGCTCCACCAGCAGTCTCAGCTGTTCCGCGTCACAACCGGGGTAAATGTCCAGACTGGCGTTTCCAATATGCAACGTTGCGGAACGTTCCGCAACGTTGCGTGATCCCCGTTTCGGTGCCGGAAGCTCTGCAAACCTGACGGCCGACACACTCGAGCACGGCTCTGTTTCAGCCAAAGCCAGCAATTCCCGTTCCCAACGGTAATAGGTTGCTGCATTGATTTCTTCTTGTCTGCACCACGCCCGCACTGACAGGCCGCTGCTGCGGCAGTCCTGTATTCGTGCCGCCCACTCCTGCAGCTTCGCACGGTGTTTCAACTCTGCGCTTGTCATTCCCTTACCTCCAATATGACAGTAACGGAACGTTTCGCAACGTCCCGTTACTATTGTCTCATGCCTGTCCATGCGCGGGGTGGTTTGACGGTTACCAGAAGAATGCTATATGCCGCAATAACAGAAGGCCGCCATCTCGGTGTGCAGTAGCTCTCCTTGAGATGGTGGCCTTTTTACGCGCCTAGGTTTTACGCTTACAATACTCCTACCCGATGAAACAGTCGCCCCGACTTTGTTCCATTGGGCGGGAATTTCTCTTTGCTCTTGCACTGATGGCGAGTCCGCTATCTCAATAACCCGCCGTCATGCCAGTCTTTTTTACGTTAGCGCCATCTGCGCTCAAGCTTATTTCAGACTTTTTCTGCTGGCTTTACCAGTTCGCCATAACCCTTCGCCTCGGTATCAACAACACCGTCTTCCATCAAAACACGTCCGCGAACAATCGTATAGTTCAGCTTACATTTCAACTCGCGCCCATCATAGACACGGGCAATTTCACGTGCCATGCTGTAGCTCTTCGTGCGGTCAATGGTCATGGTATCATTCATATCGAAGATTACGATATCTGCATCCGCACCCGCAGCCAGAATTCCCTTCTGGGGATAGATGTTAAAGCACTTTGCAGGGTTGGTACAAAGCAGTTCAATGACTCGCTTCAGCGTCGTCTTGCCATTTGCGGCAGCATCCAACATCAGCGGAAGTCTTGTATCTACGCCCGGGAAGCCGCAAAATGCCTTAAAGATATCGTCCTGTCCCTGCATCTTCTCTTCCAGCGTAAAAGGGGCATGATCCGAACCAATAAAATCAATGGTTCCATCATTGATATAGTCCCACATTCTTTCAACCGCTTCCTTTGCCCGCAGAGGAGGATTGCAGCGAGCAAAAGAGCCGAACTTTTCAAGATAACTCTCGTCAAGCAGGAGATAATGCGGGCATGTTTCAACGAACACACTCTGTCCCTCGCTCTTTGCCTGTTTTGCAAGCTCACAGGACTCCGGCGTAGACATATGTGCCAGTTCCAGCTTGCAGCCAGTCGCCTTAGCCATCAGAATAAGCTTGGAAACCGTTGAATACTCTGTAATGGCGGGGCGAGACTTGCAATGATCGATGGGCTTCGTCCATCCCTTGGCACGGAACTCCTCAATATTATGGACGATCATATCGTTGTTCTCTGCGTGAGATGCCATCATCAATCCCGTCTTTGCGATTTCACGCATACCTGTCATGATCTCGGCATCGTTCGCAAGCGTCAGACCGACAAACTCTCCTTCGCGTCCGGCCGGAGCCTGATGCAGGAACGATTTGTATGCAACGATCCCTTCCTTCGACAGCGGAACGATTTCTTCGGGATACTGTCCGCCGGCAGCACCGTAAAATGCATAGTCCACAACGCAGTTATCTGCGGCAATCCTTTTTCTATTATCAAGGATTTCCTTATTGTACTGAGGTGGAGTGGAGATCGGATGCTCAAGAATCGTCGTGCATCCGCCCTGAGCAGCAGACAGCGTTCCGGTGTAAAAGGTTTCACGATCCGCATGACCCGGATCTCTGATATGGATATGCGTATCAATGCCGCCGGGGGTCACATATTTTCCCTCCGCTTCAATGCTTCTCATCGCATCCCCGTCTCCGAAGAGTCCGCACTCAGCAACCGCTGCGATCTTTCCGTCTTTTACCGCAATATCGCACTTTCTAAAGTCTCCGTCTACATAAGCAAGACCATTCTTAATCAATAAATCCAACACTGTTCTTTCTCCTCCTCAAAAATTCATCTCGTCCACTTTCAGCACAGTACGATACAGTGCTTCAACGCCCATATCAACATGGCGATCATCTGTCCACTCTTTTCCATGATGGCTAATGCCCGCTACACTGGGAACAAATATCATGCCAATGGGGATCCCTACATGTGCCAGGGCATTCGCATCGTGACCCGCGCCGCTTGGCATCGTCGTATAAGTCACGTCCATTTCTTCCAGAACCCCGACAATCGTCTGAATCAGTTTCGGATCGCAGGGTGTGGAATACTTTGCGCAAGTGTTCACAAACGAAAATGTGCATTCCGGAATTCCTGCGGCAATCGTTTGAATCGCCTCAAAGAATTGATCTGTAATCTTCTTATCCATATGGCGGAATTCGAATGTTGCCTCACATTCTCCGGGAATGACATTTTCCGCACCCGGCAGCACAGAAATCTTTCCCACCGTAAAAACAAGCGTATCCGACAATTCCCGTGCCTTCTTCTCTGCCGCTACGATCAGTTTACTCATAGCAACAAGGGCATCCCGCCTGTTTCTCATCATTGTTGTACCGGCATGATTGCTTAAACCGGTTGCACGAACGGTATAACGCACAATGCCAACAATACCGCTCACCGCGCCAATGTCGGTCTGGTGATGGTCGAGATAGTCTCCCTGCTCAATATGATACTCCAAATAGCAGCCGAACTTGCTTACATCACGCTTTGCGGATTCCACGCCATGTACCGTCCAGCCAAACTTCCGAATATTCTGCTCGAAATTTGGTGCCCCGGTATCGACTGTTCCCGTCATGCAGCGGCTCCCGAATGTTCCGCCAAGGGGGCTTGACTCCTCCAGATCAAATCCAAACACTTCGATCGGGTGCCGCAGTACGGTCTTGCTCTCTCGAAGCCGCCGCACCACTTCAAG
>ERZ773114.4312-NODE-4312-length-10787-cov-10.929277_pt1 | contig 10787 bp, 9 predicted proteins | sample MGYA00580564_ERZ773114 | MGnify/ENA primary metagenome ERZ773114 (study PRJEB29015, sample SAMEA2737836) | human gut metagenome | biome: human gut; feature: human-associated habitat; material: faeces | place: China | collected 2012 ...
CCTGGCTGTCCGGGATGCGGCTCCCCAGCCGGAGGCCCCGGACCAGCCGGCGACGCCGGAGGCCCCCGCACCCGCTCCGCCGGAGGAACAGGATCCCCAGCCCGGGGCAGACAACGGCGTCCCGGCCCAGACGGTGGACCCCCGTTCCACCGACGGCTACAGCATCATCAACGGGGTGTACATCAAGAACAAGTCCAGCCGCACCCTGGACCCGGCGGTGCTGGGGGACCGCCAGTTCGTGGCCTGCCCCCGGCAGGGGCCTCAGGTGCTCATTGTCCACAGCCACGCCAGCGAGGCATACACCATGCCGCCGGGCCGGGAGTATGTGCCCTCCGGCACCTTCCGCACGGCGGACTGCTCCTGCAACATGGTGCGGGTGGGAGATGAGCTGGCGGCGGCTCTGTCGGCCTACGGCATTTCCGTGGTCCACGACCGGACCCTCCACGACGGCCAGTCCTACAACGACGCCTATGAAAACAGCCTGGCGTCGATCCAGAGTTATCTGGCCAAGTATCCCTCCATCGTCTATGTGCTGGACCTGCACCGGGACGCGGTGCAGGATGCCAACGGCACCCAGTATAAGCTGGTGACGGCGGAGGACCCCTCTGCCGCCCAGGTGAGCCTGATCATGGGCGTGGCCCACGACGGCTGGCAGGATAATCTGCGCCTGGCCATCGCCGTGCAGGAGAAGCTGGAGACCCAGTCGCCCACCCTGATGCGGCCCATCACCCTGCTGAACTACCGCTATAACCAGTTCGCCGCTCCCGGCAGTCTGCTGGTGGAGGTAGGGGCCGCCGGGAACTCCCTGGAGGAGGCCCTGCAGGCTGCCCGCCTGTTTGGCAGGGGCTTCGCCGAGACGATCCTGGGGCAGTGAGAGAATACAATGCATAAAAAACGTCCCGTACTCCGGCACAGATGTGCCGGAGTGCGGGACATTTTTACAGCACCTTGGACAGGAAGCTCCGCAGGCGGGGAGACTGGGGGTTTTCAAACAGGGCGCCGGGGCGGTTTTCCTCCATGATGACGCCCTGATCCATAAACAGCACCCGGCTGGCCACCTCCCGGGCAAAGCCCATCTCATGGGTGACCACCACCATGGTCATGCCGCTCTGGGCCAGCTCCTTCATCACATCCAGCACCTCGCCCACCATTTCCGGGTCCAGGGCGGAGGTTGGCTCGTCAAACAGCAGCACCTCCGGCTCCATACACAGGGCACGGACGATGGCGATGCGTTGCTTCTGTCCGCCGGAGAGCCGGGCCGGATATTCTCCCGCCCGGTCGGCAAGGCCCACCCGGTCCAGCAGCGTCATGGCCCGCTGCTCCGCCGTCTGCTGGGACTCCTTTTTCAGCAGCATCGGAGCCATGGTCAGGTTTTTCAGCACCGTCATGTGGGGAAACAGGTTGAACTGCTGGAACACCATGCCCATTTTCATCCGCTGCCGGTCCAGGTCCGTCCGGGGGTCCGTCAGGTCCACGCCGTCCAGGAGGATCTGGCCGCTGTCCGGAGTCTCCAGCCGGTTCAGGCAGCGCAGAAACGTGGATTTGCCGCTGCCGGAGGGGCCGATGATGCACACCACGTCGCCCCGCTCCACCTGGGTGGAGATGCCGTCCAGCACGGTGACGCCGCCGAAGCTCTTATGCAGATCCTTAACGCTGATCACTTCTGCGCAGCCTCCTTTCCAGCAGCCCCAGCAGCTGCGTCATGCCGATGACCAGCAGCAGATACACCACCGCCACCAGCAGCAGGGGATTGAAGGCGTCGTAGGTGTTGTTGCGGATCAGGTTCCCGGCCCGGGTCAGGTCCTGGACCGCCACATAGCCCGCCACGGCGGTCTCCTTCAGCAGGGCAATCATCTCGTTGCCGATGGCCGGAAGAATGTTCTTCATGGCCTGGGGCAGCACAATGTGCCAGGCGGCTTGCAGCCGGGACAGGCCCAGGCTGCGTCCGGCCTCCATCTGTCCCGGATCCACGGCGGCAATGCCGCTGCGCACCAGCTCCGCCACATAGGCCCCGGAGTTGATGCCGAAGGTGACAATGCCCACCACCAGCCCGTCGGAGGACTTCAGGATCAGAAAGTAGAAGATCAGCAGCTGCACCACCACCGGAATGCCCCGGATCACCGTGGTATACACGTCGCACAGCCAGCACAGAGGCCGCAGCAGGCGGCTGCCCTGGCCGCAGTATTTGATCATGGCCACCAGGGCGCCGATGGTCACGCCGATGACCAGAGCGCACAGCGTGATGACCAGCGTGTTTTTCAGCCCGTCCACCAGTAGGAGATAACGCTGCTTTTCGATGAAGGTGGCCTCCAGCTGGGCCAGCCAGCGGGCAAAAAACTGACCGATTTGCTGAAAAATACTCATCAGCTCAGGGGAGACACGTACACGGTGTCGTACTCCTGGAAAAGCTTCTCCACGGTGCCGTCCTGAAGCAGCTCCTGAAGGGCGGTGTTCACCTGGTCCACCAGGCTGCTGCCCTTGGCGAAGGCAAAGGCATAGGGCTCACTGGTCATGGCCTCATCCAGCACAGTGAGGCTCTGGTCCGCGGCCATCCTGGCGGCTGCCTCGTTGTCCACCACCCAGGCATCGGCCTTGCCGCTGGTCAGGGCAGCCTGGGCGTCGTTGTTGGAGGCGAAGGACAGAACGGAATAGCCGTTGTCCATGCAGTATTCCTCGGCGGTGGTACCGGTCTGAACGGCGATGGTCTTGCCCGCCAGATCCGCCTTGCCCTGAATATCGCTGCCGGGGTTCACCACGATGACCTGGTTTGCCAGGAAGTACGGGTTGCTGAAGTCGCAGTTCTTCTGGCGGTCCGGGGTGATGGTAATGCCCGCCGCACCTACGTCATAGCGTTCGGCCTGGATGCCGGGGATGATGGAATCGAAGTCCACCTGCTCCCACACCAGCTCCATGCCCAGCTTGTCGGCAATGGCCTGCATCAGTGCGGGCTCGATACCCACGATCTGGCTGCCATCCAGGGACTCAAAGGGCGGGAAGTCCGGGCTGGTGGCCACCACCAGCTGCTTCTTTTCGCCGTCTGCCCCAGCGTTTGCACCGGTATCGCTTTTGCTGCCGCAGGCAGCCATAGTCAGCATCATCGCCGCGCCCAAAAACAGGCACAGGAATTTGGTAAAATATTTCATATTCATTCTCCGATTCTTTTGTTTTATGTGGTGGATCAATTCAAAGTGCACCCCACGGTCGTCGTCGGAGAACGGTATACATAGCCATATAAACGCCCTTTCCATAAATAAAAATCGAAAATCAAATGCAATTACGGATAAAGATACTACCACATCGTTTCAGCCATGTCAAGCATTATCTGGATAAAAATACAAAAAATCGCCCCATACGCATTTTTATGCGTATGGGGCGCGTGTCACGCCTGGGGATTGGGGATGGTGACGGGGATGCCGTTGACCTCCACGCCGTCGTCGGCGGGGATGAGGATGAAGCGCCGCCCGTCGATGATCCGGGTCTCCACCATATAGCTGTACTCCGGCGGCACGGTGATCTTCACCTCCGGGGTGGTGATCTGGAATTTTCCGGCCTCGATGATGTTCCGGGGGTTCAGGGCGGCGTCCTGGCCGTACTGCCTGCGGCAGGCCTCCTGAAAGGCCTCCGCTTTTTCCTCCGGCACGCCGCTGCCGGTAAGTACGTCACCTACCTCCCGGACAGACAGGGTCAGCGGCTCCGGGTCCCGGCTGTCCTTATGCTCCTGGATGCGGCCCCGCAGCTGCTCGTGGACTGCCTGCACCACGTCATAGCTGCAATCCTTCTCCAGCGTCTCCGTCAGAGCGGAGGTGAACACATTCTGCTGCTCCTGAGGCGACATGGGGGCATTCTGGATACAGAATACCGCGTCGATGACCTCCTGGTGCAGCTGAGCAGTGTCCTTGCTGTAAAACAGGGCGTTGTAGATATTGGCGGATCGGTCGTCAAAGGCCGGAAACAGGAACCCCAGGGCCGGGGGCAGGGCAATGTGTCCGGTGGAGCTGCCCCGGAACTCCTTGTCCTGGTCGCTGTACTGCAAAGCCAGGGTGGGGTCCTTCACCGGGCAGATGGCGCACACGAAATACCGGAACACCGTGTCCGACCCGTCGGGCACCTCCTGATCGTCCCGGCTGCGGTGAGGCACGTCGTAGGTGTCGGCGGCCAGGAGGATGAGATAGCTGCTCTCGCCCATGTCGATGGCGTCGATGATCCGGCGGTACAGGCTTTCCCGGGCATTGGGGTCCTGGAGCTCCGTCTGCCGCAGGGTCTGGAGCAGCCGGTGCTCATCGCTGTCCGCCACCTGCCGGGTGGAGAACTCAATGTCGATCAGGTTCCGGCCCAGGGCGCCGGACAGGGTCTTTTTCAGCAGATTCAGGTACATCTCCTGCTCCTCCTGGGACAGCAGCCCCAGGGGGGCGTCTACATAGGAGATGATCTGGCGGCTGCTGCTGACATAGCAGCCGTATACCTTGCTGATGGCGGTGCGGTCCGGCTTGAACCGCCGCCGCAGCTCGTTTAGCTCCTTCTGATTCATGACGGTATCCTCCCACGGCGCAAAGTTTCCCCCATCATAGCACGAATCTGTCGGCCGGGCAAGGAAAAATCCGGCCTTGAACAACGCCGCCGCATCTGCCATAATAGAGGAAAACGAAGCAAAGCAGGTTTTCGCGTATGGAGATGAACAACAAGGAGACTCGCCGGGTGGTCATCGGCATCACCGCCCATGTGGACGCGGGAAAGACCACCCTGGCCGAGGCCATGCTCTACCGCACCGGTCAGCTGCGGAAGCTGGGCCGGGTGGACCACGGCAGTGCTGCCATGGACAGCCATCTGCTGGAGCGGGAGCGGGGCATTACCATTTTTCTCAGCCAGGCGGAGCTGCCCCTGGGGGACATGGAGGTGACGCTGCTGGACACCCCGGGCCATGTGGACTTTTCCGCCGAGATGGAGCGGACCCTGTCGGTGCTGGACTATGCCATCCTGGTCATCAGCGGCGTGGACGGGGTCCAGGCCCACACCCGCACCCTGTGGCGGCTGCTGGAGCTGTACCGGATGCCCACGTTTCTGTTCGTGACGAAAATGGACTTCGGCCGCCGCGACCGGGACTGCCTGATGGAGAGCCTTCGCCATGAACTGGGGGAGGGGTGCGTCGACTTCACTCCCGCCGCCCGGGACCGGCGGATGGAGCAGCTGGCCACCTGCCGGGAGGATGCTCTGGAGGCGTATCTGGATACCGGCATGGTGCCGGAGGAGCTGGTGCGTCAGCTGGTGCGTCAGCGACTGGTTTTTCCCTGCTGGTTCGGCTCCGGGCTGAAGCTGGAGGGCATCGACGAATTTCTGGAGGGGCTGGCCCGGTATGTGGAGCCGCCGGTGTATCCGGAGACCTTCTCCGCCCGGGTGTTCAAGATCAGCCACGACCCCCAGGGCAAGCGCCTGACCCACCTGAAGGTCACCGGCGGGACCCTGCGGGTCCGGGACGCCGTGTCCTATGCCGGACACCAGGAGAAGGCCGCCCAGCTGCGCCTTTACAGCGGCGGCCGGTTCCGGGCGGTGGACCAGGTCCCCGCCGGAGGCGTGTGCGCCGTCCAGGGACTGACGGCCACCTGCGGCGGCCAGGGCCTGGGGGCGGAGGAATCCGGCATCCGGCCGGTGCTGGAGCCGGTGATGCGCTATCGGGTGGCCCTGCCGCCGGACTGCGACAGCCGCACCCTGCTGCCCCAGCTGCGCCAGCTGGAGGAGGAGGACCCCCAGCTGCGCTTCACCTCCCACGGAGGGGAAATTCATGTGTCCCTGATGGGCCGCATCCAGGCGGAAATTCTCAAAAGCCTGGTGTCGGAGCGCTTCGGCGTGGAGATCGAGCTGGACCGGGGCCGGGTTTTGTATAAGGAGACCATCGACGGCCCCGTGGAGGGCGTGGGCCACTTTGAACCCCTGCGGCACTATGCGGAGGTGCATCTGCTGCTGGAGCCCCTGCCCCAGGGCAGCGGCGTGGTGACGGCCACCCGGTGCAGTGAGGACCAGCTGGACCGGAGCTGGCAGCGGCTGATCATGACCCATTTGCAGGAAAAGACCCACCTGGGAGTCCTGACCGGCTCCCCTGTTACGGATATGAAGATCACGCTGATGTCCGGCCGGGCCCACATCAAGCATACCGAAGGCGGCGACTTCCGCCAGGCCACCTATCGGGTGGTGCGCCAGGGGCTGATGCAGGCCCGGAGCCGCCTGCTGGAGCCGTACTACGCCTTCCGGCTGGAGGTGCCGCCGGAGCAGCTGGGCCGGGCCATCAGTGATGTGCGCCTGCGCAGCGGCAGCTTCGATGCTCCGGAGGAGGCCGGGGACATGACCCTGCTGCGGGGCCGGGTCCCGGTGACGGAGTTCGACGATTACGCCCAGGAGGTGGCCTCCTATACCGGCGGCCGGGGCCGCCTGTCCCTGGAGCCGGCGGGGTACGGACCCTGCCACAACCCCGACGCCGTGATCGCCGCCGCGGACTACGATCCGGAGGCGGACCTGGAAAACACCCCCGACTCCGTGTTCTGCGCCCACGGCGGTGGGTTCCCCGTGAAGTGGAACAGGGTGGCGGAATACATGCACCTGCCCGGCTGCCTGGAAAAGCCCCGGGATGGGGAAGCCCCGGCCCGCCGCCGGTGCATCCGGCTGGACGATGCGGAGCTGGAGGCCATCATGGCCCGGGAGTTCGGCCCCGTCCGCCGCCCCCTGTACCGGGCTCCGGAAAAGCGGGAAACGCTGCCGGACACCGGCCTGCGGGAGATCGGCCAGCGGTACTATGTGGTGGACGGGTACAACGTCATCTTCGACTGGGACGAGCTCCACGCCCTGGCGGAACGGGACCTGTCCGCCGCCCGGGAGCGGCTGATGGACACCCTGTGCGGCTGGGCCGCCTTTACCCACACCCAGGTGGTTCTGGTGTTCGACGGCTACAAGGTCCCCGGCAGCCTGGGGGAGAAGCTCGACTATCGCGGCATCCATGTGGTGTACACCAAGGAGCGGGAGACCGGCGACATGTACATCGAGCGGTTTTTGCAGCAGGTGGGGAAAAACGACCACGTCCGGGTGGTGACCTCCGACGGGCTGATCCAGCTGTCGGCGGTGCGGACGGGGGTCATGCGCATGTCCTCGGCGGAGTTTGGCCGCCAGGTGTCCGAGGCCGCCGGCCAGATCGCGGAAATTCTGAAAACCATGCACCAGTCCGGCGGCAGCACCATCGGCCAGCGGATGAAGTCCGCCAGGAAGTGACCTCTTGCGCAGCCAGACCGCCCCATGCTATAATATCGCATATATATCCGATAGGGAGGAACCTTACATGATCTATACCGACTTTCACGGCGAAAAGCTGTCCCTGCTGGGCTTCGGCACCATGCGTCTGCCGCTGGTTCCCGGCGGCACCCCGGCGGACATCGACGAAAAGACCACGGCGGACATGGTCCGCTATGCCATGGAGCATGGCGTCAACTATTTCGACACTGCCTATCCCTATCACGGCGGCATGTCCGAGCGGGTCATGGGCCGTGTGCTGAAGGACTACGACCGCGGCAGCTTCTATCTGGCCACCAAATACCCCGGTCACCAGCTCAGCAGCCACTACGATCCCGCTGCCATTTTCGAGGAGCAGCTGGAAAAGTGCGGCGTGGACTACTTTGACTTCTACCTGCTGCATAACGTGTACGAAAAGTCCATCGAGACGTATACGGACCCCCGCTGGGGCATCATCGACTATTTCCTGGAGCAGAAGAAAAAGGGCCGCATCCGCCATCTGGGCTTCTCCACCCACGGCGGCCTGGAGCTGATGGAGCGCTTCCTGTCTCAGTATGGCAAGGACATGGAGTTCTGCCAGATCCAGCTGAACTATCTGGACTGGACCATGCAGGACGCCAAGGCCAAGTGTGAGCTGCTGCGCCGCTATAACGTTCCCATCTGGGTCATGGAGCCCATCCGCGGCGGCCGCCTGGCGTCCCTGACGCCGGAGGATGAGGCGCGGCTTCGCGCCCTGCACCCGGAGGAGTCCGTCGCCGCCTGGGCCTTCCGCTTCCTCCAGGGGGTGGAGGGGGTCCAGATGATCCTCAGCGGCATGACCACCCCGGAGCAGATGCAGGACAACGTCCGCACCTTTGCCGAGCGCCGCCCCCTGACGGAGCAGGAGGAAAAGGTTCTGCTGAACATCGCCAAGGGCATGTACGGCGCGGTGCCCTGCACCGGCTGCCGCTACTGCTGCGACGGCTGTCCCATGGGGCTGAATATTCCCATGCTGCTGCAGATGTATAACGAGATGAAGTTCTTCCCCAGCACCAACGTGGGTATGCGGGTGGAGGCTCTGCCCGAGGACAAGCGCCCCGCCGCCTGCGTGGGCTGCGGCCAGTGCACCCGGGCCTGTCCCCAGAACATCGACATTCCCACCGTTCTGAGGGATCTGGACGAGGAGCTGAAGAAGATCCCCAGCTGGGCGGAGATCTGCCGCCAGCGCGAAGAGGCTGCCCGCCGGGCCCGGGAAGCCAGATAACATGGCCCGGATCATTGACATCACCGATTTCTCCGCGCCGGAGCTGGATATCTACGCCCGCCTGACGGAAAACCAGCTGGTGAACCGGGCGGACCCGGAGAACGCCCTGTTTGTGGCGGAAAGTCCTCTGGTCATCGGCCGGGCTCTGGACGCCGGGTGCACGCCGGTGTCGTTCCTGATGGAGCGCAAGCATATCACCGGCAAGGGCGCGGAGGTGCTGGCCCGCTGTCCGGCGGATATTCCGGTGTATGCGGCGGAGCTGCCGGTGCTGACCCAACTGACGGGTTTTCACCTGACCCGGGGGATGCTGTGCGCCATGCGGCGGCCCCGGCTGCCCTCTGTGGAGGAGGTCTGTGCCGGAGCCCGGCGCATCGCTGTGCTGGAGAACATCATGAACCCCACCAACATCGGGGCCATCTTCCGTTCCGCCGCCGCTCTGAATGTGGACGCGGTGCTGCTGACCGCCGCCGGCAGCGACCCGCTGTATCGCCGGGCTGCCATATGAGAATTATGAGAGATTTGGATGCTCATTTGATGATTTATATGCACATGAGCCAGACCAGCTTCAGCTTGGATTCCTTAAAGTGTTAAAGGGAACGATGATGGAGGAAGAAGTCAAAAAGTACAGCATTCTATATCGTAATCAGCCGCCATACGAAGTACTTGGAACAAAATGGCTCTCTTATGACGAGATTATTTTATTAAAAGGTGTGGAGGAGCTTGTAGAACTCTATTACAACAGTGGCCAGTATACATTAACTTTAAAATATGCTGTTCCATTTTTTGAGAGTCCATTCCGCTTCTATGAAATGTTTTCAGCATGGTACCGGGGAAAAGGCTATCATAAGCTGAATCACAACCGACTCGAAAAGTATAATATTCTTCGGGAGTTTTTAAGAGAACATATAGATGAAAATGAATGGGATACTTTAGATGAGATTATGCTATATGATATGTATCTTCGAGAAAATGTAAAAGGAAGACCTGCATGGGCAAAAGATACCGCACAATACAAGAAAGAGTGGAAAGCATTATACAGAGAACAGGGAGAAAAACTTTTTCCAGAAGATGTGCAGGCAGGAATTTATGATTCAAAGAGGGCAGCCAACCAAAGTCATATCGAAGTATTTGAAATTAATATAAAGAAGTTTGAGCAGAGTGGGCAGGTGGAGAAAAAACAGGTGTTTTGCTTATTTGATTATAGCAGAAGGAATCCGCTAAATCGGGCGGCTAGAACTGTAGAGTGGGAAATATTATAATAAGTGAACAGCAGGTTACGATGTTGTTGATAATGATATAGGATAGTAAATCCTGATAAAATAGAGACTTGAATGTACGACAGAAATGACTTAAAATAAAAAAGAATGTTCAGGAGAACAAAAAAAGTCTGTATGTTTATAACAATAAAAGTATTTTTCAAGCAAGCGCCATAGCAAGGTCAGAGTGAGAGATATAGTGATTTCTGTTCTGAAGTGCTGTATCTTTGAAAGATGCGAAATCACTATATGAAGTTAGAAATGAAGACGGACGCATTTTATATAGTTTATTTTAGAAAGGAAGTTTTAGTATGAAGTCAGATGGCACAAAGAAAAGACAGAGAATTGCTACAGTTGTAGTTGTATTAGTAGTTATCGCGATGGTTATCACAACAGTCGTTCCAGCAATGATGATGTAGGATTCAAAAACACATCAGAGTTTTTGAATATGAATGAGAGAAATGAATTAAATAAATCATGATCTATAGGGTAGAATGATGTTTTATTTAATGGAATTTTAAGAAAGAAAGTAAAAGGGTGCAATATGAAAAAAAGAGTAGGGATTATCATACTTGTATTGCTTCTTCTTATTTTAGCAGGCGGCGGGGCGGCGTTTTATTATTATTATTCCAAGTATATTAATATTGACGCGATCTATCCGGGAATGACAATTCAGGGGATGTCTGTCGGCGGAATGACACGGGAAGAGGCAAAGGCAAAAGTACAGGAATATGTAGATAAGGTATCGCAGGAAACGGTTACATTGCAGGTGAAAAAGAAAGAGAGTACATTTGCTCTTTCCGATATTGGCCTGAAATGTACAAATATGGATGTGGTAGAGAAAGCATATGATTTTGGAAAGACAGGGAATGTCTTTAAGCGTGTCATTGAAGTAAGAAAGCTTGAAAAGGAAGGGATGGATTTTCCACTTACCTTTTCTGTAGATAAGGCAGAGACGAGGAAGATTGTTAAGAAGAAGGCGAAGAAGTTCCTTGCAAAGAAAAAGGATGCCACTATTA
>ERZ773114.4318-NODE-4318-length-10768-cov-3.403342_pt1 | contig 10768 bp, 8 predicted proteins | sample MGYA00580564_ERZ773114 | MGnify/ENA primary metagenome ERZ773114 (study PRJEB29015, sample SAMEA2737836) | human gut metagenome | biome: human gut; feature: human-associated habitat; material: faeces | place: China | collected 2012 ...
AGGATCTAGTCCATATTGCTTGGGTGCGGGTTCAAGTCCCGCCGACTGCACTACTTAAAGGAAGCTGATGAGGCTTCTTTTTTGTTATATTGACTATTTTTTCTAATATATTTCATTATAAACTGTCTCAAGTGTCTGGACATCTTTCTTAAGCTCCTTATCATATTTAAAAACATTTTAATCATGACATTATATGTAATATTTTATATGATATATCCGTATTCATCTTGACAATTCATCCATATTATCATAAAATAAATGAGTTAGCGGAAATGTCGGAATGGCAGACGAGCAAGATTCAGATTCTTGTGTGGGTTACCACGTGTGGGTTCAAGTCCCATTTTCCGCACTATATAAATATCAAAAAGGAACGATTACTATTATGTTTATAAAGTAATCGTTCCTTTTATTTTCTCTTTTTGTTTTTAAGCAATTCTTATGTAAACATTAGTCAACAACTGTTATTTTCTCGATAACCGGCTGGTCCCCTTTGTTGACCTTTCCATTATCATCAACAGGCTTAACATTCTGACATATCTTGTCCACTACATCCATGCCATCTGTTACATAACCAAAGCATGCATATTTTCCATCAAGATATGTGCTGTCCTTATGAACTATAAAAAACTGTGAACTTGCACTATTATTGCTGCTTGAACGTGCCATTGATATAGCACCTCTCTTGTGTGTCAGTTTATTAGACACTCCATTATCCGAGAATTCACCTTTTATCTTAGTATCCGAACCACCTGTACCATCCCCAAGAGGGTCTCCACCCTGTATCATAAAACCGCTTATAATCCTATGAAATGTAAGTCCGTCATAAAAACCACTTTTTGCAAGTGTAACAAAGTTAGTAACTGTAATTGGTGCTGCATCTGCATCAAGCTCTACACTTATATTTCCATAATCCTTAACAGCTATAACAACGTGATGCTTTCCTGTAAGCTGCTCTTCATTACTATTCTGCTGGTCAGATGATGTACCTGTATTCCTGCCGCATGCAGCAAGCGATACCGCCATAATCACAACCAATAATACTATTGATATTTTTTTCATATTTTTATTTCCTAATATTTAAACCTGCTTAAGATGATACATCCTTAACTAATGCTTAATACTGCATAAACTCATTAATATCCCTTAACACATCTTCAATTTCGCTTTCTCCACCATTGATAGTAAGCTGTAACGGTCTGCTGATATCAAGACTGAATAAGCCAACAAGCGACTTGCCATCTACATAGCTGTTACCACTCTCCACATCAAAACTGCATGAATACCTGCTTATCTTGCTTACAAATCTCTGAACCTTTTCCACCGAATTAAGTAAAATTGAAACTGTCAACATAAGTATTTCCTCCTAATCAGGTCTTAACCTTTATCTTTTATTAAAATGCTAAGGTCACAATTTCAAAAGTCTTATTGCACAAACACTAACAACTTTTTGACCCTTACATCATATTAAAATAATATCATAAATCACTATACTACTTTTCTTTACTAAAAACAACATAATTCGACATTTTAAATATTATCCATAAACATTGTCAAATATTACATTCAATTATCCTATATAAGACTCTACTGTCTCCCACAGCACATCAAGTCCCTGCTTTGTTTCTGATGAAAATGGTATAAGAATATCGTCTTCCCTAAGACCTAATCCAGTTCTTACAGCCTTAACATGCTTAGCCACCTGACTTCTTTTCAGCTTGTCAAGCTTTGTGGCTATGATAACAGGTCTGAAGCCATTATCAACTATCCAGTTATACATCATCTTATCGTTCTCTGATGGATCATGTCTTATATCCACCAGAAGAAATACCTGTTTAAGATTAGCTGACTTTCTAAGATACTTCTCTATCATCTTGCCCCACTTTGCTTTAACCGCTGGACTTGCGTTCGCATAACCATATCCAGGAAGGTCAACAAGGTACATACAGTCATTAATATTATAAAAATTAATAGTCTGTGTCTTACCCGGCTGTGAAGATGTTCTTGCATAAGACTTTCTGTTCATAAGCGAATTGATAAGCGATGACTTACCAACATTAGACTTACCTGCAAATGCAACCTCTGGATATTCTGTATCCGGTATGGCGCTTGTCACACCGATAACTATATCAAGATTTACCTTTTTGATAACCATAACAACACTCCTTTCTTTGTAATTCATATTCCACTATGTCTATAAAATTTTTCTATTTTATAAATAAGTAATTTTAAAATATTGCATAATTACGCCCTTGTTAGAAATACACAATTCTTACTTTGTAAACAGAGCTTCTTTTATCACCTGACTTATATTTTCTACATACACGATAGAAAGTCCGTCTGTTATCTCAGCCTCCAGTTCCTCAACATCTGACTTATTCTCCTCTGGAACAAGTACGGTCTTCATACCTGCCATCTTGGCTGCAAGAAGCTTTTCTTTAAGACCGCCTATAGGAAGCACCTTTCCACGAAGCGTAATCTCACCTGTCATGGCGACATCTGCCCTTACTGGTATTCCTGTAACTGCTGATAATATGGCAGTTGTCATAGTAACACCCGCAGATGGTCCATCTTTAGGAACTGCACCTTCAGGAATATGCAGATGAAGATTATGCTTATCATAAAATTCACTGTCAACCTTGTACTTTCCCGACATAGTAAGTGACCTTACAAGTGAATAAGCTATCATAGCTGACTCTTTCATAACATCGCCCATATTGCCTGTAAGCTTAAGTTCAGAATTGCCTGCCATAACATTAACTTCTATCTCAAGCGTCTCACCTCCGGCACTTGTCCACGCAAGACCTCTTACAACACCGACCTCAGGACGTTTATTAGCCTTATCTGGTCTGTACTTCACTTTTCCAAGATAATCTGCAAGATTTTTATCTGTAATTCGTATACATTTCTTAATCTCTGTATTTCTCTTACCATCCGGTGTATACATCCCTTCTTCGTAAGCCTGCGTTACTGCCTTACGGCATATCCTGGCTATCTGTCTTTCAAGCTCACGCACTCCGGCTTCCTTTGTATAACCGCCTATTATACGTTTAAGCGCACTGTCAGATATCTTAAGCATTGAGGCTGTAAGGCCGTTCTTTGCTATCTGCTTCTTTACAAGATGTTCCTTTGCTATGTGCATTTTCTCATTCAATGTATAACCCGGAACTTCTATTATCTCCATTCTGTCAAGCAGAGGTGTGCTCACTGTTGAAAGGTCGTTAGCTGTAGCTATGAAAAGTACATCCGAAAGGTCAACCGGAAGTTCGATATAATGGTCGACAAAATGTGAATTCTGCTCACTGTCAAGCACCTCAAGCAGCGCAGAAGCTGTATCTGACCTATAATCGTTACTTATCTTATCTATCTCATCTAAAAGCATAAGCGGATTAGATGTCTTTGCCTGCTTAAGACCTTCAATAATTCTTCCCGGCATCGCACCAACATAAGTTTTCCTGTGTCCTCTTATCTCAGCTTCGTCCCTCACGCCACCAAGACATACTCTTATATACTTCTTATTAAGCGCATTGGCAACCGAACGTGCTATAGACGTCTTACCTGTTCCCGGCGGACCGACAAGACATAATATTGGCGCATCTGACTTTGATGTTATATTTCTTACCGCAAGAGACTCTATAATTCTGTCCTTTACATCCTTCATGCCATAATGGTCGGCATCAAGCACTTTTCTTGCATTTACTATATCTTTGTTGTCCTCTGACTTCTTATTCCAAGGAAGTGCAAGACAGTTTTCAATATATGTTCTTTCAACATTTACCTCTGACGAACCCTTAGACAGGTTCTTAAGTCTTTTCACTTCCTTATGGAGCTTTTCTTTTATATTATCAGGCGCATTAAGTCCGGCTATCTGAGTATCAAACTCCTCAGTTTCTGAATACTCATCCTGCCCAAGCTCCTGATTAAGTACATTTAACTGTTCTCTTATAATATATTCTCTCTGGTTATTATCGACCTTAGATTTAACCTTAAGTGCAAGTTCTTCCTTTATCTTATACGCATTAGTCAGCTCTATAAGCATCCTTGCAATATATTCATATATGTCTAATATATCATCCATCTCAAGAAGAGTCTGCCTGTCTGTATATTCCATAGGAAAATCAGCGCATATCTTAAGCATAAGTTCTCTTGCATCATCAAGACCCAGCCAGTACTTTAAAAGTTCCTTATTACTTCCATGGTTAGATTCACCGTACTGCTTTAGCAGTTCTCTCATGCCAAGAATTATAGCCTTGTCAGTAACTTCATCAGGCTCATTTATATAACTTTCCTGAACCTCTGCCACCGCTCTTATGCACTTTTTAGTATCTGTTATCTCTATTGCATGTGCTTTATGCAGACCTTCCACCTGAACACGCACAAGCTTGTTTGGAAGCTTTATAACCTGCTTTATAACAGCTACTGTTCCTGTTTTATATAATTGCTCCGGCTGTGGACTCTCTACCTGTGCATCCTTCTGTGTAAGAAGTAACACCTTTTCATCTGCAGCAAGTGCATCCTCCACCGCCTGTTTAGATTTTTTTCTGCTTATATCAAAATGTATGACCATGTCAGGCAACACGGTCATACTTTTTAACGCAATTACTGGTAATGTAATCATATTCATAATTATTATGCTCTCTTAACTTCAATGCCGTCAGCATCCACAAAACTGCTTCCAGCAATACCACCTTCGTTACTGCTTCCTACCATCTGTGTTCTGTATTCTATAACCGGCTTACCTGTTCCAAGAACTGCATCCTTTGTTATAATACATCTAGCGATAGTTTCATCAGATGGAACCTCATACATAACCTCATTCATAACTGACTCAAGTATAGAACGAAGTCCTCTGGCTCCCGTCTTTCTCTCAAAGCTCTTATGCGCTATTTCCTTAACAGCATCATCCTCGAACTCAAGGTCAACCTCATCAAGGCTAAGGAGTGCCTTATACTGCTTAAGTATAGCATTCTTAGGCTCTCGAAGAATACGTACAAGTGCTTTTTCATCAAGTGAGTCAAGTGCTACAACAACCGGCACACGGCCTACAAACTCAGGAATAAGGCCAAACTTTATAAGATCCTGTGGCAGTGCCTTATGGAACATTTCACCAATATCCTCAGTTGCTGTCTTTTCCTTAATCTGTGAATTGAAACCAATTGTACTCTGGTCCATTCTTGACTCTATAATCTTCTCAAGTCCGTCAAATGCTCCACCACAGATAAACAGTATATTAGTTGTATCTATAGGAATAAGCTCCTGCTGTGGATGCTTTCTTCCACCCTGAGGTGGTACTGATGCTACTGTTCCTTCAAGAATCTTAAGAAGCGCCTGCTGTACACCCTCACCAGAAACATCTCTTGTTATTGAAACATTTTCTGACTTCTTAGTTATCTTATCTATCTCATCAATATATATAATTCCATACTGTGCTTTCTCTATATCATAATCAGCAGCCTGAATAAGCTTAAGAAGGATATTTTCCACATCCTCACCTACATATCCGGCCTCTGTAAGAGTTGTGGCATCTGCTATCGCAAATGGTACATTCAGAAGTCTTGCAAGATTCTGTGCAAGAAATGTCTTACCAGAACCTGTAGGTCCTAACATAAGGATATTACTCTTCTGAAGTTCTACATCCACATCCTTTGCTGATAATATTCTCTTATAATGATTATAAACAGCCACTGATAAAACTTTCTTAGCTTCATCCTGTCCTATTACATAATCGTCAAGGAATTCTTTTATTTCCTTAGGCTTCAAAAGATTGATATCAAGCCCTTCTACTGCCTGCTCATCTTCTGCCTCAAACTCCTCGTCAAGTATATCTGAACATATTCCAATACACTCATCACATATAAACACACCATTCTGTCCCTGAATAAGCTTCTTAACCTTATCCTGAGTCTTACCACAGAATGAGCATCTTAACTCTCCATCTTTAATCTTGCCTGCCATAATTCCTCCGGTCTGCTATGCATTAATAAATAATACATAATAATATATTGCCTCACTCTAAATATCACATCAAACACACTTTATTATATTATTAGCATATTAACAAATCATGTCCAATGATATTCTATCCGTAACGCTCTTTTAACTTATAAACAACAGGGGACTGTGCGAAAAGCAACAGTCCCCTTAAGTAACTATCTCTTTTCAACTACGCTGTCGATAAGGCCATATGCAACTGCTTCCTGAGCAGTCATATAGTTATCACGTTCTGTATCCCGAGAGATTTCTTCTACTGATTTACCTGTATTAGCTGCAAGTATCTCATTTAACTTATTTCTAGTCTTTAAGATATTCTCTGCAACTATTCTGATTTCTGTTTCCTGACCTCTGGCTCCGCCTGAAGGCTGATGAATCATAATCTCAGCATTAGGCAAAGCATATCTCTTACCCTTAGCACCGCCTGCAAGAAGGAATGCGCCCATACTTGCCGCCATGCCAATACATATAGTAGATACATCAGGAGCAATATATTGCATAGTATCATAAATAGCCATACCAGCAGTTACTGAACCACCGGGACTATTTATATAAAGGTTAATATCCTTTTCAGGGTCCTCCGCAGCAAGAAACAGGAGCTGTGCAACTACTAAATTAGCTGTTACATCATTTATCTCCTCGCCTAAGAAAATAATTCTATCTTTTAACAATCTTGAATATATATCATATGCTCGTTCTCCTGCACCGGAGCTGTCCACAACAACTGGGACAAGACTCATAAACAACCCCTCCTCAATTATATAGCAATATTAAAATTAAGCTTCTACAGCGTTATCCTTGATAAACTGAACAGCCTTCTGTACCTTAATATCCTTAGTGATATTTTCAGTATCTTCTGGTCTAAGAGCAGACTTTAATACATCCTTTTCCATACCATAAGCCTTAGCAATCTTTTCAACTTCTGCCTCAAGGTCAGCTTCTTCTACTGTAAAGTTTTCAGCATTAGCTACAGCTTCAAGAGCAAGTCTAGCCTTAACCTGCTTTTCAGACATTGGTCTGTAAGCTTCTCTCATTGATTCAACTGTCTGACCCATGTACTGAAGGTAAACATCAAGAGATAAGCCCTGACTCTGAATATTTCTTGAGAAATCTTCAATCTTCATATCAATATCATTGTCAATCATAACCTGTGGTACATCCATTTCGCAACCTTCTACGAGAGCTGTAACAAGGTCTTCTTCCATCTTATTCTTAGCCTGCTGCTTCTTAGCTACAATAAGCTTACCCGCAATTTCATTCTTATATTCATTTAAGTTTTCGAATTCAGTTGTATCCTGAACAAATTCGTCATTAAGTTCTGGAAGTTCCTTAACCTTAATGTCCTTAATCTCAACTTCAAACTTAGCTGGCTTACCTGCTAAAGAAGCCTGACCATAGTTTTCTGGGAATGTTACATTTACTTCTACATCATCGCCAACATTCTTGCCAACTAACTGGTCTTCAAATGTATCAATGAAAGAGTGAGAACCGATTTCAAGGTCGAAATCCTTACCTTCGCCACCTTCAAAAGCTTCGCCATCCATAAAGCCCTTGAAGTCAATAGTAGCAATATCACCATTCTGAACTGGTCTATCAGTAACAGTTACGATTCTTGCATTCTTTTCCTGTTCCTTCTTTAATTCTGCATCGATTTCTTCATCAGTTGGTTCTTCATCCATCTTAGTATACTTTAAGCCCTTGTATTCGCCAAGCTTAACTTCTGGCTTAGTATATACTTCAGCTGTGAAAGAAACACCGTTTTCATCAATAGCTGTTACATCAATTTCAGGTCTTGATACTACATCAAGATTATTTTCCTTAACTGCTGTTTCGTATGCTTCTGGCATAACAAAGTTAATTGCATCATCATAGAATACTGCCTTACCATACTGTGCTTCAATAAGTTTTCTAGGTGCTTTACCCTTTCTGAAACCCTGAACAGCGATGTTACCCTTATTCTTATTGTAAGAATACTGCATACCTTCTTCAAATCTTGCTGCGTCTACAGAGAAAGTAAGCTTTACCTTATTTTTTTCAATTTTTTCCATTGTGCTCATTTAAACGTCCTCCTAAAAAATATATAAATGCACTAGGTACCATTATATCATAAGTTTTTTACTATTTCCACTATTTTTTGTATTTTTTATTAAATTATGTCTTTTTCAACATTATCTACAATGGCATCGGTATTCCCCTCAATAAATTGTATAACCTTTTCTACCATTTCATCTGCATGATTGTATTCATTGCTTACACAAGCAAAGCCAATAACTATAAGCTGATGTGTATCTTGTTCATCTACTTCAGCAATAGCTATATTAAATTTATTTCTAGCTCTCTTTGTTAAACTTTGTATAATCATACGCTTTTCTTTTAGTGTATGTACCCATTCTGCTCGTAATGTTATAATACAAGAACCTATAAACATAACCCTCTCCTCCTGTTCGTGTATTCTTTAACTACAATAGGATTATAATATATAGAACAACCTTAGTCAAGCAAACCTATTAACTTATTTTACATACTAAGTACAAAAATAGCTCGCCATTGGTCTAATCACTACCAACAACGAGCTATCTCATTGATTCTTCACACATTTTAAAATCTCTTTCTTTCGGTTTTACCGAACCATTTTTTATATGTACTTTATTCAATTTTAATACTGTAACCATAACATTATATACAATCTTTTGACAGAATATACATCATATATTGACAAATCTCTTTTCACTTTTGTGATGTATCAGTTTACTTTATTGATACTTTAAATACTCTTAAATTCAACTATAACTTTTATTCTAAATTCTATATAACTTACAATTACCGCAACAATGTATTTTCAAATTCCTCATAATTTTCTGTACATTGTACTTTCTGTCTGTTTTAATTCGTAATGTATCCTTTCACCATACCATAACGAATATTGTAAATTTTACATTAGACTCATTCCTTTACTCTAAATTTGTTTACAATTACCTATCTGCTTCTGTCTTCATTTGACATCTGTAATAAATAATTCCTTTTCGATGCCTTCTGATACTTTAAAATCCAATCAGTTCTTATACTGTCATCTCTGAAAAACGCTCCATCGATAGTATGGATTTCTTTTCTTTTCGTTTAGCATTCAAGTTCCGGTTCTTACTATCATACATTTACACTTTCCACTTACATCTATGTGAATATATGAAATAATCCTATGTCTTTATAATCCCGGGCACCGTTTATAGTGTTTATATGCTATTTCTACACTCCACACAACTTGCTCTCAATCTAATATGTCTGCACTTTTATAAAAAAGTCATAAACGATTAAATGATTATAAGACTAACTTGCTACTTCTGGTGGACTCACCTCTTTCATTTTTTTATTTTTTAGTAAAATTTCCTCCTTTGAGGATACTTACTATTTCATTCAGAGAGATTTTTTTCATACCTTCTCATTTAATGTCAGTCCCAATTACCCTATTAATTGCCGAACTAACAACACCTACCTTTTTAAATCTCTCATTACATCTTTAGAAATAAACTTTTATATAAACTAACTGAAATTTCATTTATTTACTGTACAGTTGCTGTTTACTTTTTATTTGTTTATTTCCTTTTCTGTAATTACATTATACAAATCAAACCTATACTTGTCAATAGTATTTTATATTTTTGTGCAATTTTAACTACACACTCTACTTATTGCACAAAAAAAGGACACCGAAGTGTCCTTTGCAGGTGTTTTTTTTATTCAAAAAGCCCTATTTGTCTAGGTATGTCATTGTCTATTTTGTCTTGTTCGTTTATAAAATGGCCTGTTGCAGGTATTTTTGTACTTCTATAATACTCAATATTTTCAGACTTAAAATCTGTCATATACATCATATTAGTTAACTTACTATTTTTCTTTAAGGTATAAATCTGAACACCTCCGGAGCTCTTTGTCTGTTTTTGAGGTACAAGTTCACTATTTACTAACATAGCTTTGTCAATATCTCTAATAAGAACAACATCTGTATCTTCTGAAATATAAAGCATTTTAGCCAATTGCGCTTTATTTGAATAAGCATTTACCAATTTTCTTCTAAATGTTTTTGTTTCATAAGCTGACATTTCTATTTTAGCTATCTTACCATTTTCATAAGCAAAAAGCATGTAGCCCTTATATCCATTAGGCTCAAGCATATAAACTATTTTTTCATCTTGTTCCATAGGAAGAATGTTATTTAAGTATTCGCCCAAACTACTAGCTTTACATTCAGCTAATTCGTGTGCTTTAACTTTATATAAGCATTGTTTATCAGAGAAAAATAAAATTTCTGTCTTATTCGTAGTTTCTATTTCTTGAATAATTTCATCATTTTCCTTTAATTTTTGTTCAGAAGCTGAACGAAGAGAAACAAGTGTAATCTTTTTAAAATAATTTTCTTTAGTTAAGAATAACTTTATTCCATAATTTTCAATTAAATCTTCTTTTGTAATTTTCTTTATTTCTTCATGATAAATTACATCTGTTTTTCTAGGAATACCGTATTTTTTACTTACTTCCTGTAAATCAGCAACAATAATGTTATCGACTAAATCTTCATTTTTAAGAATTTCGTGTAATTCAGCCATTTCCTTTTGAAGATTTTTAATTTCGTCAGTTCGTTTAAGAATATATTCTTTATTAAGATTTCTAAGTTTTATCTCTGCAACATATTCAGCCTGTACCTCATCAATATCAAAGCCCTCCATAAGATTTGGTATTACCATATTATCTTCTTGGGTTTCTCTTACAATTTTAATAGCTCTGT
>ERZ773114.4322-NODE-4322-length-10762-cov-2.596059_pt1 | contig 10762 bp, 6 predicted proteins | sample MGYA00580564_ERZ773114 | MGnify/ENA primary metagenome ERZ773114 (study PRJEB29015, sample SAMEA2737836) | human gut metagenome | biome: human gut; feature: human-associated habitat; material: faeces | place: China | collected 2012 ...
AATGCGGACACCCTTGTAGAGGATCTCACCGGCGGCGCAGGGGTTGACCCGGATGACGGCGCGGCCAATGGTGGTCTTGCCGGAACCGGACTCGCCCACCAGGGAAAAGGTCTCGCCCTTGTAAATATCAAAAGACGCATTCTTGACGGCCTTGAAAGCCTTGTCGCCCTTGCCGAACTCAATGTCCACATTGCGGACGGACAGCAGGACCTCCTTGCCGGTCTTCTCGTCAATGGGGCCATGCTCAGGGAAATGCCTGGAAGTTGCATCCATCTTTGTTGTTTCATTACTCACAGCAGCATGACCTCCTTTCAAATGTTAAATGCTTCCACGAGCTTCTCGTGAAGGTTGCAAATGATCTCGGGCTTTTCGATCTTGGGCGCTCTGGGATCCAGGAGCCAGGTCTTGGCGTAATGGGTATCGCTGACCTTGAACATGGGCGCATCCTGCAAGGTATCGATTTTCAGGCAGTAGGGATTCCGGGGCGCGAAGGGGTCGCCTACGATCTTATTGTACAGAGACGGAGGCGTGCCGGTAATGGAATAGAGCTCCGTATTCCGCTGGGCCAGCTGGGGCAGGCTGGAGAGCATGGCCCAGGTGTAGGGGTGCCGGGGATCGTAGAAAACGTCCTCCACGGTGCCCAGCTCCACGATCTGACCGGCATACAGCACGGCCACACGGTCCGCAATGTTGGCAACCACGCCCAAATCGTGGGTGATGAAGACGATGGTATAGCCGAATTCCTTCTGCAGATCCTTGATGAGCTTCAGAATCTGGGCCTGAATGGTCACGTCCAGAGCGGTGGTGGGCTCATCGCAGATCAGGATCTTGGGCTGGCAGGACAGGGCAATGGCAATAACGATTCTCTGCCGCATACCGCCGGAATACTGGAAGGGGTAGTCGTCAAACCGGTTCTCGGCATTGGGGATGCCAACCTTCTTCATCAGCTCCATGGCGCGGATCCTGGCCTCTGCCTCAGAGCAGTGCTGGTGCTTGAGGATGATGGAGGTGATCTGCTGGCCGATGGTGATAATGGGGTTCAGCGAGGTCATGGGGTCCTGGAAAACCGTGGCGATCTTCTTGCCGCGGATCTGAGTCAGGTCCTTGCTGTACTTGATATTGGCCAGGTCCAGCACGCAGCGGCCGAACAGGCGGTTCTCCAGCTTGACCCGGAAGGTCACGGCGCTGAACACATCGTTGCGCACCTCGTCGGAATCCATATCCAGGCCCTGGCGCATGGCTTCCCGGCAGCATTTCAGCAGCTTGCGGATCATCTTATTCCGGGAGACCACGTCATAGCGGCCCACGGACAGATAGATCTCCTTGGCAAGATTCACATTGCGGGTGTGCTGCTCCAGGGTGATAGCCTCAGAGATCTCCTTGCGGTACTGTTCCTTCAAATCGGCCATCTTCTTGGCATAGGCCTCATTGTAGGCCGTATCGGCGGCAGCGGCCTTGGCCTTTTCCTGCTGGGCCTTCTTGCGCTCCTCTTCCACAGCCTCGATCCGCTTATCCAGGGCGCTGATCTTGGCGGAAGCCTCCTTCATCTTGTCCTTCTCGTGGGAATCCAGGGTCTGCTTGTGGTTGAAGGTCTCGGCCCGCTCAAAGCGCAGGTCGGCGAGCTTTTCCTGGAAGGTCTCGTCCTCTTCGTCGGAAATGGAAGCCTTGGCCTTCTTCTCGGCCTCCAGCGCCTTCATGGCCTTATAGGTGTCTGCGCCGTGCTCCAGCTTGGAATAGGCATCCAGCTTCAGGCGGATGGAGGTCATGCGCACATCTTCCTTGTGACCCACATCCAGGGTGACTTCCGCCAGATCCGGGTCGTTGAAGATGATTTTGCCGCTGTCCACATAGCCGTTGGAATCCAGCATATTGGCAAAGGTCTTGGTGAATACGGACTTGCCGGAGCCGGACTCACCCACGATGGCGATGGACTCGCCATCATAGATATCCAGGCTGATGCCGCGGATGGCGGTCAGGGAACGTCCGCGGACCTTGAATTTGACAACCAGGTCCTGAACGGACAGCAATACTTTTTTCTCTTCCATGTTCCGTCCTCCTTACATATGGGTTCTGGGGTCGGATGCGTCGCCCAGATTCTGGCCCACCACGTACAGAACCACGGTGATGATGGAAGCGATGGCCACGGGGCTCCAGAACTCCATCTGCCAGCCGGGGGTGACCATGGCGGCTTCCGCGGCGTAGATCAGACGGCCCAGAGACATTTCGCTCATGCCCATGCCGATGTAGGACAGGAACACCTCATAGGAGATGTAGCTGGGCAGCTCGGTGGCAAGCAGGGTCACGATGACGGAAGTCATGAAGGGCAGGATGTTCTTGGTAGCGATCTTGAAAATAGAGGTGCCCAGGCAGCGGGAAGCCAGATTGTACTCCCGATCCCGGATGATCAGCACCTGGGTACGGATAAAATAGGCAATGCTCAGCCAGCCAACCACCGTCAGTGCGAACACCATGGTCCAGAAGGTGGGCGAGAACAGCATGGACAGAACGGAGATGATCAAAATCATGGGCACGTTGCCGATGATGGTATAGACCTCCATCATGACCATATCCACCTTCTTGGAGAAGCCCCACACGGCGCCCAGCATGACGCCGATGGTCATATTGATGGCGGCGCAGATGAACGCCAGGGAGATGGAGATACGGGAGCCGTTCCACACGGCATCGAAGGTGGACTCGCCGGAAGCGCCGGAACCCAGGATCCATTTCAGCTCATGGCCGAAGTAATTCAAAGCCTGGGCAGGTCCCAGATGCTTGGCGTTGGGATCCAGCAGGTTTGCGTAGGGGTCGTAGCTTGTAACAGAGGGATAAATGTAGGCAAACAGGATCACGAACAGCAGAAGACACAGGGCGATGATGTTCACCTTTTTCCGGAAGAACACCCGAAACACGGACTTCCAATAGGAATACCTGGGCGCAGCGATCTTCTCAGACTCCGCGTCGGAATGGGATACGGGAGCAAACAGCTCTTCGTCGGTATACTGATTCAAATCTTCATGCATATTGCTCACCTACCCTTGGAAGTAAAGGAAATTCTGGGATCCACCAGAGAAATGAGGATATCGCCCAGGATGTTGGAGATCACCGTCAGCACGGCGTAGAACAGCGTCACGCCGACGATCACGCCATTGTCGTACTTGTTGATGGCCTGGGTCAGCAGGTTGCCTGCGCCGGGGACGGAATAAATACGCTCGGTGATGATGGCGCCGGTCATGGCAAACAGCAAACTGCTGGGAATGCCGTGGACAATGGGAATGGCGGCGTTCTTCCAGATGTGCTTGGTGAAGATCTCGTTTTCACTGAGGCCGCCGGACCGGGCGAACTTGACATAGTCGCTGTTCATCTGGTCGATCATGTAGCGGCGCATCCACTTCATCAGGTTGGCAATGCTGGGCAGAGCCAGGGAGATGATGGGCAGCACATACATGGCCTTGCTGTTGGTATCCATATCGAAGGAGGTGGGCAGCTTGAAGACGCTGCCGCCAATGGCCTTGAACAGGAAGATATAGGCAAGGCTGGGCACGGCGATAATGAACATGATATAGAACGTGCCGATTTTATCCAGCAGGCCGTCCTTATAGCGGGCCATCAGCAGGCCCAGGGGCAGACCCAGGACATAACTGAGGATGGTGGCAATGACGCCAATGACAAAGGAGAAGCCCATCTTGGACATATTGTTCTTATGGGTAATGGTATTGGTGTAGTCGTCCACAAACCTTGTGGCGTACATAGCGCTCTGTTCCAGAGAACCGGCCACATAGGTAGCTGTATGCAGGTCATCCGCGCTCTTCTCGGAGTGGCCCGTGGGGAAGATCACATCCTTCAGAATGTACGAGCCCTGAGAGGTGGTCATGGTCTCGAACACGTCAATTCCCCGGTTCACCGTGTAGCTTTCGCCCAGATGCAATGTGGCAAAGTTCTGATGGATAAAGGGGAAAGAATTGTCGAAGTAAAGCAGATATTTGTGCATGGTACCGTTGCCAATAATGGCGGGAGAGAACTTCGTTCCGCCGTAAACGGGATCATACAGAGTAAAAGTAAGCGTCCGGGGACCAATGTCCGTGGCTTCGTCCACATAGTGAACATTGTCAAAGAAAATCAGGTCCGCGAAGTAGCTGACAACTCGCTTAATGAGCGGACGATCACGGGTGGCATAAATCACTGCCTGACCGCCATCCTTGACCTGGCCGTTTTTCTTCCGATCCGCGTCCAGGCGGGTAATGGTATAGCCCTGGGATTCATATTCCTGGGTAAATTTCGCAATGTACTCGTTGGCCGTGTCGGAAGCCTTCTCAGCAGTGACACCGATTTTCAGCGCATCGGAGCGGGTAGCGTCGTCAATTTCTCCGCTGGAGAAAAGGTTCTTGATATAGTCGGAATAGGTGGAATAATCAATATAGCCGAAAGCCTTATAGCGGCTCTGCTCATAGGTAATTCGGCTGTTGCTCTGCATTTTGGAATAGTTCGGGTCGCCGGCAAAAATGGTGGTACGATCCATCAGGGAGTAAACCAACACCATAATCAAAACGACAACGCAAACCGCAGATAATATACCCTTCAGGATTCTAACGAATGTGTATTTCGCCACGGTATCACCCTTTTTCGTTTTATTTTGAAAGATCGGAAGCCCTGAATCAATCGGCAGAGCCTCTGTCCATTGATTCAGAGTTTCCTTTGCCGCAGGTAGCGGAAAATGTGGGGGAGAAAACTCCCCCACATCAGGTCAACCTAAATGGTGTTGTGCGGAATTAGTACAGGCCGATCGACTTGGTCATGTAGCCGTAGGGCTGAATGGTATCCAGGTAGGACTGAGCATCGCCGTAGTCAGGGCCCCAACCGGAAGTACCGGGAGCAACGTCGTAGTTGGCTTCGTTGCCGGTGCTGGTACGGTAGTAGGAGTAGCTGTAAGCGGTGTTGTCGGCATAGGCAACCAGATCAACAACAACCTTGCCGCCCAGAACCTTCTCAATGGACTGCTTGTAAGCGTTCATACGGTTGGTGATGGTCTCATTGTAGGAGCCGTAGGGCACATCGATGTGGATGGGGTTCTCAGCAGAAACCTCAACGCCAACCTGAGCCAGCTCAGCAACTGCCTTGTCCAGGTACTCTACAGCAGCATCGGGATTGAACCAGCCATCGAAGCCGTCGCCGGAGCCGGCGCCGTCGTTGCCGGCGGGAGCCCAAACCTTGATGGGATAGCCATCGGCATCCAGCTGAGCCTGCTCGATCTGGCCAAAGTAAGTACCGGCGGGGAAGGTGGTAGCCTCACCGTTGATCTCAACGGTGACCTCAGCAGTGGTAACCTGGAAGTCGCCGGGGACATAGGCATTTCTCAGAGAAGCGTACTTCAGCTCCTCGCCAACGATGGTGGAGTTGAAAGCGCCGCGGTCGAAAGCCAGACCCAGAGCGTTCCGGAAGTTCTTGTTGCTCAGAGCAGCGCGGGTAGCGGCCTTCTGGTCGTCGGTCTGAGAGGAAACACCAACGGTATTGTCGTTGAAGTTTGCCCAGGAGCCACGGTGGACGTTGACCCAGCCGCAGAAGGTGGAGCCGTCGTTAGCGGTGGTGTAGTGATACAGATCGAAGTAGGTCTTGTCGGAGCCTTCGGGCTTATCCTCCTTGGCCAGAACCAGAGAAGAGGAGTTAAAGGGGCAGCCGGCTACGGTGCCGTCCTTCGCCTCGTTGTACATACGCAGAGGATCGGAACCGTCGTTGAAGTAGATGTTGATGTTGTGGGTCTGCACAGAGTCAGCATCCCAGTAAGAGGGGTTGGCAACATAGCTGGTCACATTCTTCTCGGTGAAGTTCTTAACCAGGTAAGCGCCGCAGTAAGCGATGTTGGCAGGAGTGGTGCCGTAGTTGCCGGAGGTGTACTCCTCGCCCTCAGCGCCGAAGGTGCCGCCCTGAGCCTTGTAGAAAGCCCGGTTCAGAGGAGCGAAGCAGCCATAGCCCATCATAGACAGGAATGCGGGGAAGGGCTTCTCCAGAGTGTACTCCAGGGTGTAGTCGTCAACAGCCTTGACGCCGACCTCGGCGAAATCGGTAACCTCACCGCTCAGGTAAGCATCATAGTTCTTGATGCCGCAGCCATCGCTGCTGGTCATCAGATAGCCCAGAGCATCGTTGTTATCGAGAACGTGCTCCATGGAAGCGACCCAGTCATCAGCGGTCACTTCGCCCAGCTCACGGCCCTGCTGGTCAACCCACTTCACGCCCTGACGCAGGTGGAAGGTGTAAACAGTGCCGTCCTCAGAAACCTCATAGCTCTCGGCAATACCGGGCTGCTGCACGTTCTTGGCATCGTACTCCAGCAGAGGAGCCCAGGTAGGTGCGACGAAGTAGTGGTCAGAGGTATAGCTGGAGGCAATGCCATCCCAGGTAGCCAGCTCATAGTTAATCGCATAGTTCCAGGTGTCGTTCAAGGTGTAGCCATGCTCGTCCAGGTAAGCCTTGGCAGCCTCGAGCCAGGAAGCAGCGTCTTCGCTCTCGCCCCACAGAGCGGTCAGAGCGGCGCGATCCTCAGAGGTGATCAGCTCGTTGGCAACCAGTTTGGAGTGCCATCTGTACTCGTCAACGCCCCAGGAAGTGGTGGTGTCAGTACGGGGAACCACACGGTTCATAGCGAAAGCGCCGCCGTTGCCGTACACAGGGGAGAAGACGCCGGACTCCATCAGCTTGGCGTCCGCCATAGCCATCTTGGCCATACGCAGATTCAGGTCGGTGATCTCAGACTTGGCGTCCTGATAGTATTCATTGAATTCGCCCAGGTTCCAGTCATACAGAGCATCGGAAGCATCGTCGTAATCCATAGCGTCGATAGCGGCCCAGTCAGGACCGGTATAGACGTCAGCAGCCGCTTCAGTGGCAGCAGTGGTCTCGGCGGGAGCCGTAGTCGCAGCTGTTGTCGCGGCGGGGGTGCTGCCGCAGGCCGCCATGGAAAGCACCATGGTCAGAGCAAGCAGCAGGGCCAGAAATTTTTTCATTGTTCTTCCTCCTTTTTCATTTTGCAGGAATTTGAATTTTTTATTTCACATTCCTGCACAAATCGCTTGGTCTCAAGTGACTTGTGTGCATGATACCACGTTTGCCCGTGAAAATCAATAGGAAATTTGCGTAAATTCCTTTTTTCGGCAGCATTTCTACCGAATGCACAAAGGGAAGGACCATGAAAACATAGTTTTGTAAAAGTTTACCACGTTAAAGTCTCCACGCCGCGCGTACATACGTTCTGCTCGCACCGACATTTTATTAAAATTATTCTCGTTTTTTTGACCTTTCTATTTCAAATAGCCGCCATTCCAAAACACTTGTGCTTAAAATGCGTACATTTTGCAAGCCATTCTTTTTTTCTTTCACATTTTCGCAAATCTGCCCAATTTTTGGGGAGTTTGTCCGTCCATATGCTCAAAACGCCTGTCCGCTTGGCAGAGAATAGCAAAAGAAATGACCCCTGACGATTTGCTTTCGCATCCTCGCCAGGGGTCATCTCTGTTCGCTCTTATTATCTAACATCCTTGGTTAACCTCTCTTTCTGCGGATTGTGGGGCCGCTTCCTGCAATGGCTGTCTCCGCGATACAGTGCTTTCCTTTCTTCGGCAATGAACTCTATTTGAAGCGGAGATACACAGGATGCCCTGCCCTTGGCCTAAGTTTCCTCGAGCCCATCGGTGGATACCCTTTCTTTTCTTTGTTTCTTTCCAAAGTCCGGTTGTTCGGTTTTTCTTTGGTCCTTTCTTGGTATCTCTCCCTTGTGACTATAGAATAGCACAATGTCGCCTTGAATTCAAGATTCCATTTTGTATATATTTAACATTTTTATTTTGTATATTGTGCACAAATCATTTTTTTATTTATCATTCTCACAATTCAGCACATTCCGTTTGTTGTGAACATGTTGTAATAGTGGATGTGCTCCGCTATCAACCTGTGCATAATAACGACTCTTTCTATGTTTCATCCCTTTGCTCCACACTGGCTACCAGCCGGTCAAAATCGCTCTGATACAATCTATCCTGAATAACGCGGAATTTCTCATACTCACTTTCCGCAAAAGTTTTCGCAATCGCTGCCGTTACCTTGCCTTTATGCCGGAGCACCTCCTCCTCGTTGAACTGCAAAAAGGCATCCAACCGCGCAGCCCAATCCCGCATATACATAATATTTCCGCGGCGGGCCTGCCGTTCGGCGTAATCCAAGTACATTGTAACAATTTCGTTGAGGTTTCCCATCTCATCTTCGTTTAAATAATTTTTAGCTATCGTAACATCTGATTTACGAATTCTTCCATTTGGTGCGTTTTTCCACGTTGTCAGTCCCATATTCGGTTTTGCACTATCTGCACGATCGTAGATGATCTCAGCTGCAGTATGCCTCGTAATTGCATAATGCAGTTTATTCTGCACTGTTGCAAAGAATTCTTCTGTGACAGGGCTGTCTGCATCATAGTCAGCACTGCATTGTGAATAGATATCCGTAATCTTCTGGTAAAAGCGACGTTCGCTGGAACGTATATCACGAATACGCTCCAGCTGCTCTTCAAAATAATCTTTTCCAAAGAAGTTCTCCGGGTCTTTCAGGCGCTCGTCATCCATAACGTAGCCCTTGATGATATATTCCTTCAATATTCTGTTGGCCCAGATGCGGAACATAGTCGCTTTCTTGGAATTTACCCTATATCCAACTGCAATAATTGCATCCAAATTGTAGTATCTTGTCGGATATTTCTTCCCATCTGCGGCAGTTGTTTCCAAAATGGATACAACTGCGCTTTCCATCAGCTCGCCGGAGGCAAAGATATTTTTCAGGTGCTTCGAGATGGCTGCTTTCTGAACCTCGAACAATTCAGCCATCTTAGCCTGCGTCAGCCATAGATTCTCCCGATATAGCAAGATCTCAACTTTGACATCACCGTTATCTGTTCTGTAAAACAGCACTTCTCTTGTTTCATATGGAGTGATCGCCGTCTCCTTATCCACTGTCAATATTCTCCTCTCCATTTTTCTTTCGATGTACCCGCGGCCATTGTATCAACCGTTCCTGGCTTCGTCAAGGCCAAACTTTTCCTTTTGCTGCGGGAAGTTAAGGTATTTGATATGACAGTCTCACATTTTGGCCGATTTGCTTCTACCTTCTGACATAGTCGCCAATGAATGATCTATTTTCCAGTAATTGACATATCTTCCGCAGATAGATATAATATTTAATAGAAAGACAGAAAGGACGATCACAACGATGAATGAAGATAGAATCGCCCGGCTCTACGGTGACTGCGTCCGGTTTCACGGGCACGACTGCCCGCTGCTGGCCCTGGGGGTGCTCTTCTCCTGCTGGCAGACCCTCTCGGCCTGCGTTTTGAGCGGGGTCAACCGCCAGGGGGCTTCGGCGGGAATCGCCCTGGCCGCGGACAGTGTGCAGCTGGTGCTCACCTGCCTGACGGTGGGCCGGTGGGGCATGGGGGGGTATGCCTTCAGCTTTGCCCTGTCAGCCCTGCTGGGAGCGGTGCTCAGCTGGCGGGTGGTTTCCCGGGAAATTGGGCTTTCCCTGCCGGTGTTTTCCTGGTTTACCGCCCCCACCCTGGCCGCCTGCCTGGCGGCCTCCTGCGGGGATTTGATGGAGACGGTGCTGCTTCGGGCCGGCCTGGTCTCCTTTCCCGCCGCGGTGGGGGGACTGTGCTTTGGACTGCTGCTCTATTTGGCGGCCCTGCAGGCCATGGGGGCCGGGAGCAAAGGGGGCGGACTGCCGCCATAAGTTTTACTGGGTCAATAAAAGGACAACAGCCTTTTTTGAGTAAAAGAGGCTGTTGTTTTCTATTGTTGGGCAAGTCAGCGGGAAGTATCTCATGCAGGGAATCTCTCCTTCTTGCCCGTCTCCATACTTTCCATTTTTCTTTGGTTTAGGTATAGGGAAATAGAGACTGTAACTTCTCTACTTGACAAGAAAAAAGAATTTTGATACTATTTATATGTAAATTTTGCACATAAAATATAGTTACGATAGCGGCTCCTTGGGCATGGAGTGAAGTGAAAAGTCAAGTACTTGGAATGGGTGGATATTACATTGTCACTGTCGAGTTTAATTTCCCTGATCATAGGTAATGAGTGATGAGAAAAAATGAATGGTTGATTCCAAATATGATAGCAGTCCTATTGCCTTGGTTAGAAATTCCCTTTTTGTGGTGCGTTTTTTATGCAGATCCATTGGGAGACCCACGTCAATCTTTCCAAATGGGAAAATTTGTTGGATTGTGTTTTTTGTGTTTTATTTATGCACTTCTTCTCCTCTTAGGACATCAAAGCTTTTTGAAAAACGCGGAGAAAATTTCGTGGATATGCTTGATAGTTGGCTTAGCAGAAAGTTTTATTGCGCTACCTGTTATTGCTTTGAGGTCCATTCCATATGAAATTGACACCATAATTTTAAGGGATTTTCCTTTCAGTGTCTTTTTGGCTCTCTTTATGTTTGTGATCTACCTACTTCTCCTTGTTAGGAAGATCAAGATGAGAACCAAGATTACTGGATAATTAGTGAAACAATGCTCTACTTAGGAATGAAGACGAAAGGGCATCCAACATTTTGTTGGATGTCCTTTTGCGGTTTTGTGAACAAAAGATGAAGATTTTCAAGGTTGTTCATAACGGTAAAAATTATCTGATCCCAGATGAGAGTCCGTTCCTATCCTTTATCCAAGAACCCCAATCTTACCTCTCCCGCCCACCGGCTCGGGCGGGAGAGGTGGTTCATAGACGGG
>ERZ773114.4323-NODE-4323-length-10761-cov-4.732580_pt1 | contig 10761 bp, 5 predicted proteins | sample MGYA00580564_ERZ773114 | MGnify/ENA primary metagenome ERZ773114 (study PRJEB29015, sample SAMEA2737836) | human gut metagenome | biome: human gut; feature: human-associated habitat; material: faeces | place: China | collected 2012 ...
CATGATACTTTGTACCTTTGCACTCCTTGGCACAGTTGGATGTGGCAATAATAGTGCTGATAATGCAGCAGATCAGACGATGCAGGATAAAAATGGCACGAACCGGAAAGAAAATGGCAATGTAAATGATGCAACAGCGGGGAACGGCAATGGAGTGATGGACGATGCAGTGGATGATGTGACGGACGGTGTGGAAGATGTGACTGACGGGATTACCGACGGGATCGACCGTGCGGCAGACGATCTGACAGAGGATAACGGAGTACAGAACAATCAGGAAAATACTGATCAGACCGGAAAGAATACAGACCGGGCAATGGAAGAGAACCGCTAAACAAAGGGAAAGTTTCAGAAAAGAGCCACAGGAATGTAAGAAAGTTCCTGTGGTATTCTTTTGAAAATCCTGGAAAAGAAAGAAGGAAGTATGCTATGAAATTCAGACCGTGTATTGATATACATAACGGAAAAGTGAAGCAGATCGTAGGGGGAAGTCTCAGGGATGAAGGAAATCAGGCAAATACGAATTTTACTTCAGAACTGGATGCGGCATGGTATGCCGGACTCTATCAGAAGGACGGATTGAAAGGAGGGCATATCATCCTGTTAAACCCGGAAGGGTCGGAATATTATGAGGAAACAAAGCGGCAGGCACTGGAAGCTTTGCGGGCTTATCCGCAGGGAATGCAGATCGGCGGAGGAATTACGGCGGACAATGCAGCCGGATATCTGGAAGCCGGGGCGAGCCACGTGATCGTAACTTCTTATGTCTTCCGGGATGGCAGGTTTCAGAAAGAGAATCTTGAAAAACTTGTGGCAGCAGTGACAAAGGATCTGAGCTGCAGAAAGAAAGATGGAAAATATTTTGTTGTGACAGACCGGTGGCAGAAATTTACAGAAGTAGCACTTTCACCGCAGATACTGGATGAACTGGCAGAGTACTGTGATGAATTCCTGATCCACGGAGTAGACGTGGAAGGAAAAGGAGCGGGGATGGATGACGGTCTGGTAAGAATGCTTGGCGAATGGGATGGAATCCCGGTTACATATGCCGGTGGCATTGGATCACCGGAAGATCTGGAACGGTTTGAAAAAGAGAGCCGGGGAAAGATTGATTTTACGATCGGAAGTGCATTGGATTTATTTGGTGGAAAGATTCCCTATGAATATTGCAAAACTGTGAACAATGTTAACAAGCCATGAATTAGTTGAATTACAGTTCAGATAGTGATAGAATGGATAACATAGTGGCGTCGTATATCGAGATGTCAAAATCAGATTCAGATAAGGAGTAAATTACGGGATATGAACATTATAGAGAAGATTTTCGGAACCCATAGTGAAAATGAGCTGAAGCGTATTTATCCGATCGTAGATAAGATTGAAGCTCTCGGACCGGAGATGGAAGCATTGTCGGACGAAGAACTTCGCGGAAAGACCAGAGAGTTCAAAGAACGTCTGAAAGAGGGCGAGACACTGGATGATATTCTGCCGGAAGCATTTGCAGTTGTAAGAGAAGGTGCCTACAGAAGTATTGGTATGCGTCATTATCGAGTTCAGATGATCGGTGGTATCATTCTTCATCAGGGTCGTATCTCAGAGATGAAGACCGGAGAAGGTAAGACACTTGTGTCCACACTTCCTGCATATCTGAATGCACTGGAAGGCAAGGGTGTTCATATTGTTACTGTCAATGATTACCTGGCAAAGCGTGATGCTGAGTGGATGGGAAAAGTACACGAATTTCTTGGACTGACCGTCGGAGTTGTCCTCATCATTGTCCTGAACAGTATGGACAATGATGAGCGTCGTGCAGCATATAACTGTGATATTACTTATGTAACGAATAATGAACTGGGATTTGATTATCTGCGTGACAACATGGTCATTTATAAAGAACAGCTTGTACAGAGAGGACTGCATTATGCGATCATTGATGAGGTCGATTCTGTATTGATCGACGAGGCACGTACACCGCTGATCATTTCAGGTCAGAGCGGAAAGTCTACAGCACTTTATGAGGCATGCGATGTACTTGCACGTCAGTTGGAGCGAGGCGAGGCGAGCGGAGAGTTCTCCAAGATGAATGCGATCATGGGAGAAGAGATCGAAGAGACGGGAGATTTTATTGTTGACGAGAAAGAGAAGACAGTCAACCTGACGGAAGATGGTGTGAAAAAGGTTGAGAAGTTCTTCCATATTGAAAATCTTGCGGATGCAGAGAATCTTGAGATCCAGCATAATATCATCCTTGCCCTTCGGGCTCATAATCTGATGTTCCGGGATCAGGATTATGTGGTGAATGAAGAAGGAGAGGTTATGATCGTCGACGAGTTTACGGGACGTATCATGCCGGGACGCCGTTATTCAGACGGTCTGCATCAGGCAATCGAGGCAAAAGAGCATGTAAAAGTAAAACGTGAGAGCAAGACGCTTGCAACGATTACGTTCCAGAACTTCTTTAATAAATTTGATAAAAAATCAGGTATGACAGGTACTGCCCTGACCGAAGAAAAAGAGTTCCGTGATATCTATGGTATGGATGTTATCGAGATCCCGACCAACAGACCAGTCATCCGTGTGGACAAACAGGATGCTGTTTATAAGACCAAGAAAGAAAAATATCATGCAGTTGTCGAGGAAGTAAAAGCTGCACATGCAAAAGGACAGCCGGTACTGGTTGGTACGATCACGATCGATGTATCCGAGACGATCAGTGCAATGTTAAAGAGAGAGGGAATCCAGCATACTGTTTTAAATGCGAAGTTCCATGAACTTGAGGCAGAGATCGTAGCGGCAGCAGGACAGCACGGTGCGGTAACGATCGCAACCAACATGGCTGGCCGTGGTACCGATATCAAGCTGGATGATGATGCGAAGGAAGCCGGTGGATTAAAAGTTATCGGTACTGAGCGTCATGAGTCAAGACGTATTGACAATCAGCTGCGTGGACGTTCCGGACGTCAGGGAGATCCGGGTGAATCCCAGTTCTTTATCTCTCTTGAGGATGATCTGATGCGTCTGTTCGGTTCTGAAAAACTGATGGATATCTTTAATACATTAGGTGTTCCGGAAAATGAGCAGATCCAGCATAAGATGTTAACATCTGCGATCGAGAAGGCACAGACGAAGATCGAGGGCAACAACTTCGGTATCCGTAAAAACCTGCTTGAGTACGATCAGGTTATGAATGATCAGAGAGAGATCATTTACGCAGAGCGTATGCGTGTATTAAACGGCGAGAACATGCGCGATGTGATCTTCAAGATGATCACAGACCGTGTGGAGAGCTGCGTGGATACCTGTATTTCTTCTGAATTACCGAAAGAAGAGTGGGATTTAAACGAGTTAAACCAGCTTCTGACGGATATTATCCCGTTAGAGCCTGTAAATGCTGCTGATGTGGACAGTGTTAAGAATAATAAAGAATTAAAACATCTCTTAAAAGAGCGTGCAGTGAAACTGTACGAGGCAAAAGAGACAGAGTTCCCAGAGCCGGAGCAGTTCCGTGAATTAGAGCGTGTCGTACTGTTAAAAGTCATTGACCGTAAGTGGATGGATCATATCGACGATATGGATCAGCTCCGTCAGGGTATCGGCTTACAGGCATACGGACAGAGAGATCCGCTGGTTGAGTACAAGATGGCAGGATTTGACATGTTTGACGATATGATCGCAAACATTCAGGAAGATACAGTCCGTCTGCTGTACCATGTCAAGATCGAACAGAAGGTAGAGCGTGAGCAGGTTGCAAAAGTAACCGGTACAAATAAGGATGAGACGGCAACCAATACACCGAAAAAACGTACGGCTGCAAAGGTTTATCCGAATGATCCGTGCCCATGTGGATCCGGTAAAAAATACAAACAGTGCTGTGGAAAAATGGCATAAAATTTTAAAATAAGAAGAGGGCGTCATGTTTATGGAGTGATTCGTAAATGTGGCGCTTTTTTTGTCGTCCGAATCTTCACAAAAAAATAATTGACAAAAAATGGATTATTTGATATTTTAATAACAGTAATAATTACTATTATTAAAAATAGTAAAAGATATGCGATATGGCAGACGATGAAAATAAACATTTTATAAATCTGTATGCAGTTCATTGAAACATGGATAAGTATGTGGTATGATTTCACCGGAAAAGCCAATTATGAAATGGAGAGAAAGAAGGAGACGGATATGTATAACATAAGAAAAGTTACTGATGATATTACCTGGATCGGAGCAAGCGACCGCAGACTGGCATTGTTTGAAAATATTTTTCCAATCAAACGCGGTGTGTCTTACAACTCCTATGTTCTGCTGGATGAGCAGACCGTCCTTTTTGATACCGTGGATGCTTCCGTTGCGGGACAGTTTTTCGAAAACCTGGAAGCTGCTTTAGAGGGAAGAACATTAGACTACCTGATCGTAAATCATATGGAACCGGATCACTGCGCGATGATCGGTGATATTGTACGCAGATATCCGGCTGTAAAGATCGTTGGAAATACAAAGACATTTGGTATGATGAACCAGTTCTTTGGAACAGATTTTTCTGAACGTTCTGTTGTGGTGAAAGAGGGAGATACCTTATCTGCAGGAAAGCATACGCTTCATTTTGTGATGGCACCGATGGTGCACTGGCCGGAGGCAATGGTCACCTACGATGATGTGGACAAAGTGCTGTTTTCCGCAGACGGATTCGGATCCTTTGGTGCATTAAACGGCAATGTTTTTGCGGATGAAGTAGATTTTGACCGTGACTGGCTGGACGATGCAAGACGTTATTACACAAATATTGTTGGAAAATACGGTGCGTCCGTGCAGACATTATTAAAGAAAGCTGCAGGACTTGAGATCGCTGTGATCTGCCCGCTGCACGGACCAATCTGGAGAGAAAATCTCTCTTACATTCTGGAAAAATACCAGAAATGGAGTACTTATGAAGCGGAAGATCAGGCGGTTGTGATCATGTATGCATCCATGTATGGCAATACGGCATCTGCGGCAGATGCGCTTGCAGGGGCACTTGCAGTGCGCGGCGTGAAAAAGATTGCTGTGTATGATGTTTCAAATGCGCACGTTTCCGAGCTGATCAGTGAAATTTTCCGTGCAAGCCATCTGGTATTTGCGGCACCGACTTACAATGCCGGAATTTATCCGGTTATAGAAAATCTGCTTTCCGATATGAAGGCACTGGCTGTTCAGAAAAAGACCGTTGCAGTTATGGAAAACGGAACCTGGGCACCGACAGCGGCAAAGCAGGTTAAAGAGAAAATCAGTGAAATGAAGGATATGACGATCCTTGATACAGGACTTACCATCAAGTCTGCAATGCATGCAGACCAGAAGGCAGAGCTGGATGCACTGGCGGATGCGATTGTGAACAGTATGGTATAAAATAAACAGTGTAAAATAAAAGGCAAAGCATAGCATAGCAAAGCATGGGATAAAATATTGTCCTGTGCTTTGTTTTTGCAGAAAAACAGAACAAAAGTTCGATTTTTGCTGTACAATTTATAAATTGAATGATATACTGGAAACAGAATCATACTAAAATATTGATGTTAATTGTTTCCGGATAGAAAGTGTTTCTATATTTTATAAATAGGGAGAAATGAGGAATATCATGGATCATTTCAAATTACATTCAAAATACAAACCAACCGGGGATCAGCCTCATGCGATCGAGGAGCTGGTAAAAGGATTTGAGGAGGGCAACCAGTTTCAGACGCTGCTTGGAGTGACTGGTTCCGGTAAGACTTTTACAATGGCAAATGTGATCCAGGCATTGAATAAGCCGACACTGATCATATCGCATAATAAAACGCTGGCAGCGCAGTTATACGGGGAGATGAAAGAATTTTTCCCGGAGAATGCGGTCGAATATTTTGTGTCATACTATGATTATTACCAGCCCGAAGCATATGTGCCGCAGACGGATACCTATATCGCAAAGGACTCCGCAATCAATGAGGAGATCGATAAACTGCGTCTTTCAGCGACGGCGGCGTTGGTGGAGCGCAAGGATGTGATCGTGGTGGCATCGGTTTCCTGTATTTATGGTTTAGGCAGTCCGGAAGATTATCTTGGCATGATGGTTTCCCTAAGACCCGGGATGGAGAAGGACAGAGATGACGTGATCCGTGCGCTGGTCGATATTCAGTATACGAGAAATGATATGGATTTTCACCGAGGTACGTTCCGTGTGCGGGGAGATACGTTAGAGATTTTCCCGGCAAACTACGGAGATACGGCGGTCCGTGTGGAATTTTTCGGGGATGAAATCGACCGTATCACGGAGGTGGATGTGCTGACAGGGGAGATCAAATGCGAGCTGGAGCACTTTGCGGTGTTCCCGGCATCCCATTATGTTGTGCCGCAGGAGAAAATCTTAAAGGCATGCGATGCCATCGAACAGGAACTGGATGAGCGCATCCGGTATTTTAAGGGCGAGGACAAGCTGCTTGAGGCACAGCGCATTTCCGAGCGGACGAATTTTGATATCGAGATGTTAAAAGAAACAGGTTTCTGCAGTGGTATTGAAAATTATTCGAGACATCTTGCAGGACTTCCGGCGGGGGCAACGCCGCATACGCTGATGGATTATTTTAAGGATGACTATCTGATCATCGTGGATGAGTCCCATATCACGATTCCACAGATCCGCGGCATGTATGCGGGAGACCAGTCGAGAAAGTCAACGCTGGTGGACTACGGATTCCGTCTGCCGTCGGCGAAAGACAACCGGCCGCTTAATTTTGAGGAATTTGAGAGCAAGATCGATCAGATGCTGTTCGTATCGGCAACACCGAATGTATATGAGGACGAACACGAGCTGCTTAGGACAGAACAGATTATCCGTCCGACCGGACTGCTCGATCCGGAGGTCGTGGTGCGTCCGGTGGAGGGACAGATCGATGATCTGATCGGTGAGGTCAATAAGGAAATCAAAGACCATCATAAGGTGCTGATTACGACACTGACGAAGAAGATGGCGGAGGATCTGACGGATTATATGCGTGAGATAGGTATCCGCGTGAAATATCTCCATTCGGATATCGATACGTTAGAGCGAGCGGAGATCATAAGAGATCTGCGGCTGGATGTATTTGATGTGCTTGTCGGCATCAACCTGCTCCGGGAGGGACTGGATATTCCGGAGATCACGCTGGTGGCAATTTTAGATGCAGATAAAGAGGGATTCCTGCGGTCGGAGACGTCACTGATACAGACGATCGGGCGTGCTGCGCGTAACAGTGAGGGACACGTTATCATGTATGCGGACAAGATCACAGACTCCATGCGTGTTGCGATGGAGGAGACGAAGCGCCGCCGTGAGATACAGCAGGCATACAATGAGGAACACGGCATTACACCGACAACGATCCAGAAATCTGTGCGGGAACTGATCAGCGTGTCAAAGAAGGTCGCAAAGGAAGAAATGAACTTCAAAAAAGCCCCGGAATCCATGAACCGGGACGAACTCACAAAGCTGATCGCAGACATCCAGAAGAAGATGCAGAAAGCGGCAGCAGACTTAAACTTCGAGGCTGCTGCAGAGTACCGCGACAAGATGGTGGAGTTAAAGGGCATGCTGCGTGATATGTGAGGAAGCATTGTATTGTGAAGAGTGACGAAATAGTCGTCAGTAAGAAGTGTTTTTGGGAAAAGAAAAAGGACAGTAAATCATGAAGAAAAAAAGTGAAAGAAAATACATTAAGATCCGGGGGGCAAATGAGCACAACTTAAAAAATATTGATGTAGATATTCCAAGAGATGAATTTGTTGTGCTGACCGGACTTTCCGGTTCCGGAAAATCATCGCTTGCGTTTGATACGATCTATGCGGAGGGACAGAGGCGCTATATGGAGTCACTTTCCTCCTATGCAAGACAATTCTTAGGGCAGATGGAAAAGCCGAATGTGGAGAAGATCGAGGGGCTGTCCCCGGCGATCTCCATTGACCAGAAGTCCACGAACCGCAATCCAAGATCTACCGTTGGTACGGTTACGGAGATTTATGATTATTTCCGCCTTTTGTACGCGAGAGTCGGTATCCCACATTGTCCGAAATGTGGCAGGGAGATCAAAAAACAGACGGTAGATCAGATGGTAGATCAGATCATGACACTCCCGGAGCGCACAAAGATCCAGCTTTTAGCACCGGTCGTGCGCGGAAGAAAAGGGGAGCACCAGAAGCTCTTAGAGCAGGCAAAGCGCAGTGGTTATGTGCGTGTGATCGTAGACGGCAGCATGTATGAGCTGACGGAGGAGATCAAACTTGACAAAAATAAAAAACACAATATCGAGATCGTGGTAGACCGTCTGATGGTCAAGCCGGGGATCGAGAAGCGTTTGTCTGATTCTATCGAAAATGTACTGGAATTATCTAAAGGGCTGATGACCGTGGATGTGATCGACGGGGAACCGATCCAGTTTTCGGAGAGTTTCTCCTGCCCGGACTGTGGAATCAGTATCGGGGAGATCGAACCGAGAAGTTTTTCTTTCAACAATCCGTTTGGCGCCTGTCCGACCTGCTTTGGACTGGGATACAAGATGGAGTTTGATGTGGATCTGATGATCCCGGATAAGCACCTTTCCATTGCGGAGGGGGCAATTCAGGTTATGGGCTGGCAGTCCTGCACAGATCCTTCCAGTTTTACCTACGCGGTGTTAAAAGCATTGACAGAAGAATATCATTTTTCACTGGAGACACCATTCCAGGATTATCCGGACGAGATAAAATATGTGATCCTGCACGGAACAGATGGCAGGGAGTTAAAGGTACATTACAAAGGCATGCGCGGCGAGGGTGTTTATGATGTGGCGTTTGAGGGACTGATCCGGAATGTACAGCGTAAATACCGTGAGACAGGATCTGATACGATGAAGCAGGAATATGAGCAGTTTATGCGCATCACGCCGTGTGAAACCTGTAAGGGACAGCGTCTGAAGGCGGAATCCTTAGCGGTCACAGTTGCGGACAAGAATATTTATGAGATCACATCCATGTCCGTAAAGAATCTTGGAAGTTTTCTAAATGATATGGAGCTGAGCCATCAGCAGCATCTGATCGGAGATCAGATCTTAAAGGAGATCCGTGCGCGTGTCGGATTTTTAAATGAAGTCGGACTGGATTATCTGTCACTGTCCCGCGCAACCGGAACACTTTCCGGTGGAGAGGCACAGCGTATCCGTCTGGCAACACAGATCGGTTCCGGACTGGTTGGTGTGGCCTATATCTTAGATGAGCCATCGATCGGTCTGCATCAGAGAGACAACGATAAACTGCTCGGCGCATTAAAGAACTTAAAAGACCTTGGAAATACGCTGATTGTTGTGGAGCATGATGAGGATACAATGCTGGCTGCGGATTATATTGTGGATATCGGTCCCGGAGCAGGTGCGCATGGTGGACAAGTGGTGGCATGCGGAACAGCAGAAGAAATCATGAAAAATAAAAATTCTGTGACAGGTGCTTATCTGAGCGGCAGAATCAAAATACCGGTTCCCACAGAGCGCAGAAAGCCGACAGGTTTCCTGACTGTCAAAGGTGCAAGGGAGAATAATCTTAAGAATATCGATGTGAAGATTCCACTTGGCATTATGACCTGTATCACCGGTGTGTCAGGATCGGGAAAGAGCTCACTGACCAATGAGATTTTATATAAGAGACTTGCAAGAGATCTGAACCGTGCGAGATGCATTCCAGGGAAGCATGACGATATCATCGGCATTGACCAGTTAGACAAGGTGATCGATATCGACCAGTCCCCGATCGGAAGGACGCCGCGTTCGAATCCGGCGACATATACCGGTGTATTCGACATGATCCGTGATCTTTTTGCGGCGACGCCGGATGCGAAGGCGAAGGGATACAAGAAGGGCAGATTCAGTTTCAATGTAAAAGGCGGACGCTGTGAGGCATGTTCCGGTGACGGAATTTTAAAGATCGAGATGCACTTTTTGCCGGACGTGTACGTCCCGTGTGAAGTCTGTGGAGGAAAACGTTATAACCGCGATACGTTAGAGGTCAAATACAAGGGCAAGAGCATTTATGATGTGCTTGATATGACGGTGGAAGAAGCATTGAAATTCTTTGAAAACGTGCCTGCGATCGCAAGAAAGATACAGACACTTTATGACGTGGGACTTTCCTATGTCAAGCTTGGTCAGCCGTCAACGGAGCTGTCCGGTGGGGAGGCACAGCGTATCAAACTGGCAACAGAACTGTCAAAACGCAGCACAGGCAAGACCATTTACATTCTGGATGAGCCGACGACGGGACTTCATTTTGCGGATGTCCATAAACTGATCGAGATCCTGCGAAGACTCTCAGATGGGGGAAACACTGTAATCGTGATCGAACATAATCTGGATGTGATCAAGACCGCTGACTATATCATCGATATGGGACCGGAAGGCGGAGACGGCGGTGGAACCGTGATCGCACAGGGAACACCGGAGGAGGTGGCTGAAGTGCCGGAATCTTATACGGGTTATTATGTGAAGAAGTATCTGGAGAAAGATAAAGAAAACCGTCAGGAATCCTGAAAAATGTACGAGTGGTAAAAATATCTAAAAAAGGATAAACTACATCACAAAAGGCGCTGCAATCGCAGCGCCTTATCACGTTCGGGGAGTACTCCCCGGAAATCCTTGCGGAAAACCGGGAAGCATGAGTTATGAAAAATTATACTGCCCGTCAGTAATTCTGACGGTTGGGCCCGTTTGTATCGGACTTATTAGCTAGTACTCTTAGAATATAAAATAGAAA
>ERZ773114.4324-NODE-4324-length-10761-cov-3.577900_pt1 | contig 10761 bp, 4 predicted proteins | sample MGYA00580564_ERZ773114 | MGnify/ENA primary metagenome ERZ773114 (study PRJEB29015, sample SAMEA2737836) | human gut metagenome | biome: human gut; feature: human-associated habitat; material: faeces | place: China | collected 2012 ...
ACCTCTGCCGTGACGTTTTTCACATGGGAAGCATCATTGCCGCAAGTAAAGGTGGCAGAAGCGGTGAAATCATCGTTCCACTTCCACACCGGCTCGCCGTAAGCATGGCTCTTGGCGGGGATGACCTCCGTCTTGGTGTCGGTGTACTCCTTGTCCTCAAAGGTGACCTTGGCGGTGTAGGTGCGAACGCCGGTGGTCTCGCAAGCGGCGGGCGTGGTGACAGCGCTGGTCACCTCTGCCGTGACGTTTTCCACATGGGTGGCGTCGTTGGTGCAGGTGAAGGTGGCAGTGGCCTTGAAATCATCCGTCCAGCTCCACACAGGCTCACCATAGGCGTGGCCGGTGGCGGGGATGACCTCCGTCTTGGTATCGCTGCACATGGTGCAGGTGTAGGTCATGACGCCATTCTCGGTGCAGGTAGCCGCCGTGGTGACCTGACCGTCATTCCACGTGTGCTGGCCGCTCTCCGTGGGGCAGGCCACGTAGTACATCCGCACTACATCGCCGTCCTTCAGCTGGTAAGTCCCCAGTGTGGCATAGATGGGCTGGCCGTTGTCGTAGCGCTCAATGGGCATCTCCCCATTGACGGTGAACATCCAGCCGGACCAACTGCCGAAGGCGCTGTCGCCGCCGGTAAGGCTCACGCTGTTGGGATCGGTGATACCGGAGAGATAGGTGCTGTTGCCGGTGTAGGTATACTGGTTCTCCGTCAGAGCCGCCATCACGGCATCCGCTGCCGTGCGGTGATCTCCGGTGGAGCAGGTGTAGGTGGCGCCCTCCAGATCGGTGAAGTCCTCCTTGAAGGTGCTGCCCTCCACATTCACGGTAACGGTCAGGGGCTGCAAATTGGGATCCTCGATGCCCTCGGTGCCGATGACGGTGACGGTGGTGGAAATGGGCTGCTTGTAGAACTGGGCAAACTGCTCATAGTCGGCATTGCCCTGGAACTTCTCGTAGTATTTGGCGTACTGGGTGTAGGTCAGAAGACTGTCCACAGTAATGTGGGTGTTGTACTTGGGCTGGGTCACCCGCAGCGTCTCGTGGGCCACCACAGCGCTGTTGCTGGAGCGGAAGCAGCGGTACTGCTGAGCTTCGTACCAGCCGGGAATTTCGTCCGCCTTGACGCCCACGGCATTGTAGCTGTCCATGTTGCGGATGAACTTATAGCCGGTGGTAGCGGGGACGATCTCGATGAAGGAGCGCATATCGCCGGTGACGTGGTCACGGTCGGCGTTGGCCTTGCGGATGCCCTCCCAGTACACATCCTCGGTGCATACCAGCTTCATGAAGGCGGCGGCAGTGTCCAGTTCCTCCTGGGTCAGAGGCTGAACGGTGAGGGTGATATCCTTGCTGGCCAGCACCGGCATGGAGGCGTAATCCGTACCCTCGCCGCTGGGGCGGGAGAGGATCTTCATGGTGATGGTGACGGTCTTGGCCTCCTGACCGGGCAGGGGGCGATAGGTCAGCATCCGGGCCACATTGGCCATGTTGGGGCCGGCGGACACCACCACATCGGCGTCGCTGGTATACAGCATGATGGGGGTGTACTTGCCGTCGAACTCCTGCTGATAGTCTCTGGCGGAAATGACGCTGAGCTGCTTGGTGGTGGGCAGCTGGATGTCGGAGACCACGTTTGCGGTGTCGAGCTTGGAATTGTCACGGGGATCCTTCAGGCCGATCTCACGCACCGCCGTCTCCAGCAGCGCCTGATAGTCCATGGCGGGAGGCGTATTGTCACCCTTGACCACCACGGTATAGACCATGTTCAGGGTCAGATCATCCCGACCGTTATAGACCAGCTTCAGGGTCAGGGTCACGCTGGTGTCCTTCTTGGGCTGGGCCACCGTGACCGTATAAGGGGCAAAGTAGGGGTAAGAGACCTCCTTGAAGGAGATCACGCCGGTGTTGCTGGAGGTCCACGTGGCGGTGGTCCACAGTTCCTGATCCGTACCGCTGCTGTAGTCCACCTTGCTCTCGTCCACGCCGGCCTTCAGGGGATACTTGGGCAAGCTGGTGAGGTCGGAGGCACTCTCCACCGTCTCAGGCACACGGATGCGGGCCGCCACGGTACGCAGAGCCTCCATGGCCTTTTCCTCGTCCAGAGGAATGCTGAACAGGCACTCGGTGGTCTCCTTGGTGTAGGTCTTGCAGGTCAGCACCAGCGTAGGCCGCACGATGCCGGAAGCCGCCGTGGTGCTGCCGTTTTCGTTCCACTTATACTGGATGGTGCCGTCGGCCGTGATGCCCACGTGGTTATAGCTGCTGTAAGACGCCTCCTTCATGCTGACGGTGACGTCTGTGATCCCGGCAGCCTCCAGCTTGGCCCGGAGCATGGTCAGTGCATTGGTGTCCTTGCCGTAGGTGACGTTGTAGGTGCCGCCAATGGCCTTCTCGGCGGCCTCCAGCTTGGCCTCGGCCTCCGACTGCTCCGGAGACTTGCTCTCCGTCCAGACGGCATAGAGGTTGTATGTCTCGCCGTCCTGGCTGCCTTCGTCCCAATCGTCACCCTCCTCGAAGGGGCGGTTGATGGTGGCGCCGTCGGCATACTTGACGGTGCTGCCGTAGCTGCTCTCCGACCAACCGGCGAAGGTATAGCCCTCCCGACTGTAGCCGCAGGGCGTCAGCTGCACATCCTGACCGAAGGGTGCCTTCTGGTCGGCCATGGTGCCGGTGGTGGTGTTCTTGTCGCTGTACTTGACGTTATACTTGATGATGTACTGATAGTCACGCCACTTGGCAATGAGAGTCACCTCGTCGCCGCTGAACACGGTGTCCTTGGTGACGGCCTCACCGAAGGAGCCGTCGGCATTCTTGATGTACCAGCCGTCCAGCGCCTTGTTGGCGGGGTAGTAGTAGCTGCTCAGAGAGGGCAGGCTGGAGAATACCTTGTCCGGCGTCACGGTCTTGTCCTTCAGCGTGTTCTTATAGCCGTTGCCGTCGAAGTGGACAGTGATGCCCTTGGTCCAGTGGGCGTACAGATGGAAGCCGTTTTCGGCGTCCACGGCAGTGAACTTGTAGGACGGGCCCACCGCATTGCCGCCCTCCGCCGCATCGAACCAGCCGTCAAAGATATAGCCGGTGCGGACGGGGTCCTCAATGGCGTCAAACTTGGTGCCGCCGCCCTCCTTAAGGATGTAGTTGTAGTTGCTGCCCACGATGCAGGTGCGGGTGCCGTTCTCTGCACCGTCATAGTTCGGGTGCAGGGTCACGTTCACCGGCAGGCCGTACCAAGCGGCGTAGAGCGTGACCGTCTCCCCCTGCTTGGTGGTCAGGTTCTTCACCGGCTTCTCGTCGGCATAGCTGCCGCTGGAGGCGCCGGAGGATGTGCTCCAGCCGTTGAAGTAGTAGCCGGGGCGGGTAAAGGTGTTCTTGGGCAGCGTGACCTCCTGATCATAGGTGGCAGAGATGGAGTCCATGGCTCCCTGGCCGCCCTCACCGCCGCTGAAGGCGATGGTGTAGGTAATGGGGCTCCACTGAGCGGTGTAGGTAACATCACCGGAGATCACCGTCTCCGCCGTCAGCTTCTCCTCGCCGTTGAACCAGCCCTCGAAGGTATAGCCCTTCTTGGTGGGGTCTGCGGGAATACGGCTGCCGATGGCGCTGTTCTGGGGGACCAGAACGGTGGTGTCGGTGTCGCCGTTGCGGAGCGTGACGGTGTAAGCGTCCGACCACACGGCGTACAGATCCAGATCCGTCTCCGTGGTGATGGCGGCGCCGTCCTCATAGGCCACAGCCCCGTCGGCGGAGGTGGCCCAACCGGCGAAGATCTTGCCCTCGCAGGTGAAGGTATTGGCCTTCAGGGTACCCTTGCCGCCGAAGATCTTCTGCGTGGCAGTGTCCTCCGTGCCGTTGTTGGCGTGGAAAGTCACCACCAGCGCCTCACCGGCGGAGAAGTTCCGCAGATAGACGCAGTCGTCGAACTTGTCTCCGCTGCTGTCCTTCTTGTACAGCACAGTCAGCTTGTCGCCCCGCTTGGCGTCCAGCTCCAGACCCGTCCACTCCTGGTCGCCGCTCACGCCGTTGACGAGGGTGTTGCTGCCCAGTGTGATGGTACACTTGTCGTACTTGGCCTCGGAGGAGACCTTATACTCGAAGGACAGGTGGGTATCTTCCGTAAAGGTCAGGGTCAGGGTACTGGAGGAGCGGTTCTTTCCGGCATTGCCGGACATGAGGACCTCCTCGCCGTCCTTGGTACTGACCTTCCATGCGGTGGTGCCGGTGCCGGGATCAGCGGCGATGGGGAGTCCGTCGAAATAGTCGTCAACGGACTTCTTGGCCGCAAAGACCGACGTGGGGATCAGGCTCACCAGCATGATCACCGTCAGCACCATGGAGAGCAGTCTCTTTTTCATGTTGCTTTCTTCCTTTCTCTGATACTCTCGTTGTCTCCCGCACGGAGACATTTCCGCCGCCTGAGGAGAAAATCGGAAGGAACGGATGCAAAAAAGCGGGTCCGCACCGGCATACCGATGCGGACCCGCTTTGTTTCCAAGCGGCCCGGCGGATGTCCCAGTGTCGGCAGGCATCCGATCCAGCGGCCGGCGTATCTGACTTATCCGGCTTGGCCGGCTTCACAGTGACCCACTCGCAGGGCTTTGCACCCTATTCCGCCTGCCCCGCAGCATGGGGCAGGCCGCTCGATCTTCTATTCTCTTTTCGGCGGGGTTCGTCCCCGTTCAGGATGTTTCGACGTTTATCAGTATACCACAAGCCTTCCCCCATTGCAAGGGAGACTTTGCCTCCCCCTCCAGCGTGTATTTTACCCCGCCCCACGCAAAAGCTCCCTGCGCCGGAGCCTTCCCCCCAGCGCAGGGAGCCTTCTTCACTTTTGCCCGGATACTTCCCGGCTTACTTGTTCACGCAGTACTCGCTGTTGGCAAGGCGCATGCTGTACCCCTCCACCGGCGCATCATAGCTGGAATCGCCATAGGAGACATAATAATCCGCATAACCGCCCCAATAGTAGCCACCATTGACCCAGTATTTGCCGCTGACTTCCTTGATTACATCAGCACCATTCTTATCATTTTCCTTCAAAGTGGCCTTGCCCTGAACGTCCACGCACTCTTCATAATAATCCACCGTGATGTGCTCCACCGTGCAGTTCTCCACGCTGGCGTTGTCCACGCCGTTGCCACGCTGGATCATGCCGGCCAGACCGCCCATGTCATAGGCGGCGTGGATGGTGTTGTTCTTGGAAACGCAGTCCTTGAAGGTGACCTTCACGCCGGGATCGGCGCCCATGCCCAGCAGGATGCCGATCTTGCCGAAGCCCCAAATGGAGCTGTTGGTGACGCTGACATTCTCGAACAGAGTCGTACCATAGGTATAACCCAGCACGATACCGCCCACGTTGCCCGCAAACTGCGGTTTTGCATAATTCACAAAGAACACATCCGCTCCATCAAAGGCGATATCCTTAACAGTGACTGCACCGTTGATATCACCGATGAAGCCTGCGCCGTAAACACTGCTATTCGTGCAGCCACGTACCTTCATGTTCCGGATGGTATGGCCGTTACCGTTCACAACAATACCGGAAAGCCGCTTATAGCCGTTAATGGGCTTCCACAGGTACTCACCCAGATCTACATCATTGGCGAGATTCAGAGTATAACCGCTGTAATTCTTACCGTCGTCCGTGACTTCCTTGGCAAACAGGGCCAGCTCCTCAGCGGAGGCCACCGTCACCACCTTGTTGGCGGTATCCACCGGCGTGGCATAGCCGTCCGCCGCATGGTCAGTCCAGTAATCTCTGGCAAACACAGCGGTGAAGGGAGAGAAGTGGCTGACCTTCATGGTAACATAGCCGGTGGCGGCGTCGTACACATAGTGATCCGCCGCATCCGTTAGGGTCCCATTGTCTTTTGTCATTTTCTCGCCATCATGATAGAGCTTCAGAGCGGTACGGTTCTTACCGACGTTCATCTCCACCGTCATCAGCGTACCATTCGTGCTGACAGCGTTGCCGCTCTGGTCCTTCATCGTGACCTCATAGCTCTGGCTGCTCTCGGTGCTTGCAACCTTCACCCCAGCGGGCGTGGCACTCTTCACCACCTCCAGCTTCAGGGACTGCACGCCCTCATCCAGAGCGCCCGCAGGCACCGTTACCTGAATGGTGTGATCCTCTTCCTTGTCCTTCAGCACGGTGTCGCCGTCGGTATTCACATCGCCCACAGCCACCACCGGATACTCCGCATCCGCATCATAGTCCTTGTCGAAGCTGTCGCTCTCCACGGTGTCCTGGGTGGCCACCACGGTGATGGCGATGCCGTCGATGGACTCGTTCATGTACTCGTTGCCGGCGGACTCCTGCATATGGCCCTTGATGGTGAAGGCATTGCTCTCACCGGCCGCCAGATGCTGCTCAGCACCCATCGCCACATCGCCGATGGTCCAGTCGATGACAGTGTTCAGCTTGGCGCTGCCGTTGATACCGGTGATGATCACCTTGTACTTCAGCGCCAGATTGCCGTTGTTGCGGATCCGCAGGGCGGGCAGTTCATAGGTACAGCCCGGCTCCCACAGGATGGCTTCGCCCTTGGCATCAGCGGCCTTGACGAAGTCCAGCGTCTTGCCCTCGGCGCTGACCCACTTGCCGTCAGCGTTCTGCATCTCCAGCACCACATCCAGGTTACCGGCCTGAATTTTGTTGACGTTGGTGCTTGCGGTGTCGGTGAACCATGCGAAGGTAGCGCCTACCAGCATGGCCAGGCACAGAACCATGGCCATGACGCTGCCCAGCAAGGCCCGTTTGGTACTCTTGCGGTTTGTCATCGTATCTTCCTCCTATTTTTTTGCGTGTGCGGGTCTTGGCCGTTGGGCTTTGTGGGGGATGCTGCAAAGGGGAATGCGGATCGCCACGTCGGGGCTGCGCCCCTCCTCAGAACGCCACTCCCTTTGGAATCCCCCTTATCGTTTCATCTGAAACGATAACCGCCCATGGGCGGTTCGGCGTACACATGGATGTGCGTATCATAGCACCGCAGCCGAAAAAGCACAAGGCCTTTTTTCACAAATTTTCGTCATTTTCTTCAAAAAAGCGCCCCAGACAACAAAAAACACCGCAGGGTGGGGAAATTCCCCGTCCTGCGGTGTTTTATATGGCACCCCCGGCCAGATTCTAACTGGCGGCCTACCGCTTAGGAGGCGGTCGCTCTATACAGCTGAGCTACGGAGGCGGATACCCCGTTATTTTACCCCATAAGCAAGGCGCTGTCAATGCCTCACTCCGTCCGGAATACCTTCTCGAACTCCTCTGCCGTCATGGTCTCGTTGGCCAGCAGATACTCCGCCACCTCCACCAGCTGGGGCCGGTACTGCTCCAGAATGGCGGTGCAGCGGGCGTAGGCGTCGTCCATGATGCGGCGGATCTCGCCGTCCATCTCCGCCGCCGTTTTCTCGGAGTAGGGCCGGGTCTGGGCCATGGACTTGCCGATGAACACCTCGTCGTGTCCGGCGTCGAAGGCCACGTTGCCCAGCTGCTCCGACATTCCGTAGGTGCCCACCATCTTCCGGGCCAGCTGCGTGGCACGGCTGATGTCGTTGGAGGCCCCGGTGGAGATATCCCCCAGCACCAGCTGCTCCGCCGCCCGGCCGCCCAGCAGTCCGGCGATGCGGTCCAGCATATAGCTGCGGGAGAGGTACGACCGATCCTCGTCCGGCAGATAGATGGTCATGCCGCCCGCCTCGCCTCTGGGAACGATGGTGATCTGATGCACCGGATCCAGATCGGGCAGTGCGTGCATCACCACGGCGTGTCCCGCCTCGTGATAAGCCGTCAGCCGCCGCTCCTTCTCCGGGATGACCCGGCTGTGCTTCTCCGGCCCGGCGATGACCTTGATGATGGACTCCTGCAGATCCTTCATGGTGATGAAGGACTCGCTGCTCCGTCCCGCCAGCAGGGCCGCCTCGTTGAGGAGGTTCTCCAGATCGGCGCCGGTAAAGCCTGCGGTGCCACGGGCGATCTGCTTCAGATCCACGTCCTCCGCCAGCGGCTTGTTCTTGGCGTGTACCTGCAAAATCTCCTCCCGGCCCTTGATGTCCGGCAACCCCACATAGACCTGCCGGTCGAACCGTCCCGGACGCAGCAGCGCCGGATCCAGAATATCCACTCGATTGGTGGCGGCCAGCACCACCACGCCCTCGTTGGAGCCGAAGCCGTCCATTTCCACCAGCAGCTGGTTCAGGGTCTGCTCCCGCTCGTCGTGTCCGCCACCCAGACCGCTGCCACGCTGACGGCCCACGGCGTCGATCTCGTCGATGAAAATGATGGCCGGGGCGCTCTTCTTGGCCTGCTGGAACAGATCCCGCACACGGGAGGCGCCTACGCCCACATACATCTCCACAAAGTCCGAGCCGGAGATGGACAGAAACTGTACTCCCGCCTCACCGGCCACCGCCTTGGCCAGCAGTGTCTTGCCGGTGCCCGGAGGGCCTACCAGCAGCACGCCCTTGGGGATATGCGCCCCCAGGTCCAGATACTTCTGGGGCTCCCGGAGGAACTCCACGATCTCCCGCAGCTCCTCCTTCTCCTCGTCGGCCCCGGCCACATCCTGAAACGTGACCTTTTTCTCTCCCGGCGTACTGACCTTGGCCTCTCCGAACCGGGACAGCTTGTCCTGCGCCCCGGCTCCGCCGCCGGCCATGCGGTTCATGAGATTCATCAGCAAAATGAAGCCCAAAAACGCCAGCACATACGGCAGCAGCAGCTGCAGCCAGTTGGTGGAGTGGTCTGCGTGATAGTTATAGGCGGTGATAATGCCACTGTCATACTGCTTCTGCACCAGCTCGTTGAGATCCTGATAGAACAGGTCGAAGTCGTACAGGTCGGAGGTAACGGTGCTGCCCCCCTTCAGCTTGGCCGTGATCCGGGTGTCGCTGATGGAGAACTCCTGCACCTTCTCCTCTAAAAAGTATTGCCGCAGCTCAGAGTAGGGGATGTCCCCGGCGGTCCGCATGGCGGACACCACATAGGCCACCACGCATACCGCCAAAATCACCATCAAAATGGTGCCGAAACCGATCTTTCTTCGTTCTGCCAAATGCTTTCCTCCTCTCAGCCGATGGCCCGCACGCCCTGCCAGCTGCTGCCCCCGGTCAGGGAAATAGCCAGCAGCACACGGGCCTTCACATTGCCCACCGGGATATAGCTCTCCTCCCAGTACCGGGCATCATTCGAGCCGGAGCGATTATCACCTAAGAAAAACAGGCACCCCTCCGGCACGGTGAAGGAGGACTGGTTGGGGCTGATCGTCCCGCCCTGCTGATCCAGATACTCCTCCTCCAGCCGCTGGCCGTTGATGTAGACATAGCCGCCGGAGAAGGACACCGTGTCCCCCGGCAGGCCGATGACCCGCTTTACCAGCAGCTTATCCAGCTCGTCGCTCCAGAAAGTGACGATGTTCCCCCGCTCCGGCACCGGGTCGCCCATCACATAGGGCAGCTGCCACGAGATCAGCAGCGTCTTTTTGGGGATGGTGGTCTCCATGGAGCCGGAGGGTACCCAACTCAGCTGTAAAAGTACCCGGAACACCAGCACCACCACCACCGCCGTGACGATGAGATAGCCGAAATCCGACCAAAAGGCGGCAAAGCCGCTCTTTTTCTTCTTGACCGCCCTGCCGGAGCTGCTTCCCCCATCGGGTCCGGCTGCATCATCGGAACCTGCCGCACCGGCTGCGTGGTCGGCGCTCGTCCCATCGGCAAAACCAATCCCGTTGTCAGGGTTCTTCGTTGGGGCCGCTTTGTCGGTGGCCGCCGAAGCGGCTCTCCGGCCGGCCGAGACGGACTCGCCGTCTCCCGGCGTTACCGGAGCAGTCTCCTCCGAGGTCATCTCCCACGGGTCCCGCCCCCGGCGGGCCTTATCCTCCGCCTGCCGGGTACGGCTGCCCCGGCGTTCCGGCTCCTGCCTGGGGGTCGCACCGGCCAGCCGCCGGCCCTGATAACCCCGCTTACGTTCCTCCACAGGTTTTCCTCCTTCCCACTGTCGGCGGGCGCTGTCCGCCGATGCGGCACCCGATACGCCGCTTACTTACTGTATACCTCCGGCTTCAGCACGCCGATGTAGGGCATATTGCGATACTGCTGGCAGTAGTCCAGCCCGAAGCCCACCACGAACTCGTCCGGCACCTCAAAGCCCGCCAGATCGGGGTAAATGGGCTTTTCCCGGCGGGAGGGCTTGTCCAGCAGGGTGACGATGGTGATGCTATTGGCTCCCTTGGCCAGCATATAGTCCTTCAAAAAGTACAGGGTATTGCCGGAGTCCAGAATATCCTCCACCACGATGATGTCCCGGCCGGAGATATCCCGCTGCAGATCACGGGTGATCTGCACCACGCCGGAGGACTTGGTGGCGTTCTGATAGGAGGACAGGCCGATGAACTCCACCTCGCTCTTGAGCTGGGTGGCCCGCACCAGGTCCGCCATGAACATGAAGCAGCCGTTGAGCACGCCCACAAACATGGGATTTCTGTCCTTGAACCGGTCAAATAGCTCATCGCCCATCTCCCGGATGCGAGCGTGAATCTGATCCTCAGACAGCAGCACCTTCAAAATGTCCTGATTCATGTTGCTTTTAGCCATTGCTATATCCTCCTGCAATTTCTCTCTTGATCTGAATAATTATTCTCTCGCCATCGGTTTCCCGGGGCTGAAATTCCTCGTCCACTCCCAGCGGCCATACCGCCGCCAGGCTCTCGCCCACATAAAACGCAGGCAGCGTATCCCGCTCTCCGGGGCCTATCCCCCGATCTGCGCACA
>ERZ773114.4330-NODE-4330-length-10748-cov-4.618068_pt1 | contig 10748 bp, 9 predicted proteins | sample MGYA00580564_ERZ773114 | MGnify/ENA primary metagenome ERZ773114 (study PRJEB29015, sample SAMEA2737836) | human gut metagenome | biome: human gut; feature: human-associated habitat; material: faeces | place: China | collected 2012 ...
AAAACAAAGGAGGGGACTTTTATATGGAGAAACGAATTAATAAGCATGTATTTGCCTGGGTTTTCTGCTTTTTACTTGGTGAGTTGGGTGTTGATAGATTCGTCAGAGGTCAGGTTGGTCTCGGAATTTTGAAGCTTCTCACTGCCGGTGGCTGCGGAGTATGGAGTCTGGTCGACTGGATCATTGCTCTTACCAAAGCATATGGTGCTGCTTATGCCAATTCCGAAGAGGTTGTATTTGTAGACGGAAAATATACTGCATAATCACATGATCAAAAAAGCTTTTGTCTTTTCAGGCAGAAGCTTTTTTCGTTTGATCATAACCGACGATCAATTTGATATAAAATATAAATCATGAAGAAAAATACAAAGCATATATTAATTTTTAGTTTATTTATTCTACTATTCCTGTTATTCCTGTTGCTTGCAGGCTATCAATGTCCACTCCGTTTCTTTTTGGGCATTCCCTGTCCTTTTTGCGGAATGACCAGAGCGTTTTTATGCGTCTTAGAGGGTGACCTAGTAAAATCCTTTTATTTTCATCCTCTGTGGCCTATCGTGTTGGGGATTATTATTATTTTTCCTCTTTGGAAATTCCGGCTTCTTCACTTATCGGACAAATGGATCGATCATGGGGCTTTTGCGATTGGAATTCTGTTCTTACTCTGCTTTATCATAAGGCATATGACACAATCCCCCATTGTACAGATTGATTTTACAAAAGGGATTTTTCATTTCTTTTCATATATGAATATATGAAAAAGGAGCTGTAATACAGCCCCTTTTTTCAATCTTCTTATCCAATCGCTTTATCCGTTTTTTCAATCAAAATCGAATTTGGTGTAACGCTCATACATAGCGCCATAACGGAATCTTGCCATTTCATTCTTCTGAAGGACATCTTCTTCGGAACCTCTGTACTGACAACGCAGACAGTAATATTCCTTCTTATCCTTATCGTAGAACATATCCATATCGATATCTCTCATGAAGCAAGAGGGACATCTGTAGTTTAATTTGCCTTTTCCAGCTTGAGCCATGTTGCAACGACCTCCTTATCCTTGATCTTGGAATTGTAACCCAGTGTAAGCATCGGGGAGAATGCGTATCCTTCCTTCACGTATCCGACAGCGCCTTCTGCGTTGGTGCTCATGGATACTGCGGTTTCGATCTGAGGAATGACAGCTCTTACTTCGTCAGCGTCTGCCTTCTCCATCTCACGGCACTTGTACTCGTAATCCAGAGTCTCTACCTCGTCACCCTTCTTGGTGCTTAAGGTGATACCCAGCATATCCTCAGAATACTCTGTGGTACCGTAGCATGCTACGATATACTCGTTCAGTTCTACTTCAGCATTCGGATCGCTCATCTCCAGGATCTTACGCTCGATTTTGATCGCAGAGCTGCCTTCCTCGAAGGAAACGATGGTCTGTAATTTTACGGTCAGATCATAGAACTCGATGTCTACGGGATCCAGTGTCAGGATTCTGGTGCTGCCTTCCTGAGAGAAATGAGCCTTGGTACGGCACAGGCACAGATCCACTTCTTCACCGTTGTGTTTTAACTTGGCACTTCTTACGGTACCTTCTCCTGCATAGTGGGTGAAGTAACCTGCACGGTACTTCTCCTGGATCAGGAAAGGATAGGATGCATCGGTCACATGCTTGGTACCGATACCTACGGGCCACTCCAGCTTTGCAGCATAAGGACGCAGGTCAACGATAGCACCGCCCTGATCCATATTTACGCAGGCACGCATGAAAGGATCGCAATACCAGAACAACTGCTTATCGGAGCCATACAGGATATCTCTCCACAGAGCACACTCGGGCTCGGTGTAGGTCTTCTTCTGACGATAATAATCAGCAAACTCAGCCATGGTCATATCGGTAAGCTTGCCTTCCTTTTTCAGATCGCCATAGTACTTCATACCGTCTTCATAGCTCTTCTTCAGCAGTTCGTAAGGCTGCTCCCAACGACCCATTTTGTTCAGCCAGCCGGGTCCTACGAACATCATGTTGTATGCGTATCCGTTGTTGTATTTCTCCAGGGAACGATACTGGTCGATCAGGTTGTACAGGTAAGGGTACTCCCAGGTCTTGGTGTCATAGATCATACCACGCAGTACGTTCTGGGGATGGGTTCCGAAATTGGAGCCGTTACCGTCATAGCATGCCAGCAGGTCTCTGGACAGATGGGGGATCGCTACGATACCACTGTCCTCTGCCTCATTGGCTGCAGGTGCGTGGGTGTTCTGCTTGGAAGGGATCCAGGGAGCCCAGGGGCCGCCATCCATGAAGGTATACCAGGAGTTGTTGCAGGTATGGTATGCCTTGGGGCCTTCTTCCCAACAGGTTGCTACCGCACATTTTACGGTAGGATAGGTTGCTTTGATATAATTGGTCAGATCTGCATCCATGTAGTAAGATCCGGTGGATTCGGGATAGAATCCAAACTTCTCATGGAACTTGCCGAATACATCATCCACGATAGACTTTTTGTCTTCCATGGAGAACATCCAGATACAGAAATCCTTGGTCTTGTACTTCTCACGGAACTCTGTGCAGGGCAGTCCCAACAGAGACAGTGCGATCTCATCACCGTACTTCTCATGATCTGCCTTAGCCAGTGCTACCGCTTCGTCATTGAACAGGGAAGCGTAGGTCATCTGAATGGTGGTCTTCAAACCATTCTTGTGCGCAGTTTCCTGCTGAAACTTGAAAATATCCAGAGACTCGGTGAGCAGTGCTTTTCTGCCCAGATCCTCTTCTTTGCCGTGTCCGGTTACTTTTTCCGCATACTCGGGAACCATCTCCGGACGGTGAATGATATTCACAATAAACTTATCCATCTTTTCCTCCATCTCGCCGTTAGGCATCTTATATTACTTCTGAAAGTCTCTGATCACTTTCAATGCGGGTAGTGCATTTCCATCATAATCGAACAGTGCCTGATTGGCCCATTCGTTTCCCCCGGGACCGGGATCCTGAATATACTTCAGGGACTCCTCGTTGGCCCAGCCGCAGCCGGGCACCGGGATCCATGCCGGCTCCCAGTAGTAGAAGCCTTTTCCTCTGCCATCCGGAACCTGCGCAATGCGTTCCATGACCTTCTGCATGAATGCAGCCTGTCCTTCCGGTGTCATAGGATACTCCACCGCCTCTGCAAGGTGAGGCTTGGTCGCCATGCCCTTGCGCTCTTTTGGTGCGAGCTTTTCTCTGTCCGCATAGTCTTCCATGGTAAATCCCATGGAAACCTCCGCTACAATGACATCCTTCTGATATCTCTGTGAGAGATCATTCATATTATTGGTCAGGTCATCAATGGTTCCGTGCCAGAAGGGATAATAGGACAGTCCGATGACATCGAAGTCCTCTCCTCTCTGTACATAGGCATCAAACCATTCTCTGCAGCGGGCATTGTTGCCGCCGCAGTCCAGATGAAGCATCACTCTGCTGTCCGGGGCTACTTCTCTCACCGCACGGATGCCCGCGCTGATGAATCTTGCAATATTGTCAACGTTGTCCCATTTTCCATGGGGCCACATCAGGCCATTGGTGATCTCATTTCCCACCTGTACCATCTCCGGAAGCAGGTCGAGACGCTTTAATTTCAAAAGCACATCCTTTGTGTAATCATACACATGCTTCTCCAGTGCATCCGCACCGGCATACGCCCACTCCTTGGGAGGGAACTGTTTGCCGGGATCTGCCCAAAAATCACTGTAATGCAGATCCAGCAGATAGCTGTAGCCCAGCTTTTTACCGGCCGAAGCCAGTGCCACCAGCTTGGTGAAATCGCTGGTACCGGCACTGTAAGGCTTGCCGTCCTCACTGTAAGGATCATTCCAAAGACGGATGCGCAGAGAGTTGGCACCGTATTTTTTCAGGATCTCCAGTGCATCGCCCTCCTTGCCTTCGTCATAAAACCTTGCACCGAGAGCTGCCTCCTCCGGCAGACTCGATACATCCATACCTTTGATAAATTTATCCATAAATTAACTCTTTATCTCCATGTCATACATTTATCCGGAGAATCCATTCCATGGATTCTCCTAGGTGAAACTGCCGAAGCAGTTTAACCTTTCACTGCACCACCGGTAATGCCTTCCACATAGAACTTCTGCATGATGACAAACAATACAGAGATGGGAATGGATACCAGTACACCACCTGCACAGAACTGTGTGAAGTAGGTGTTGATCAGGCTCTTATCCAGCATATTGTACAGACCGATGGCAACGGTCCACTGGGAAGAAATACCGGAATTTAACAACAGCTTTGCATATACGAAATCCATCCAGGGGGACAGGAAGGAGCTGATAACGGTATACACAATGATAGGACGGCTCATGGGGATAACAACCTTCCAGAAGATCGTAGCCTCACTTGCTCCATCCAGATAAGCAGCTTCGCGCAGGGAGTCCGGGATCGTATCGAAGAAGCCCTTTGCGATCAGGTAACCCAGACCGGAGCCGGCGGAATATACCAGGATCAATCCGAGGTGCGTGTTGGTCAGGTTCATGGTCTTCAGAATGAAATATACTGCGATCATGGACAATACGCCGGGGAACAGATTAACGATAACCGCAGCGTTCATCAGCGGCTTACGTGCCGGGAAACGCATGCAGGAGGTCGCATAGGCCACCATCAGTACAAAAGCGCTGGAGATCACACATACCGCACATGCAATGATGAAGGTGTTCTTGAACCAGTTCGGGAACTGTGCCACACTGTCTGCGGAAAACAACAGGTTCTTATAATTGACCAGGCTCCATTCCTTCGGGAAAAAGGTACTTGTGTTCATACCGGTGTATGCACTGAAGGAGGTGACCACCAGCCATACGATGGGCACCAGCCAGACAAATGCCAAAAACGCCAGTAACAGGTTATGTAATAAAGTCTTAATAAATCTCTTCATTAACGGAACGCCTCCTCTCTGTCACCCTTCAGGAATCTGCTGAAGGCAATGAGGGTAAATACCGCACAAAGGATAAACACGATAATACCGATGGTGGATGCCATCTTGTAGTTGTAATAACTCTGTGTCAGGTTGAACAGCCAGGTGATCAGCAGGTCCACTTCCTTCGCCTGGGAGTTCGCCATGGCCTGATTGGTGGTGGTATATACACCCTGAGTCAACAGATAGATTACGTTAAAGTTATTAATATTCTTGACAAAATCCGTTACCAGAGAAGGTCCGGTGACGAACAGCATATACGGCATGGTGATATGAATAAAGCTCTGCAGAGGAGTAGCTCCGTCAATCTTCGCACTCTCCAGCTGGTCAGAAGGAATATTCATTAACACGCCGGTAGCGATCAGCATCTGGTAAGGAACACCGATCCAGATATTGATCAGGATGATCATTACATGTGCCCATCCGGGAGCGGACAAAAACGGAATATAACTGGTACTGATCGCACCGATATCTCTCAGCCACTGGGTAATTCCCGCATTGGCACAGATTGTGTTCATAATACCGTTGTTAGCGAAAAAGTTACGTACCAGAAGCAGGGAAACAAACTGGGGAACTGCGATCGTTACAACGAACAGAGTTCTCCACAGCTTTGGCAGCTTCGTTCTCTTATTATTGATCAGCAAGGACAACAGGATACCACCCAGGTAAGTGGTAAAGGTTGCGAACAGTGCCCATACCAGTGTCCAGATCAAAATCTTACGGAAGGCATAGCCGAAGGTAATGGTCATTCCACCGTTGGAGAACAGATTCTTGAAGTTGGTAAATCCCACCCAGGTGAACAATGCGGAAGGAGGCATATGTCCCTGATCATAGTTCGTAAATGCGACAGCGATCAGGATCAACAGAGGAATGATCGTAAAAATAACGACTCCCATGACGGGAAGTGTCAGCAGTGTGATATAGAATTTGTCATTCTTAAACTGCTGCAGGTCCTCTACAAACGTATTGATATGTTCTCCTGCCTGCGCCTTTTTCTGCAGCCGGTAAACACTCACTTCATTCTTAAACCAGATCACCAGAAATGCGAACCAGATTACGAATGAGACTACGGAGAACAACAAGATCATAAACGAGTTGTCGTAATCGTTGAATTCATTCTGCATGGTTACAATGTTAAAAACCGTCTCCTGCTGAACAGTTCCCAAAGTTCCAAAATCACGTACATACTCTGTGGCAAAGCCAAAGGTAAATACAATGACTGCCACTTCGAGCAGAGTCATTAAAATACCTTTGATAATTTGTTTTCTGCGGATATATCCTGCTCCCATCCAGACCAGGGATAATTTTACGAACAGATCTCCTTTTACGACTGCTTCACCGAACTCCTTGAAGAATCCGCCGATTCCGCTCTTTTTCTTCTTCATTCTCTGCCCTCTCCTTTCTTCATATTAATATAAATTTTTAGTAACTGTTCCGAACACCTTCCCGCGTTCATCTGACCAGTTACATAATCCGGCAGGCAGGAGTCGAACCCGCTTACCGGAAACGTTTCCTGTAAAAAAGGCATCCATCCACTACGTATTATTGTTCATAGCTTCAGGACGCCTTTCTATTCTCTGTATTCGTTCTGCACCAGAACGTTTTCATCATTCATTTTTAACAGAACCGGAACAGATCATCTTCCCAAACTTATTCAGCGGGTACGGAAACACCTTCTACCAGCTCATCCAGTGCTGCCTGGATACCAGCTTCATCATCAGCCTTCAGCTGACCCTGAGCTACTTTCTCACCGAAGGTAGCGGCAGGATCCCAGTACTTGCCACCGACGATCTGAACTACACCATAAGCGGACTGCTCAGACAGAGCTGCAATAGCGGTATTGGAAGAAACCTCCTCGGAACCAGCAACGTTGATATTGGAAGGTCCGATCTCTCTCTCTGCGAAACGTACTGCCTGGTTGTCTTCGTTGGTGATCCAGTCAGCCAGCAGAGTTGCCCAGCCTGCATTTGCAGAATACTTGTTAACACCTACCATCTTGAAGCCTGCTACGGAACCCTGCTGGATCTGCTTGTCACCACAGGTATAAGTAGGAAGCTTGGTAGCTGCGTAGCCATCACCAAAAGCGGTCTGAGCTGCGGTTGCATCCCAGGTACCGGAAACTACTGCACACAGATCACCGGAAGCGATCTGGTTAGATACGTCACCATCAGCGATCGGAAGGAATGCGCTGTTGCCGGCGATATTCAGCATAGCCTGTACCACCTGTACACCGGTAACGCCATCAGCGCTGGTACCGTTCCAGTCCATAGCAGTGCTGCCGTCGTCATTCAGTGCGGTAGTGAAGCCTGCACCATAGAAGAAAGAAGCGTTATACCAACCGGAAGCAAGAGTCATACCAACCTTCTTGCCAGCCTTATCAGCTGCTGCAAGTAAGGTATCCCAGCTCTGTGCATCTTCGGGAGTTACTAAAGCGGAATTGTAATATAAGAAGTAACCGTTATCAGCACTCATAGGGAATGCATACAGTGTGCCATCCTTGGTTGCTGCGTCTACAGAACCGGGAGCATTTGCACTCTTAACATCAGCTACGCTCTTGCCTGCGTAAGCTTCCAGAGCTGCATCCATTTCATCGACAGACTGCAGAGCGCCTGCATTTACCAGGTCGATCAGCTGATCAGATGCGAAAGCATACACATCAGCAGCAGCCTCAATATCGGCTAAAACAGTATCCTTAGCTGTGGATTCGGACTCGGTACCAAGCTGGATATCGAAGTTTGCATAATCTGCATAATGCTCCTTGAAGGAATCGATCATGCCCTGTAACATGGTCTGATCTTCCTCAGCACCCCAGATTCTAAGGGAAACGTCCTGCTTCTCAGCGGGAGCGGTCTGTGCAGCCTCGGTAGAAGCTGCGGTGGTAGCAGCGGCATCAGTGCTGGTGTTGGTGTTGGAAGCATCAGAGTTTCCACAAGCTACCAGAGAGAATGCCATAGTCAGTGACATTGCTAAAGCGACTAACTTTTTCATTTTGTTATCCTCCTGTTTTGTTTTGCAAGTTTGTGCGTATTGCGCAACCGCTTGTCTACGATAATAGTTTAGCAACATTTCCTTATGTTGTCAATTTATAATAATGACTGATATTGCAGTCAAAAATTGTGCATTTTGCACAACTGCCTTTTGAAACCCTTGATTTTACTGGATTTTTAGCGCATCCTATTTTTTGAAAAAAATGCTTTTTTTATGTTTTTTTTGAGTAAAATATAGGAAAACGTTTTTCCAAATTATGATTTTCACACTCCAACTCACCCTTTTGTAGACTCCTTCAGGATGATCTCATAGTCCAAAAGTGTTTTGTCCGGTACTGTTTTGCCATGGATCATATCCAACAGCACCTGGCAGGATCTTCTGCCCAGCTCTGTGATATTGAATTTCAAAGATGTGATCGTAACAGGATAATTTTCCAGAATGCGGCTGTAATGGCAGGATGCCACCTTCATCTGGTCCGGGATTCTCACGCCCATGCGGGCAAGCTTTCTGACCACTTCATCACAGATGTAGTCATCCTGGCACAGAATGCACTCCACACCGCTGTTTTTCAGCTCTTCCACCGCTTTTTCCACCATAGCCCTGCTGCTTAGATCCGTGTAGACCAGGTCCTGGTTCAGCTTCCGCTTTCCCTTGCGGTAGGCTTCCTCATATCCCTGATACCTGCAGCGGTTTACCATCTGATCCATATTGCTTCCCAGATAGGCAATGTTCTGAATCCCCTTAGCAAACAGAACCGTCACCAGTTCCTTACAGGCTCCCACATTATCATGGTCTACCTGTACCACATCATCATCCGGGAATTTTCCAACTGCCACAAAGGGAATCTGCTTTTGTTTCAGAAATTTCACATATTTGTCGTTCTCATAAGTCCTGGTAAGGATCATTCCGTCCACTTTACGGTTTTTGATCAATCTCTCCAGTGGTTTGGTATCGTTTCCGTTCGTCGTTACCACAATAATGTCATAATCATTAGCCTGTGCCACCTCTTCCACTCCATACATACAAGTGTGGAAGAAAGGCATATCCACCAGAGTATTCACTTCCGGAAGGATGATCGCGATATTATTGGTCCGGGACTGTGCCAGGCTCCGTGCCGCCGCATTTGGATAAAAGCCGTGTTCTTCGATATAAGCAAGGATCCGGTCCCTCGTAGCCGCGCCGATACGCCCTTTCCCTGAGATCGCCCTGGATACGGTGCTGGCAGATACCCCCAGTTCTCTTGCCACATCATGGATCGTCATCGTCTTGTCGTTGCCGGAATTGTTGTTCATCTCATTCACCCCATTCTCTGCGCAATCCGTCTGTTTTATGTCTTCCAGAGTCTGTTTTTCATGCGCAAACGATTGTTCATAATCATAGTAGCATTTTACTACTATGCTTTCAATGCGCCTTTTTACACAAATTGGCCATCCATTTCTATACAATAGTAACAAAACAGGGGGATTATTGATGTTATTTCATCTGTTTTCCTTCCTTCCGGTTCCGGAACTGTTTCCAATGCGTAACTAATACCGTTCATTCTGATGTTCCTGTCTGCGGCAGGCTGTCTGCCACACACAGCCTGCCATACCCCACCCGGTCGTTGGGATATTCCCTCTCTCCCCTTAAGGGTCTGGCACCTTTTCTGAGATATGCCTTGATTTTTTCGCCGTAGAGGAAGGGGTCATTTCCCTGCACGATCCCCCATTCCATCAGAAGCGCCGCCGCACCGCTGACAATCGGTGTGGCGAAAGAAGTTCCCGTAACAGGGAGAAAACTGCCATAAACATCCGGAGCCTGGATATTTACACCGGGAGCCACAAGATCCGGCTTGGTCAGTCCTGCTGCCGTCACACCGATGGTACGGGTGCTGTCGGCATAACCCCTGCCGGAGAAATCCGCATAGGTATCATAGACCGGATCGTAAGCCCCCACTGTGATCACCTTCGCTGCCGTGGAGGGAACCGTCAGTGTCATCTGCGGAGTGGAACGGTAAAAGCCAGTGCTGTCTCCCCTGCCGTTTCCCGCCGGAAGATACAGATAATATTGTCCCGTTACGGTCATTACCGGCTCCAGCCGGATTGTCCATATCCCTGCGTCGATATAACCGCCTGTCACCGGGATCATCTCCAGATAGATCTCCTGCGCCACCGCATAGGGCAGTGGTTCTCCCAGATAGACCAGAATCCTTGTCTGCTCCAACCTAAGCGTATATTTCCCGCCCTGAATATTCGTGGTTAGCTCTGCCTCCTCACCTCCCGGAGATTGCAGCCTTATCCGAAACACATCGCTGTAATTTTTCCACAGCTGGATATTCAGGCTTTTTTCATAATTTCCAACAGCCAGTTCTACACGGCTGTCTCTCGTTATATTCCCGGCGAAATGCCCTCTTGCCGCACCCTCATTACCACTGCCCACACAGATCACGGTTTTGCCGATCTCGGAGGCATTGTCCAGAAAGCGCTCCAGCAGAGAGCTTCCGTCATGGGAACCATAGCTGTTACCAAAGCTCAAGTTGACGACAAGTGGCATATTTAACTGCTGTGCTTTCCGCAGTGCATAGGTCACTCCACGCAGGATTTCGGTTGTCCGGGGGAATCCTTCTTCTGTGCCCCGGCCATTTCCCGGCAATCCCAGCTTCACCACGATCAGTTCCGCCTCGGGGGCCGCCCCGGTATAGAGACCACCTGCACTTTTCCCGGCGGCGATCCCTGCCACCGCGGTTCCATGTCCGGACAGGTCTCTGCTGGGAATCCGGCGATAACGATCCAATGCAGGCATCTGTAATGCCGCATTTATTTC
>ERZ773114.4331-NODE-4331-length-10745-cov-4.081946_pt1 | contig 10745 bp, 8 predicted proteins | sample MGYA00580564_ERZ773114 | MGnify/ENA primary metagenome ERZ773114 (study PRJEB29015, sample SAMEA2737836) | human gut metagenome | biome: human gut; feature: human-associated habitat; material: faeces | place: China | collected 2012 ...
CTCTCCCGGCAAATTCAGCGTCTTGAAGAAGACCTCGGCCAGCCGCTGTTTGTGCGCGATAACCGCACGGTCACGCTGACCGAAGCGGGCGAAGAGCTGCGCGTTTTCGCCCAGCAAACGCTGTTGCAGTATCAGCAGTTGCGCCACACCATCGATCAGCAAGGGCCGTCGCTCTCTGGCGAATTACATATCTTCTGCTCGGTGACCGCTGCCTACAGCCATCTGCCGCCGATTCTGGATCGCTTCCGCGCGGAACACCCGTCGGTGGAGATTAAACTTACTACTGGTGATGCGGCAGATGCGATGGAAAAGGTGGTCACTGGTGAAGCGGATCTGGCGATTGCGGGTAAACCGGAAACCTTGCCCGGCGCAGTGGCGTTTTCGATGCTGGAGAATCTGGCAGTAGTGCTGATTGCCCCCGCGCTGCCCTGCCCGGTGCGTAATCAGGTGTCGGTAGAGAAGCCGGACTGGTCAACGGTGCCGTTTATTATGGCCGATCAGGGGCCGGTACGCCGCCGCATTGAACTGTGGTTTCGACGCAATAAAATCAGTAACCCGATGATTTACGCCACGGTTGGCGGGCATGAAGCGATGGTATCGATGGTGGCACTCGGCTGTGGCGTGGCATTGTTGCCGGAAGTGGTGCTGGAAAACAGCCCCGAACCGGTGCGTAACCGCGTGATGATTTTAGAGCGCAGCGATGAGAAAACGCCGTTTGAGCTGGGCGTGTGTGCGCAGAAAAAGCGGCTACATGAGCCGCTAATTGAGGCATTCTGGAAGATTTTGCCGAACCACAAATGACGTTGTCGCGCGGGTAGGCCTGATAAGCGAAGCGCTATCAGGCATTTTTCCCTAACCCGCCAAAAAGAACCTGAACGCCGGGTTATTGGTTTCGTCGTGGCAATCGTAGCCCAGCTCATTCAGCCGGGTTTCGAAATCCGGTTCATGGTCGCCAAGTTCGAACGCCGCCAGTACGCGCCCGTAGTCGGTGCCATGGCTGCGATAGTGGAACAAAGAAATGTTCCAGTGCGTACCCAGCGTGTTGAGGAAGCGCAGCAGCGCGCCCGGTGATTCCGGGAATTCGAAGCTGTAGAGGCGTTCCTGCAACGGATGTGACGGACGCCCGCCGACCATATAGCGCACATGCAACTTCGCCATTTCGTCGTCGGAGAGATCCACCACGCTGTAGCCGCCGTCGTTGAGCATCTGCAAAATTTCTTTGCGCTCTTCGAGGCCGCGGCTCAGGCGCACGCCGACAAAGATGCAGGCGTTTTTGGCATCGGCAAAACGGTAGTTGAACTCGGTGACCGATCGCCCGCCAAGCAGTTGGCAGAATTTGAGGAAGCTGCCTTTTTCTTCCGGAATGGTCACCGCCAACAACGCTTCACGCTGTTCGCCCAGTTCGCAGCGTTCCGAGACGTAGCGCAGGCCGTGGAAGTTCACGTTGGCACCGGAAAGAATATGCGCCAGCCGTTCGCCGCGAATGTTGTGCTGGGCGATATATTTTTTCATTCCCGCCAGCGCCAGCGCGCCAGAGGGTTCCGCCACCGCGCGCACATCTTCGAATAAATCCTTCATCGCCGCACAGATCGCATCGCTATCGACGGTGATGATGTCGTCGAGATACTCCTGGCATAAACGGAAGGTTTCGTCACCGATGCGTTTTACCGCTACGCCTTCAGCAAATAGCCCTACGCGCGGCAGATCAACCGGATGACCCGCATCCAGCGCTGCTTTCAGGCAGGCGGAGTCTTCCGCTTCTACGGCGATCACTTTGATTTGTGGCATCAGTTGTTTGATCAGCACCGCAACGCCCGCCGCCAGACCGCCGCCGCCGACTGGCACAAATACGCGGTCGAGATGGGCGTCCTGCTGGAGCAGTTCCAGCGCCAGCGTGCCTTGCCCGGCAATCACCATCGGATGGTCGAACGGCGGCACCCAGGTGAACCCCTGCTGCTGTGACAGTTCGATCGCTTTAGCTTTCGCTTCGTCAAAGTTCGCGCCATGAAGCAGCACTTCGCCGCCGAATCCACGTACCGCATCGACTTTGATGTCGGCGGTGGCGGTTGGCATAACGATCAGGGCCTTCACGCCTAACCGCGCAGAAGAAAACGCGACGCCCTGCGCGTGGTTACCCGCAGAAGCAGTGATCACGCCGTGCGCTTTCTGTTCTTCCGTCAGGCCCGCCATCATGGCGTATGCGCCGCGCAGCTTAAAGCTGTGCACTGGCTGGCGATCTTCGCGCTTCACCAGAATGACGTTATCAAGACGAGACGAGAGCTTTTCCATTTTTTGTAGCGGCGTGACCTGCGCCGCTTCGTAGACCGGCGCGCGCAGCACCGCTCTTAAATATTCGGCACCTTCCGGAGCACCGGACAGGGGTTGCGAGTCAGCCATTATTAACCCCCCAGTTTCGATTTATCGCGCACCGCGCCTTTGTCGGCGCTGGTTGCCAGGCTGGCATAAGCACGCAGGGCAAAGGAGACCTGACGTTCACGATTTTTCGGCGTCCAGGCTTTGTCACCGCGAGCTTCCTGCGCTTCACGACGCGCCGCCAGTTCGGCATCGCTTACCTGTAACTGAATGCCACGGTTCGGGATGTCGATAGCGATCAGGTCACCATCTTCAATCAGGCCAATGCTGCCGCCGCTTGCCGCTTCCGGTGAGACGTGGCCGATGGAAAGACCAGAGGTGCCGCCAGAGAAACGACCGTCGGTGATCAGCGCACAGGCTTTACCGAGACCCATTGATTTCAGGAAGCTGGTTGGGTAGAGCATTTCCTGCATCCCCGGACCGCCTTTCGGGCCTTCATAGCGGATCACCACCACATCGCCCGCGACAACTTTGCCACCGAGGATCGCTTCTACCGCGTCGTCCTGGCTTTCGTACACTTTCGCCGGGCCGGTGAATTTGAGGATGCTGTCATCGACGCCCGCGGTTTTAACGATGCAGCCGTTTTCTGCGAAATTACCGTAGAGCACCGCCAGGCCGCCGTCTTTGCTGTAGGCGTGTTCCAGCGAGCGGATACAGCCGTTTGCGCGATCGTCATCGAGAGAATCCCAACGGCAATCCTGCGAGAATGCCTGTGTGGTACGAATGCCTGCAGGACCTGCGCGGAACATATTTTTTACCGCGTCATCCTGGGTCAGCATAACGTCGTATTGTTCCAGCGTTTGCGGCAACGTCAGGCCAAGTACGTTTTTCACATCACGGTTCAGTAACCCCGCGCGATCCAGTTCGCCGAGAATACCGATAACACCACCAGCACGGTGAACATCTTCCATATGGTATTTCTGGGTGCTCGGCGCAACTTTACACAGCTGTGGAACCTTGCGGGAAAGCTTATCGATATCACTCATGGTGAAGTCGATTTCCGCTTCCTGCGCCGCCGCCAGCAGGTGAAGTACGGTGTTAGTCGATCCACCCATCGCGATATCCAGCGTCATGGCGTTTTCAAACGCCGCCTTACTGGCGATATTACGCGGCAGTGCACTTTCGTCGTTTTGCTCGTAATAACGTTTGGTCAATTCAACAATGCGTTTACCAGCATTAAGGAACAGCTGCTTACGGTCGGCGTGGGTTGCCAGCAGCGAGCCGTTGCCCGGCTGCGACAGGCCCAGCGCTTCGGTCAGGCAGTTCATTGAGTTAGCGGTAAACATCCCGGAGCAGGAACCGCAGGTCGGACACGCGGAACGTTCAACCTGATCGCTCTGGGAGTCAGATACTTTCGGGTCTGCGCCCTGGATCATCGCATCAACCAGATCGAGCTTGATGATCTGATCGGAAAGTTTGGTTTTCCCGGCCTCCATCGGGCCGCCGGAAACAAAGATCACCGGAATATTCAGGCGCAGGGAAGCCATCAGCATCCCCGGGGTGATTTTGTCGCAGTTAGAGATGCAGACCATGGCGTCGGCGCAGTGGGCGTTGACCATATACTCAACGGAATCAGCGATCAGTTCGCGAGATGGCAGTGAATAAAGCATCCCCCCGTGGCCCATGGCAATCCCATCATCCACCGCAATGGTGTTGAACTCTTTGGCAACGCCGCCAGCCGCTTCAATTTGTTCGGCGACCAGTTTACCGAGATCGCGCAGATGGACGTGACCCGGTACAAATTGGGTGAACGAGTTCACAACCGCGATAATCGGCTTACCGAAATCGGCGTCGGTCATTCCGGTGGCGCGCCACAGCGCACGAGCACCCGCCATATTACGACCATGAGTGGTGGTGGCGGAACGGTACTTAGGCATACTTTATTTACTCCCAGTGTCTGTCTCGTAAATGGGACGGTGCGTGCCGTCCCATTTTTTGTATTTATTGATTAACTTGATCTAACCAGCCCCATTTATCTTCGGTTTCGCCAGTGAAGAGGCCGAAGAAGGCTTGCTGAATGCGTTTGGTAACCGGGCCACAACGGCCTTCGCCAACCTGAATACCGTCTACGCTGCGCACTGGCGTGATTTCTGCCGCAGTACCGGACATAAACACTTCATCCGCCAGGTACAGGGATTCGCGCGACAGCACCTGCTCACGCACTTCAATTCCCAGCTCTTTCGCCAGTTTGATGATGGCATCACGGGTAATACCCGGCAGCGCGGAGGAGGTGAACGGTGGGGTGAACAGCACACCATCTTTCACTTCAAACAGGTTTTCGCCTGCGCCTTCAGAGATATAACCGTTCACATCCAGCGCGATACCTTCCTGATAACCGTGGCGGCGCGCTTCGCTACCCACCAGCAGGGAAGAGAGGTAGTTACCACCGGCTTTTGCCGCCGTCGGGATGGTGTTTGGTGCTGCGCGGTTCCAGGAGGAAACCATCGCATCGATCCCCTGCTCCAGCGCTTCTGCGCCCAGATACGCTCCCCACGGGAAAGCAGCGATAATCACGTCGGTTGAGTATCCCGCTGGCGGGTTTACTCCCATGCCAACATCACCGACGAAGATCAGCGGACGGATATAGGCGCTGGTGAGATTGTTTTTGCGGATCACGTCACGACAAGCTTCCATCAGCTCATCAATGCTCTGCGAAACCGGGAAGCGATAGATTTTGGCGGAGTCATGCAGACGCTGCATATGCTCACGATGGCGGAATACAACCGGTCCTTTGTGCGAGTCGTAGCAACGGATGCCTTCAAAAACCGAAGTGCCATAGTGCAGCGCGTGCGACATCACATGCACCTTCGCGTCTTCCCAGCGAACCATCTCCCCATTGAACCAAATGTAATCAGCTTTCTTCGTGGTCATTTTTATATTCCTTTTGCGCTCAGGCGCGGATTTGTTGTGATGTGGGTTGCTGGATCTCGACGCAGGCAACGTCGACCAGTTTGCTTAATTGACTAAACAGTAATTCGACGGGCCGCGGGCTGGCAACGGTCAATTCGATATTTATGTTCTGTGCGTCCGGCGCGGTTTCCATGTTCATTGCGCAGATGTGGAAACCCCGGTGGCGGACAACGCGCAGCACGCGCTCTAAGGTTTCCGGGTTGAAACGTGCCTGTAAAGCGACCTGATGTTGCATCATGATAATTTCTCCAGCATTTCAGAGTTACTGGCGCCGGGCGGCACCAACGGCCAGACATTCTCAAGTTCGTCGATTGAGACATGAAGCAGGTATGGCCCCTCGCTGTTCAGCATGGTGTCGAGTGCCGCTTCAACCTGGTCTTTACGGGTGATGTGTTGGCCAGGAATACCGAAGGCGCTGGCCAGCGTGAGGAAATCAGGGTTATCAGTCAGAGTGGTTTCGCTATAACGTTCCTGGAAAAACAGCTGCTGCCATTGTCGAACCATCCCTAACCGCTGGTTGTCGAGTAACACGATCTTCAGCGGTAACTGCTTGCGTTTAACGGTGCCCAGCTCCTGTACATTCATCATGAAGGAGCCGTCACCGGAGATACAGATCACCGTATCGTTAGGGCGCGCCACCTGGGCGCCAACGGCGGCCGGCAGGCCAAAGCCCATGGTGCCTAAGCCACTGGAGGTGATAAAGTTTTCCGGGCGGGTATAGGTCATATGCTGAGCCGACCACATTTGGTGCTGGCCAACGTCGGTGGTCACCACGCTGTCCGCCGGCTTGCGGTCGGAAAGCTGCTTCAGCAGCAGCGGCGCGTAGATTGCCTCACCGGGATGATCGTAACGCCAGGCATGCTCGGCACGCAGTGCGGCACTCCGCTCGCGCCAGCCATCGATAGCTAACGGCTGCTGCAGCGCCGGCAGCAGGCAGTTCAGATCGCCTGTCAGACCGATATGCGCCTGACGCAGCTTGTTCAGCTCCGCCGGATCGATGTCCATGTGGATCACTTTGGCATGCGGTGCGAAGGTATTGAGCTTACCGGTCACGCGATCGTCAAAGCGCGCGCCGACGGCGATCAGCAGATCGCACTCCTGTACCGCCAGGTTGGCCGCCTTAGTGCCGTGCATTCCCAGCATGCCGAGATAATAGGGATAATCAGCATCCACCACGCCCAGCCCTTTCAGGGTGCAGGTTGCCGGCATCCTGGTCACCGCCAGGAATTCGCGCAAAGCCGGTACCGCCTGCGCCATGCCGACCCCGCCGCCAACATACAGCATCGGTTGCTGCGATTGGGCCAGCATCTGCAGAGCCTGCGCCACTTCCGCCTGCGGAAATGCCATCTCATCGGCGACGGTAGAGAAATGGGGATCGAGGTCGCCCTGCGCCATCTGAATATCCTTAGGGATATCAACCAGCACCGGACCTGGACGGCCTGAGTTTGCCACCTGGAAAGCCTCAGCAATAACCCGCGGCAGTTCGTCCAGAGACTGCACAAGGAAACTGTGCTTAGTACAGGCCAGTGACAAACCGAGAACGTCTACTTCCTGGAACGCATCCGTGCCGATGAAGGGTGCGGCCACCTGGCCGGTGATAGCTACGATGGGAATAGAGTCAAGCAGGGCGTCCGCCAGGCCGGTGATCAGATTGGTCGCGCCCGGGCCGGACGTCGCGATACACACCCCGGTTTTACCGGTTGCTCGCGCATAACCAATGGCCGCCATGGCTGCCCCTTGCTCATGCCGGCACAGCAGGTGCTCCACGCCGCCGTCATACAGTGCATCGTAAACCGGCATAATTGCGCCACCCGGATAGCCAAAAACTGTGTCGACTCCCTGTGTCCGCAAAGCATGTACCACCCACTGCGCGCCATTCATAGTTAGTTCCCCGTCATAAATCGGGAGAAACAGAATTTTATGCTAAAAGTCATCATCTGCTCCTCGCTTAGGTTATTTCAGTTATAAAAAAACCCCCGGACCTTTCGGTGCGGGGGTCTTAGTTCGTTAAGGCTTGATTTCTAAGCCTTTCCTCGTCCAAGTGCAGCCCCGCACGGTGGGATAATAATCACCACCACGCTAATCACGACCAGGCTAATCACTCGTAGAAGGGCTGTCATTTTCTATACTTTCTGGCTTCTTGTTCGAAGGAATACCTAAAGAGTTACCACAGACATCACATAAAGCACAAGATTTTTTTATATCTTCGTTGCTGATCAGCCTAACGGTTTCAATAAAAATAATTGTTTTATATGAAAAAAATCAAAAATGAAAAAAATTCAGTTTTCTCACCCCTGCCGCGCTCTTCGGCGCCCTCTTTGCCAACATAGCTCTGTTTTGCGATCAAACGTCCATTTTCGGCTAAATGTAACGATGTGTCGCGAAAAGTATGGATACGCAGTTCTAAATTCGCACTTTTTCCATTCTCGCTTTACGTCATGCCAACCATAATTCTTCTCTGTCCAGGAGGTTTTATGTCGCTCGCTATCGTCTATACTCGCGCGGCGCTCGGTATCGAAGCGCCATTGATTACCGTTGAGGTTCATCTCAGCAACGGTCTTCCTGGTCTAACTATGGTCGGGCTGCCGGAAACCACCGTGAAAGAGGCCCGCGACCGGGTCCGCAGCGCCCTGATCAACAGCGGCTACGCTTTCCCTGCGAAGAAAATAACCATTAACCTGGCACCCGCGGATCTGCCCAAAGAGGGCGGGCGATACGATTTACCTATCGCAATTGCGCTTCTCGCGGCTTCTGAGCAGCTTACTACGACCAGGCTAAATCAATATGAGTTTGTGGGCGAACTCGCCCTTACAGGTGGGTTACGAGGCGTTCCAGGGGCGATCCCCAGCGCAATGGAGGCCATCAAAGCCGGCCGGCGCATTGTCGTCTCCTCTGACAATGCGGCGGAGGTCGGCCTGATCGGCGGCAGCGATTGTCTGGTCGCCGACCATCTGCAGGAGGTTTGCGCATTTCTTGCGGGGCAGACATCGCTTTCGCCGCCTCTCGCCGAGGCGCCTGCTCGGGATGAACGCTACGAAGATCTGCTCGATGTTATCGGCCAGCAGCAGGGCAAACGAGCGCTGGAGATTGTGGCCGCCGGTGGTCACAACCTGCTCCTGATAGGCCCGCCCGGGACCGGGAAAACCATGCTAGCCAGCCGACTCCCCGGTCTCCTGCCGCCATTAAGCAATCAGGAAGCGCTGGAGAGCGCGGCCATACAGAGTCTGGTCAACCTCCACACCGCAAAGACGCGGTGGCGTCAGAGGCCGTTCCGCGCCCCCCACCATAGCGCCTCGCTGGCAGCGATGGTGGGCGGCGGCTCGATACCGGTCCCCGGTGAGATTTCCCTGGCCCATAATGGCGTGCTGTTTCTTGATGAACTGCCGGAGTTTGAGCGGCGGGTACTGGATGCGCTACGCGAACCCATTGAGTCAGGCAAGATCCACATATCACGCTCGCGCGCCAAAATTGACTATCCGGCGCGCTTTCAGCTTATTGCAGCGATGAATCCAAGCCCGACAGGACATTATCAGGGTAAACATAATCGTGCATCGCCGGAGCAGACATTGCGCTACCTTGGACGCCTGTCAGGCCCCTTCCTCGACCGCTTCGATCTTTCCTTAGAGATCCCATTGCCGCCGCCAGGAATACTGAGTCAGGGCTCGCAGGGCGAAGAATCGAGCGCAACGGTCCGGCAGCGGGTGCTGGCGGCGCGTGAACGACAAATGCTCAGGCAAAATAAACTCAATGCCCATCTTGAGAATCGTGAAATGAAGAACTGCTGCCGCTTAAGGCGGGAGGATGCTGTCTGGCTGGAACAGACGCTAACGCAGCTGGGGCTTTCTATTCGCGCCTGGCAGCGTCTGTTAAAGGTTGCGAGAACCATTGCCGATCTGGCAGAGGTTGAAGAGATTGAACGCTGTCATTTGCAGGAGGCGCTCAGCTATCGGGCAATAGATCGGATGCTCAACCATCTGCAGAAAATGATGGCGTAAAAAAAGGGCTTACGCCCTTTTTTCTTAGTCATCGCTTTCGGTGTAATCGTCAGCGCCTTCCATCTGCGGTTTGCCGCCGGACAGAGTATGGAAACGCTTCGGCCGCTTGATACGCGCCATATACTTAATCCATACGCGTTCTGCTTCCGTCACCGGCTCACGTTCACCACGGCACACCGAGACAAATTGTTTTTCATCTTCGGTAACAGGTTCGCGCTTACCCAGTTCCAGTTCGTTAAAGGCATAACCATGACGTTCCAGCAGTTGCGCCTCTTTGATGGTGAAATCACCGTGACGGGAGAACCCGCGTGGATAATTTTTATTGTCGAAAAAACGATTAGTCGTCGTAAAGCTTTCCGCCATCCTACACGCTCCTGATTCTTTGGCCGAGCTATTTATGGCGCGGAGTATTAGTTACGCTTGACAGAGCGTCAAACAAAACATTTAAATCATCACGACAAATAATTTTGTGGAGAACGGTGTGGATACGGAATTGCTCAAGACTTTCCTGGAAGTGAGTAGAACTCGTCACTTTGGGCGAGCAGCAGAGGCGCTTTACCTGACACAGTCAGCAGTCAGCTTTCGTATTCGTCAGCTGGAAAATCAACTTGGTGTGAATCTGTTCACCCGTCATCGTAATAACATCCGCCTGACGACCGCCGGCGAAAAGCTCCTCCCCTATGCCGAAACGCTCATGAATACCTGGCAGGCTGCGCGCAAGGAGGTGGCACACTCTTCGCGACATAATGAATTCTCCATTGGGGCCAGCGCCTCCCTGTGGGAATGTATGCTTAACAGCTGGCTCGGTACCCTCTACAGCGCACCTTACAATCTCCAGTTTGAAGCCCGTATCGCGCAGCGGCAGTCGTTGGTTAAACAGCTTCACGAACGCCAGTTGGATCTGCTGATCACCACCGAATCGCCGAAGATGGATGAATTAAGCAGCCAGCTGTTGGGTAATTTTACTCTTGCCCTGTATTGCGCATCGCCTGCAAAAAACAGAAATGAATTGAATTACTTGCGCCTTGAATGGGGGCCTGATTTTCAGCAAAACGAAGTGGGACTGATAGGAAGCGATGATGTTCCGCTGCTCACTACCTCTTCAGCTGAACTGATCTATCAGCAATTATCGCGCCTGAACGGCTGCTGTTGGCTACCTGTTCGCTGGGCGAAAGAGAAGCATGGGTTACATACGGTCATGGACAGCGCTACGTTATCCCGTCCACTTTATGCGATCTGGTTACAAAATAGCGATAAGCAGGCGCAGATCCATGAGATCCTGAAAAACCCTATTCTGGAATAAACGCTACTCTCCATGGACGGAGATCAGCAAGGTATTTTCGTAGGGGATATTGCCAATGGAGATTAGAGATAAAAAAAAATCCTTTGCCTGAGCAAAGGATTCTTATAAATGGCAGGGGCGGAGAGACTCGAACTCCCAACACCCGGTTTTGGAGACCGGTGCTC
>ERZ773114.4339-NODE-4339-length-10728-cov-8.088822_pt1 | contig 10728 bp, 12 predicted proteins | sample MGYA00580564_ERZ773114 | MGnify/ENA primary metagenome ERZ773114 (study PRJEB29015, sample SAMEA2737836) | human gut metagenome | biome: human gut; feature: human-associated habitat; material: faeces | place: China | collected 2012 ...
ACCACCAACACCGGGAGCACCGAGCGCTATGCACGGCTGCTTTCGCACGAGACCGGACTGCCTGCGTACTCCGCTGCCGAGGCGGGGGAGTATATCTCCGCGGGTGCGGAGGTCATCTATATGGGCTGGATCATGGCCGGTTCCGTCAAGGGCTATGCCGCGGCGGCGCGGCAGCGAAGATCGTGACGATGGAGCTTGCGAGGTTATTTATGAGATAAGACGAATAAACAAGACATCCCCGCTGTCCGTGGTGAACAGCGGGGATACTCTATTCTATATAAGCAGTATATCGCTTACGCCTGTTCGGCGGCGTTCTTTCTGACGACGCTGCGGATGACGAACAGCGTTCCGATGGTCATTGCGATGCCGATGATGAGGCAGATGACCGCGTTGCGGATGAAGCCCGCGAGGATGAAGTTCACAAAGCAGATCGCCGCGACGGTCAGCGCGTAGGGCAGCTGAGTGCTGACGTGCTCGATGTGGTTGCAGTTTGCACCGGCGGAGGCCATGATGGTCGTGTCGGAGATGGGGGAGCAGTGGTCGCCGCACACGGCGCCCGCGCAGCAGGCGGAAATACCGATGTAGAGCAGCGCGCTGTCGCTGGGGAAGATGGCTGTGACAATGGGGATCAGGATGCCGAACGTGCCCCAGGACGTGCCGGAGGCAAAGGCCAGCACGCACGCGACAAGGAAGATGACGGCGGGCAGCATATTGTAAAGGCCCTCAGAGGCAGCGTACATCAGATCGTGCACATAGTCTGCGGCACCCAGCGCGTTGAGCGTGGTCTTGAGGGAGACGGCCAGCGTCAGGATGATGATCGGGGAGATCATGGCCTGGAAGCCCTTGGGGATGCAGCCCATAGCCTCGCGGAAGCCGACGACGCGGCGGGCGACGAGGTAGATGACCGTGAGCACCAGCGCGATGATGCCGCCCCAGGGGAGGCCGACGAACGCGTCCGTGTTGCCGAACGCACCGATGAAGTCGCCGGCGTAATCGGTGCAGCCGGACGTGTCAGCGCCGAAGAAGCCGCCGACGTAGAGCATGCCGATGGTGCAGAGGATGATGAGCATAATGACGGGAATGACAAGGTCGATGACGCGGCCCTTGGGGTTGGCGTTCTCCTCGGTGCTGCCGGCGCTGCCGGAGAGGTCACCCGTATTGCGGGCGCGTTCTTCAAAGCCGCGCATCGGGCCGTAGTCGAACTTGAGCAGCGTGAGCGTGATGATGAAGACGAATGTCAGAAGGGAATAGAAGTTATAGGGAATGGCGCGGATGAAGAGCTGGATGCCGGAAATGCCGGTGTCGAGGTCTTCGGCCGTGGAGGACACGGCGGCCGCCCAGGACGAGATCGGCGCGATCATGCACACGGGAGCGGCAGTGGCGTCGATGAGGTAGGCGAGCTTGGGACGAGAGATCTGGTGGCGGTCGGTCACCGGACGCATGACCGAGCCCACGGTCAGGCAGTTGAAGTAGTCGTCGATGAAAATGAGGATGCCGAGGATGAACGTCGCAAGCTGCGCGCCCACGCGGGTGTGGATGTTCTTTTCCGCCCAGCGGCCAAAGGCCGCGCTGCCGCCTGCTAAGTTGACAAGCGCCACGATGATGCCGAGCAGGACGAGGAAGAGAAAGATGCCCGCGTTGTCCGCGATCGCAGCGATGATGCCATCGTTGACGATCATGTCGATCGTGGCGACGGGGGCAAAGTCGCAGGCGAAGAGCGCGCCGATCACGACGCCGATAAAGAGAGACGAGTACGCCTCCTTGGTGATCAGCGCCAGCGTGATGGCGATGATGGGGGGCACGAGCGCCCAGAAGGTTCCGACAAATTGCATGATGTTTCTCCTTTCCTGTGCTACAAAACACAGAGCAAAAAAATTAAGCCATGATTTCCATCATGACTTAACACAAAAACATCAAACAACCGATGTGAAACACATCAAAGCTCCTGATCGCGTCGATCATGACAGCACTCCGTCCTTCCGGACGACAGTCCGCCGGGTATTTCCCGACGACCCAAGTATCGACAAAACAGGGATTTTATCGACCCTTCGGCGGCGTCCCCTTCCGCACCCCACGGTCTCCTGCCGTTTTGTTGGGGGCTACTCATGTCAGCCGCGCCTCTATCAAGACTTATGAAATTGCTTGCAGTATACACCTTTTTTCGATTCTGTCAAGCAAGAAAAGCATGCTTTGCCGAAAAATGGCTAAAAATTATACGCATGAGCGTAAAACGGAAAAGTTTCGGAGCGATTTTTGTGGAAAACAGAGAGAGCTTACGCCCCGCAGTAGGCGAGCTTGAGCAGGCGGCAGAAAAGCTCGCTCCACGTGAGGTGCGGTATGCTCTCGCCCGCGAGCAGCGGAAGCGACGCGACCGGCGTGCCGTCTGCGTCGAAAATATCGAGCGTGCCGAGCGGTTCGCCCTCCTCGACGGGCGCATCAATGCTCTCGGGCAGCGAGACGGCCTGCGTCAGGCCGTTTGCGCGGTTCTTTTCGAGAAGCAGGGCGTTTTCGCTCGTCAGAACGCTCTGCACCGTCTTCTGTGTGCCGAGCGTCACGGGCACGGCGGGCAGCGGCGATTCGGGAGTGACGGTGACGAGCGAGTACGCCGCAAAGCCGTAATTCAAAAGCGCTTTGGCATCGGAAAAGCGCTTGTCACTCGTGCTGCCGCCAAGGATGACCGCGATGAGCTCCATGCCGTCCTTTTCTGCGGTCGCGCTGATGCAGTATTTGGCCGAATCGGTCGAGCCGGTCTTGAGCCCCGTCGCGCCGGGGTAAAAGCGCACGAGCTTGTTGGTGTTGACGAGCATGGACGCCCCGCCGCGCAGCGAGTCCATCCAGATCGTCGTAAAGCGGCGGATGTCGGGATGGCGCCAAATGAGCTCGCGCGACATGAGCGCGATGTCGTAGGCCGAGGTGACATGCCCGTCCGCGGGCAGGCCCGTGCAGTTGACAAAGTGCGTGTCGTTCATGCCGAGCTCTTTGGCCCGCTCGTTCATGCGCGCGACAAACGCTTCCTCGCTGCCTGCCAAGTGCTCGCCGAGCGCGACGGCCGCGTCGTTGCCGGAGACGACGCACACGGCCTTGATGAGGTCTTCGACGCGCATCTGCTCGCCCTCTTTGAGCCAGATCTGGCTGCCGCCCATCGATGCGGCGTGCGCGCTGCCTGTGACGGTGTCGTCATACGAGAGTGCGCCGGAGTCGATGGCCTCCATGGTTAAAAGCAGTGTCATCACCTTCGTCACGCTCGCGGGCTCGCGCGGCGTGTGTTCATCCTTGGCAAAGAGCACCGTGCCGGTCTGCTTTTCCATCAAGAGAGCGGAGGGGGCGTCGAGCGTGAGCTCGTCGGCGCGCACGGGCACGCACAAAAGCAGCGCGAACAGCAGGATCATCGGGAACATTCGTTTCATGGCGGAGCTCCTTTCTTCGTTTGGCAAAGAATATGAAAGAATCAGCGACAACATGAATATTTCGCCTTGAAATGACACGAAGAATATGATATACTCCATCTGTTCGCAGGGTTGGTATATCGGTATTACAGCGGCTTCCCAAGCCGTTAAGGCGGGTTCGACTCCCGTACCCTGCTCCAAAAAAGAGAGACACGCGCAGGCGTGTCTCTCTTTTTTGGAATCCGTGGGAGATGAAAAAGCACAGGGGCAAGTGAATTGCCCCTGTGCAAATGCTTTTGCACAGCAAAAGCATTTTACGGCACAAAAGCGCCGGGCCTCGACGCGGCGGAGCGCGTCTCGGCTTGATTCAAATTATTTAACGGCGGAAGTGAATTCCACCTATAACAATTCTCCGCTGCGCTGCGAATTGACGCGCGACTTCGCGCGAGGAACCCGTGGAACATTAAAATGCTCGGGCGAAATAAATTCGCCCTGTGCAAATGCTTTTGCGCAGCAAAAGCATTTTACGGCGCAAAAGCGCCGAAGAGGACGGAGTGGGTAAGAGTGCCTGCGTCGATTGAGGGTGCGGGGCGCTGTTGCCGCGGAGCGGCAATGCGCGATGGAGTGCTGCGTCGATTGAGACTGCGGGGCGCTCTTGCCCTGTCGGGCAATTCGCGATGGGGTGCAGTTCTAATGATGATGAATGCTGCGCCGATTGATAGCGCGGGGCAAAACACGATGATTATTTTTCGGCAGAGGTATCGTCTTTGGGCGACGAGGGTTTGCCTTCGGCGGTCAGGATGCAGGTGAAAATGGCGGCGGCGTAGAGAATGGCGCAGACAAGGTCGGTGAATTCGCCGAAATAGAAGAGGGAAAAGCTTCCGACGATTTGGATGAAGGCTGCGCCGCCGAAGGTCACCAGCAGGAAGCGCAGAAGAAGCTTGAAAAAGCGGCTGTAGGTATGCTGTTCTTCCTTGGAAAAATAGGTGTCCATAATTTTGCCTGGCAGGTTACTCATGGGATCTCTCCTTATCATCTCTCTTTATTGGGGAAATGCTCGCTTTTAGTATACGAAGCTCTTGACTGCCGGTCAAGAGGCGTGAGCGTAGAGGATGGCGCGGATGCGGCAGGGAAATTTGCTAAAAGAAAAGAGATAAAATTCCGATAATTCTGATGATGGCTGCGCAGCCGAAGGCCAGCAGCAGGGCTTGCAGAATGAAGCGGAGACAAGGGCGGAAGGTGAGCGGTTCTTCCGCGGAAAGATGGGGATCCGTGATTTTGCCTGGCAGGTTACTCATGGGCTCTCTCCTTATCATCTCTCTTTATTGGGGAAATGCTTGCTTTTAGTATACGAAGCTCTTGACTGCCGGTCAAGAGGCGGGGAGGTACTCGCTGGCGGGATGAAGATCTGTGATGTTGTAGCGCGGCAGGTGGTAGAGGGAGTCGCCGTAGCGGGCAGTGCCGTAGACGCCGGAGAGTGTGACGGCAAAGTGCTGCTGCAAAAACGGTTCGGCCCACAGCTCCATCTTGCCGAGAGGATACGTGAACGTCGTGACGTTCTGGCCGGTTTCGAGTTCGATGCGTGTGATGCTCGTTTGCAGGTCGGCGGAGATGCGCGAGATGTAAGTCTCCTCGTCCTCGCCGCTTTTGCGCTCGATGCCGGGCGCATCGGGGCGGATGTGGCAGTCGTTCGTGTGCGAGGCAAACTCGATAAGGCCGCTTTTTGCCATCTCGCGGCACTCATCCCAGGTGAGAAAACCGTCCGCTCTCTCGTCGATGCGGGAAGTGATGAGCGAGATGGCCGCCTTTGCGCCGTATTCGCGCAGGATGGGAAAAGCGAGGGTATAGTTGCTCTCATATCCGTCGTCAAAGGTCAGCAGTACCGCCTTTTGCGGAAGCGGCGAGCCGTCGTCGAGCTGACCGGCAGCCAGTTCGCGCGGCAGGACTGTCGTATAGCCGTTATCGCGCAGGAAGTCGAGGTCGCGCCGCAGCGCGGAGACGGTCATGGTGTAGTCTGCCGCCTGAGACGCATTTTCCGTAAAGTTGTGGTATTCCAGCACGTAAAAGCGCCAGTCGGGCGCGGGCTTTGCGGCGTCTCCCTTGGGAGAGCGCACCGGCGCGGCAAGGGCCTCGGGCATTGCGCGGCGGTCGAAGTGCGGCGGACGCACGGGGACGGCCTGTGCGCTGTGCGCCTGCTGAAAGAGCGAAACGGCGAGGACGATGACGAGCACGCGCGCGAATAATTTCAGCAGCGACATCATGCCGTAGGAAAAAAGATTGATGCGGCGCATACGCCTCACCTCCTCTGCGCCCTTTGTCTATATTAGACGCAAAAAAAGAAGAAAAGTTTCCGCGGGCGGCGGAACGGTGCAAGAAAATCTTTACAGGCGAAAAATTTGCGTTATCTTAATACAAGATCAAGAGCGCCGCCGAACGGGGGAAGCCCGGTTTGGCGGCTTTTTGTGTTTGTGTGTCAGGAGGAAAGATAAAATGATCGGTGTGATCGTCAACGTGCTAACGGTGGCGCTGGGCGGCGTTCTGGGAACGGTGTTCAGCAAAAAGCTCTCCACCCGCTTTACCACAGAGCTCAACAAGGTGTTCGGCGTGTGCGCCATCGGCATGGGTATCAGCTCAGTGCCGCTGATGCAGAACATGGGCGCGGTGACATCGCTCGTGGCGGTGCCGCAGGCGGCGGTGTTTTTTGCGCTGTTTTTCGCCGCCAAGGCGATCTATCCGCTCACGACGCCGACGATGATCGGCGACTTCAAGGCCTGCGGCGGCTTTCTGCTCATCGCAACGGGCTGCCGCATCGCCGAGATGCAGGACTTCCCCGTGGCGGACATGATCCCGGCGATGGTGCTCGTGATGCCGCTGAGCGCCCTATGGACAAATTACATCGCGCCGCTTCTCTGAGCGCATGGAAAAAAGCACCGCTGCCCAAAAAGGCGGCGGTGCTTGCATTTTTGCGTTATGTAAATTATAATGAAGCAGATCATTGACAACAGACGGAGGCAAACACATGAAAAAGGTCGCATTGGTCACCGGCTCGTCCCGCGGCATCGGCCGCGCGGTCGCGGCGGAGCTCGCGCGGGACGGCTATGCCGTGTGCATCAATTACTATGAACGAAAGGACAAGGCCGACGAGCTTGTCGCGCTGCTGCACGCCGAAGGCCGCGAGGCCATCGCCGTGCAGGCGGACGTGTCAAAGCGCAGCGAGGTGAACGCCATGGTCGCGCAGTGCGAGCGCGAGCTCGGTAAGATCACGCTGCTCGTGAACAACGCAGGCGTCGCCGGTCAGGCGCTCTTTCAGGATGTGACGGACGAGATGTGGGAGCGCTACTTCGGCGTGAACTTAAACGGTGCGCGCAACACCATTCAGGCGGTGCTGCCGAACATGCTGCACGAAAAGAGCGGCTGCATCGTGAACATTTCGTCGATCTGGGGCCAGCACGGCGCGTCGTGCGAGGTGACGTATTCCTGCACGAAGCACGCGCTCATCGGCCTGACGCGCTCGCTCGCGATGGAGCTGGCGCCGAGCGGCATCCGCGTCAACTGCGTTGCCCCCGGCGTCATCGAGACCGATATGGTCAAGGTACTGGGCGAGGAAGCGCTCAAGGACCTTGCCGAGCAAACGCCGCTCGGCCGCCTCGGCAAGCCCGAGGACATCGCCGCGGCGGTCGCGTATCTCGCGTCTGACAAGGCGTCGTTCGTCACGGGCCAGGTGCTCGCGGTGGACGGGGCGTTCGTGCTCTGAGTCAGCGCCCTGTGCTGCCAAAGCCCCCCTCGCCGCGCACGGTCTCGGGAAGGGTGTCGACCTCTTCAAATTCCATCGGCAGAAACGGCAGCAGCACGAGCTGGGCGACGCGGTCGCCGTGGCGCACGGTGCGCTCTTCGTTGCTGTCGTTGTGCAGGGCGACGAAGCATTCGCCGCGGTAGTCACTGTCGATGACGCCGAGGCAGTTTGCCGGACGGAGGCCTTGCTTGGAAGCTAAGCCGCTTCTGGCGACAACTGCGCCGAACGTGCCCTCCGGCAGGGCAAAGGAAAGACCGGTCGGCAGCATAGCCGTCGCGTGCGGCGGGATGATGAGCTCTTTGTCGCCGTCCAGGCAGGCGTAAAGGTCATAGCCGGCGGCGAAAGCGGAGCCGCGCGTGGGGAGCTTTGCGCCCTCGCGCAGCAGCTTGATCGAAACGTTGGACATGGGGAAGATCCTCCTCTTTTTTGCATGCGAAACATTATAAAGCCTGCGCAAAAGAAAAGCAAGCACGGTGCAAAAAGGGAGGATCTGGCATAAGAATAAGAATTTTCCCTTGCCAAACAGGGGGAGTTCTGCTATTATACTATGATGTAATGTTTCCGCCTGATGCAGGCGCTTACAAAACGACAACCTTTTTTGGAGGCTCGAATAGATGGCAAAAAACAACGATAAGCGGGCAGAGCGCATGGCCAGAAGCAATCGCAACGTCAATCGTGCGATCACGGTGCTCATGGCCGGCGTCATTGCTGAATTTTATCTTTTGATGGTGAACAACTACTATGTCAAAGGCGGCGTCGGTCAGGTGCTGACGATGATGACTGTGCTTCAGGTCATCGACTACATCGGCTGTGCGCTGTTCGGCGCGGGCCTTGTCGTCTGGCTGATGCGCAAAAAGTGGACGCGCTTCGCGCCCGCCGCGCCGTGGCTCTTATGCATCGGCTTTTTCTTCGCCGTGTCGTCGATCCTGATGCTCAAGGTCTACCCGCAGGGCACGACGATGATGTGCGTGATCGTGCCGGTCGTGATGCTCATCGGCATCGTGTTCCTGCTCTATCCGCGTGAGTTTTCCGTGCAGGCCGTGGGCCTGACGGCGTCGCTGATGGCGATGTACCTCATCCACCGCGGCAGCGGGAGCGACACGTGGGGCGGCATCGTCATCGGATGCAGCATCCTCGCGATCTGCGTGGTCGCGGTGCTTGGTGTCGCTGTTTTCAAGGCGGGCAAGAACGACGGCAAGCTTAAAAAGCTCGGCGATCTTCGTATCGTGTCGCAGGACGGCGACTACAAGCTCATTTACGCTGTGCTCGCCGTGTGCGCACTGGCCATCGTGGCGGCGCTCGCCGTCAGCAGCATCGCCTACTACGGCCTCTGGGTGCTGGCGATTGGCACATTCCTCCTCGCGGTGTACTACACGGTGAAAATGATGTAAAGAAATCAAAAGGAAGGCGAGTCCATTTGGACTCGCCTTCCTTTTTTGCTTTTTATATGTCGCGACGTCCTTCTAAAGCCCGCATCAGCGTCGCGTCGTCGGCGAATTCGAGGTGGCCGCCGACGGGGATGCCGTAGGCAAGGCGCGTGACGCGCACGCCGAACGGCCGCAGCAGGCGGGCAAGGTACATCGCCGTCGCCTCGCCCTCGGTGTCAGGATTCGTGGCCATGATGACCTCTTCGATGTTCCCCTGCGCCACGCGGTCGAGCAGCGGCTTAATCTCCAAATCGTCGGGCCCCACATGGTTCATCGGCGAGATGACGCCGTGCAGCACGTGGTAGCGGCCGTTGTATTCGCGCGCGCGCTCGATGGCGACGACGTCGCGCGGGTCGGCGACGACGCAGATGACATGTTCATCACGCTTCGGCGACGAGCAGATAGGGCAGAGGCCGCCGTCCGTCAGATTGCGGCAGACGGGGCAGAACGTGACGGTGCGCTTGGCGTCGACGATGGCATCAGCAAAGGCCTTGGCCTCCTCTTCGGGCAGGCTCAGCACGAAAAACGCGAGCCGCTGTGCGCTCTTGCTGCCGATGCCGGGCAGGCGCGCAAACTGCTCAACGAGCTTTTCGAGCGCCGCGGGAAAGTATTCCATGGTCTTAACCTCTCAGCTCTTTGATCTTGGCGGGGATATCCGCGGCCTTGTAGACGGCGGAGCCCGCGACGAGCACGTTTGCGCCCGCCTCGATGCAGGTTTTGCACGTCACGGCGTCGACGCCGCCGTCGACCTCGAGCTCGCAGTCAAGGTTTCTCTCGTCGATGTAGCGGCGGATGGCGGAAACTTTCGGCATCATATCGGCCATGAACTTCTGCCCGCCAAAGCCGGGCTCGACGGTCATCACGAGCACGATGTCGCACTTGTCAAGAAACGGCAGCACGGCCTCAGCGCGGGTGTTGGGCTTCAAGACGACGCCGGCCTTTTTGCCCTTGGCGTGAATTTTGTCGAGCGCGAGGTGGATCTTCTCCGGCGTGTCGGCCTCGACATGACAGGTGACGAGGTCCGCGCCCGCGTCGCAGAACTGGTCGACATAGCGCTCAGGCTGCACGATCATCAGGTGCACGTCGATGGGCAGCGCTGTGCGCTTGCGGATGGACTGGAGCACAGGGATACCGATGCTGATATTGGGGACGAAGCAGCCGTCCATCACGTCAAAGTGGACGTAGTCGGCGGTGGCAATGGCCTCGACGCCGGTGCCGAGCTCGGCAAAGTCGGCGGAGAGGATGGACGGTGCGATCTTGACGGACATGATAAGAATCCTCCTGCGAAAATTTTCTTATTTTTTATTGTAGCAAAGCGCAGGAACAAAAGCAATGCAAAAAAATGTAAAAGACACTTGACATTTCGCTCGCGCAGTGCTATCCTCGCAGATGTAAAGCGAACTTGACTTTGAAAAACGGAGAGAAGCGATGAAAAACCACATTGAAGAGAGAAGAAAGGCGCGCGGCATGACGCAGCAGCAGTTGGCGGATCTGGTTCGGGTTTCTTCGCGGACCATTATTTCCATTGAAAAGGAACAGTATAATCCTTCCTTGATGCTTGCCTATCGCATAGCGCAGGTCTTTGGGACAACAGTAGAGGACCTCTGCTGCTTGCAGGAGAACAAAGCACTGGAAGATCAGCAATATGAGGAAGAATGACAGGAGAACAGAAAGGAGGAACTGTTGTGAAAATATATAACAAAAAGGGATGGGTTCTCGGGATGGGAGAGATTCTGCTGGGAATCGTTGGTGTGTGCATCTATGTTCAAACGGGGTTTCAGACTTTTGATTGGAAGGCTGGAACTCTGCTGATTCTTCTCTTTTCGTTTGGCGTAAGCGGTATTGTGAGAAGCTGTTCCAAGGAAGCGTCCAGAGAGGACCGGATTACACAGCGGGATGAGAGAAACCAGTACATTGCACTGCGGTGCCGGGCAAAGACGATGGAGATTATGACCTATTTCCTGTTTGCCATGGTGGCCGGATGTATGATTGGCTATGGAATAACAAAGGACACAGCGTTCCTGTGGCTGCTCATAGGAGCGGGAATTCCCTTTGGCGTGCTGCAGATTGTCTCCATTGTGCTCGGACTTTATTATGAGAGAAATCAGTAAATGAGGAGGAT
>ERZ773114.4350-NODE-4350-length-10705-cov-3.484319_pt1 | contig 10705 bp, 9 predicted proteins | sample MGYA00580564_ERZ773114 | MGnify/ENA primary metagenome ERZ773114 (study PRJEB29015, sample SAMEA2737836) | human gut metagenome | biome: human gut; feature: human-associated habitat; material: faeces | place: China | collected 2012 ...
TGACGTTCGGCCTCTTCGGCGGCCTTCCTGCGGGCCTCTTCCTCGGCCTTGCGGCGTTCGGCTTCGCGGGCTTCCTCTTCGGCGCGGCGCGCGGCTTCGGCGCGGGCTTCGGCCTCAAGGCGGGCCTGCTCTTCGGCGAGGACCTGGGGGTTCTTCACGAAGACGCGCTTTCTGCGGACTTCGACCTGAATCGTGTGCGCGCGGCCCGAAGCGTCGTTCTGCTTGATCACGCTCGTTTCCTTGCGCGTCATGCTGATCTTGCGCTCCTGCTGGGTGCGCTGCGCGCGCAGGCTCTCGAAGAGCCGCGACTTGTCGGCTTCGCTCAGTTCGTCCGTCACGTCGCGCTTGGCGACGCCCGCGGCGCGGAGCTGCTCGAGAAGGAGCTCCGGAGCGAGCTTGAGTTCGCGGGCGAAATCATTCACCGTTTTACTTGCCATAAATGTTCTTCTCCTTGATGCGGCACCCATTCGGCGCTCTCGCGCCGCCCTGTCCTCCGGGTGGCCAGTGTTGCTTCAACGCTGCGGCCTCTTTAGCCGCATCAGGTCGGGACAAGGAAAAAACCAGTTGGGCGCGTCCTCACCGGACGCGCCGCGTATCGATTGCTCAGAACCAGCTCGCGCGGGCGGCCATGATGAGCTTCTGCGCGCGTTCCTCTTCGATCCCCGTCATTTCGACGAGGTCGTCGGTCGCGAGTTCGCCGAGGTCGTCGGCGGTCTTCACGCCGTTGGCGACGAGCTTGGCGGCGAGGTCGTTGTCCATGCCTTCGAGCTCGATCAGGCCCTTGTCGGCCTGACGGAGATTTTCTTCGCGGGCGATGGCTTCCGAGAGAAGCTTGTTGCGGGCGCGCTGACGGAGTTCGTCCACCGTTTCCGTATCGAAGGCTTCGATCGCGTGAAGTTCCTTTTCGGGAACGTAGGCGATTTCTTCGATCGAGGAGAAGCCTTCGTCGATGAGGACGTTCGCGGCGTCTTCGTCGACGTCGAGCTTCGTCATGAACTCTTCGCGGATGCGGGCGACTTCGGCGTCGCGCTTTTCATTCGCTTCTGATTCGGTGAGGATGTTGATCTGCCAGCCCGTGAGTTCGGAGGCGAGACGCACGTTCTGACCGGCGCGGCCGATCGCGACGGCGAGGTTTTCTTCGTCGACGACGACTTCCATCGTGTGGGTGTCTTCGAGCATCACGATCGAGCGGACCTTCGCGGGCTCGAGCGCGCCCACGACGAACTGCGCGGGATCTTCGTTCCAGAGGACGATGTCGATGCGCTCGCCGCCGAGTTCGTTCGTGACGGCCGAAACGCGCGAGCCGCGCATGCCGACGCAGGTGCCGATCGGATCGATGCGGCGGTCGCGCGTGTAGACGGCGATCTTGGCGCGCACGCCCGGATCGCGGGCGGCCGACTTGATTTCGAGGAGGCCTTCTTCGATTTCGGGAACTTCGAGTTCGAAGAGCTTCTTGAGGAATTCAGGGGAGGTGCGCGAGAGCGTCACCTGCTGGCCCTTCGTCGTTTCGCCGATGCGGTCGACGTAGGCGCGCACGCGGTCGCCCGTGCGGATCGATTCGCGCGGGATCATCTGATTGCGCGGGAGACGCGCTTCGAGGCGGCCGATTTCGACGATGGCGTCGCCCTTGTCCATGCGCTTCACGGTGCCCGTGACGATCGTTTCGTTCTTGGCGAGGAATTCCTTCAGGATCTGATCGCGTTCGGCGTCGCGCAGGCGCTGGAGGATGACCTGCTTGGCGTCCTGAGCGAAGCGGCGGCCGGCCGTGTCGACGTCGATCTTGTCGATTTCGCGTTCGATGAAATCGCCGGGCTTGGCGTCGGGGAACTCGTCGATGATGTCCGAGAGCATTTCCTGACGGTCGGGTTCCTGCAGGCCCTCGTCGTCGGCGACGACGAGCCAGCGGCGCGCGGCTTCGAAGGTGCCCGTGTCGCGGTCGACGTGCACGACGATGTCGGCGTCTTCCCCGGGGAAGCGGGCCTTCTTGACGGCGCTCGCGAGCGCCATTTCGAGGACGCCGAAGACGATGCCTTCCTCGACGTTCTTTTCACGAGCCAGAACTTCAACGAGTTCGAGCATTTCGCGGCAATTGATCATGATGACTTACCCTTTAAAGTTCAATTCTGCGATGAGATGGGCGCGGTCGACGTCCGCCAACGGGAACGCGACGCGGATGGGATCGGGCTTCTTTTCTTCCTTCTTCGGATTCTGACGGCGGCGCGCGGCGATGCCCGGCGTGCGGGCGATGTCGACCTCAAAGTAGTCGAAGGTCACGACTTCGCTTCCCGCCTCCCCTTCGAGCCCGACGATGCGGCCTTCGAGCTTGCGGCGGCCGGCTTCGGGGAAGCCTTCCGCCGCGAGCGGCGCATAGAGTTCCACGTAGGCGAGCTCGCCCGCGAAGCGTTCCCAGTCGCGGGCGCGCTTCAGGGGACGTTCCACCCCGGGGCTCGACACTTCGAGACGTTCGTAGGGAACGTTTTCGACGGTAAAGAGGTGCGTGAGCTGATCGCTCACGCGTTCGCAGTCGTCGAGCGTGATGCCGCCCTCGTTCGTCGTGTCGATCGTGACGCGGACGAGACCGCGGGCGAGGCGTTCGAGTTCGACGAATTCATAGCCGAGGCCTTCGACCGTTCGTTCGACGAGTTCCGTGAGCGCTCCGGTATTGGTCATGAAGAAAAATCCCTTCCTCTGATAAAAGTGAGAAAAAACTGACGCACCCCATCCTTAAGAGGAGTGCGAAGCCTCCGGCGCGCGCCAAGAAAAGAATGGCGAAACGACACGGAAGCAAGACTGAAATCAAAAAAAAATGGGCGCACTGCCCATTCCAACTCCCTTTGCGTGCGGCGCGGCGGATTTGTCTTCCGCTCCTCTCCCGCACAGGGAACGATCCGACTCCCTTCCCTCGGGAAGGAAAAGACCGTTGAAAGCGCACACCCACCGCGACGGCCGAAAAAGCCTCCTTCGGGCCGTTGCAGTCGGTGAAAGCGCCATTTTAGGCGAAAGGGGCCCCGCCTGCAAGCGAAGGGCCCCGATTCCCGAAAAAATCTTTCGGGTCCGGCCCCGAAGACGGGGCCGGAGAAAACGACTCAGCCACGCTCGCGCTTGCGCTGAGTCGGACGGTCGCTCAGATCCCGCGCTTCATGGACGGGCACGCCCGTGCGGTCGGACGCGTCGCGGAATCGGCCGTCCTTCGCGCGGCGGGGCGCTTCGGCCTTTTCACTGCCGCGGCCCGAGCGGGCTTCGGCGCGTGCCTTGGCGCGGGCCTCTTCCTTGCGGGTCTTGGCGGCCTCGGCCTTCGCCTTGGCGGTGGGGGCGATGCGCTTTTCAATCGCGTCGAGTTCGGCGATCCAGGCGCGCACTTCCTCGGGCGTCAATTCCATGCGCTTGCCGCGCGGAAGGCTCTTCGGAAGCGAGACGGCGCCGTAGCGAACGCGGATCAAGCGCGAAACCGTCACGCCCACCGCTTCGAACATGCGGCGCACTTCGCGGTTGCGGCCTTCGCGGATGCGAACGCGGTACCAGTGGTTCGTCCCCGTGCCGCCTTCGTCCTGCAGAAGGTCGAACTTGGCGGGACCGTCCTCGAGTTCCACGCCCTGCTGAAGCTTGAGCATCGCTTCGGCTTCGAGTTCCCCGATCACGCGCACGGCGTATTCGCGCTCGATTTCGTAGCGCGGGTGCATGAGGCGGTTGGCGAGTTCGCCCGAAGTCGTAAAGAGGAGGAGCCCTTCGGTGTTGAAGTCCAAACGGCCCACCGCGATCCAGCGGCCCTGCGAGAGACGCGGCAGACGCGCAAAGACCGTGGGACGGCCTTCGGGGTCGTCGCGCGAGACGATTTCGCCCGCGACCTTGTGGTACATGAGAACGCGCGGCGTCCCCGTCGCTTCGCGGCGGATCTGACGCCCGTCGATGCGAAGGATGTCTTCGGCCGTCACGCGGTCGCCGAGCTTGGCGGTGGCGCCGTTCACGGTGACGTGACCCGCTTCGATCAGGCGCTCCATTTCGCGGCGCGAGCCCACGCCCGCGTCGGCCAAAGCCTTCTGAAGCTTTTCGGTCGGAAGGTCTTCCGTCGTGCGCTTGCGAAGGCGCTCGACCATTTCCTTTGCGAAGGGACGGTCGGAATAGCCGTGAAAGTCTTCGCTCGTCAGAAGCGACATGGCTTCCGAGGGCGAGAGCGAACGGTTGCCCGCTTCACGGCTGCGGCGCGCTTCGGGGCGCGGGAGGTTGTGTTCGCCCGGACGGCGAAAGGGCGTGCGTTTTTTCTGGCCCGACAACGGCGGGCGGAACGGACGGTTCTTCACGATTTGCTTCCTTCGGTTTCCATAACCAGTGTGAGGCCTTGCGGAGCGAAAAGCGATTCGGACGTTCCTTCGACCTCTGTGCGGGTGCTCGAAAGATCGAACGGCGCGTTTTCGGCGCTTTCGGGCACGGGGAGGTCCTCGAGGCTTTTGAGCCCGAAGTCCTCCAGAAATTGACGGGTGGTTCCCAAGAGCGCGGGCCGGCCCGGGGTTTCGCGCCACCCGACGGTTTCGATCCAGCCGCGTTCTTCAAACATGCGCAGGGTTCCCGGACTCAGGCTCACGCCTCGGATCTCTTCGATGTCCCCGCGCGTGACGGGCTGACGGTAGGCGATGACGGCAAGCGTCTCGAGGGCCGCCCGGGTGAAATGCTTGGGTCGGTCCTCGTCCTTGAGCTTGAACAAAAAGGGAGTCGCTTCGGGTGCGGTTTCCATGCGCCATCCGCCCGCGACTTCGCGAAGCCGCAGACCGCGCTCCTGCCAAAAGGCCGAGAGGGACTCGAGAAGCTTGAGAACGTCCGCGTGCGAGAGTTCGTCGTCGAAAAGACGCCGAAGTTCGCGCACCGACACGGGCTTTTTGGCCGTGAGGAGCGCCGCTTCCAGAATGTGTTCGCGCGAGAGGGGCATGGATTTGAAGTGAGGATCGGTCGTTTCACAACGATCGGAGAGAGGCCCCAGAAGGACCGGGAACCCTGCTCTGAGGGATGCGGGATTATACCCAAGGGGACGAAGCCCCGCAACAGAGAAATGTCGAAGATTTGCCCATTGCTCTCAAAGCCTTGTGCCATGCGCAACCCGCATGAAACGGCATGAAAAAATGTCATTGGATTCCGAGGATTGCAACCCCTAGGATGAAATCGCGGACCTTGAGTCCGCCACGAAAACACTTCCCCAAAACGGAGACCGTCATGTCCGTCCACACGCTTCATCGATTCGACCGCCGCACGCTCCTCACCGCGGGCGCCGCTTCGCTTCTCGCCTCCCATCTTCCCGCCCCCGCCCGGGCCGCTTCGTCGGGCCTCAAAGTGACGGTCGTGACAGGGAGTCCCCATCGGCATGGCTCGTCCTTTCTTCTCACCGACGAATGCATCCGAGGCGCCAAAGAGGTCGGTGCCGAAGTCTACCGCTTCGACGCGGCCTTCAAGCGCGTCACCGCCTGCAGCGGGTGCGACCACTGCGGACTCGGCGCCGCAGACTGCGTCTACCGCGACGACATGTTCGAACTCAATCCCCATCTCATCGACGCGGACCTGATCGTCCTTTCGACGCCTTTGTACTACTTCGGCTTCTCGGCGCAGCTCAAACTCGTGATCGACCGCTTCTACGCGATCAACAGTCAGCTCCACAGCCCGAGAAAAGCGGTCCTTCTTGCGGCCGCCTGGAATTCGAACGACTGGACCTTCCCGGCGCTTGCGCACCACTACGAGACGCTCGTTCGCTACATGGGCTGGGAGGACGTCGGACAAATTCTCGGGACGAGCTGCGGCACGCGCTCGCAGACCAAGAACACGGAATTCCCGCGTCTTGCCTACGAGCTCGGGAAGAAGGTCTGCGCCCGGGCCTGAGCACGGGCCATAGGAGACCGTCATGACCCGACTTTTCGACTATTGGGAAAAGGGAGAGCCGCTCGGCACGGTGATCGGGCTCGTTGCGCTCCTTCATGCGCTTCTCAACCGACGCTGGTACAAGCGTCGCTGGGAAAAGCTCACGGGACGCGCGACGCGCCGCACGCCCTGGCAGGTGCGGGACGTCGTGAGCCTCGTCGTGAACGTCTTTCTCACACTCTCCTTTGCGGCGGCCTTTGTGAGCGGCCTCATGTGTTCGCAAACGCTATTCGCCGCCGTTACGCCCGACGCCTGGCGCATGGACCTTGCCTACCGCTCGGCGCACGTGGCGCTCTCGCTCTGGTGCTTCCTCGCAGCCGCCGTGCACGCGGGGCTCCACGCCGGGATCGTCGCGGGGAAGCTCGCGCCGTGGACGAAAAAGCTCGAAGAACGCATCGGTCTTTGGGGCGTGCGCATCACGGGCCTTGTCGTCCTCGCGCCCCTTCTCTGGCGCACGACCGTCGCGTACGTCGCGCGGGACGTCCCGTACGCGCTTGTGGCCGAGACCTCCTATCTGTACGTGGAACGCGGAGAGTTTGCGCTCCTCCTCCCGCTTGACCTTCTGATCGCCTTTCTCGCCGTCGAGTCGCTCGTCTATGCTCTCGATCAGACGCTCTCGCGTCGTCCGTCCTGACCCAGGAGGCTCACTCATGTCCGACATGCCCATCACCCGCCGAAATCTCGCGATCCGCACGGGCGCCCTCGCCCTCACCGGACTTCTTCCGTCGCTCGCCAAGGCCGAGGAAGCGCTTCCCGTCGTCTACTACGCCCGCGAAGCGACCCTCGAAGCCTTCCTTGCGATCTTCGACAAACTTCGCGAAGATCTCGGGGCCGTCGGCCGCAAGGGGCTCGTGGGACTGAAACTGCACGGCGACGAAGTCGACAAGAACCGCGCGCTCTGGAAGGCGCTGCAGGCACACGTGCCGGGGAGCCGCTACATCGAATGCAACTGGGCCTCGGGCTACACGTCGGGGCGCGGAACCACGGAAGGCAATTACGACGCGATCGTCTCGAGGGGCATCGCGCGTGAAGATCTCGACATTCTCGATCGGGACGGCTCGTACCGGGACGTGCAGACGAAGGAAGGCCGGTGGCTCAAATCCGTCGCCGTTCCTGAGACGCTCTTTGCGGAGTACGGACTCGTGGCCGTGACGGTGAACTTCAACGTTCCGACTTTCTCCGGGTATTCAGCCGCGGTGAAGAACGTCGGGATCGGACTCGCCGGGGGTCCCGGCAAGGCGGCCGTGCACGGCCCGGGTTTTCCGAAGGACGCGGGGTTTCACAGACGCTTGGCCGAGGCGGCCGACGCGATCGAGCGGGCGCTCGCCGGAAAGCTTGTGTTCCTCAACGTCCTCGCGAATCTCGACGTCGAGCCGCTGGAAGGGGCGGCGGCAAAGGAAGGCACGATCGGGATTCTGGGGTCGCTCGACATGGCGGCCGTCGACAACGCGTCGCTCGATCTTCTCTACGGGATCCCGATGGAAAAGCGCAGCGCCTATCCGGAATCGGTGAAGCTCGAGCGGGGCTTCCTGCAGCTCGAAAACCTCGCGGCGCTCGGACACTCGGGCCGCTATCGACTCGTGGAGCTCTCGCCCGCGAAGTAACGAAATACCGTTGCGGTTGTCAGACGCCGGCCTTCGGGCCGGCGTTTTCGTTCGGTCTTAACGCCAGGCCGAAATGCAAAAATCCCGGACAATCCTGAGACTGTCCGGGATCCGAATCTGGCGGAAGGAGTGGGATTTGAACCCACGATACGGTATAACCGTATACCGGATTTCGAGTCCGGCGCATTCGACCTCTCTGCCATCCTTCCAGAGAAGAGGAATATTAACACAAATCGGCAATCTTGTCAATATTCCTCGTTACGAAAGTCACTTCGTTTCGGGACGAAGGACTTCGACGCCGCCCATGTAGGGACGGAGCACTTCCGGAACCGTCACGCTGCCGTCGGCGTTCTGATAGTTTTCAAGCACCGCGACGAGCGTGCGGCCGACCGCGAGGCCGGAGCCGTTCAGGGTGTGGACATACTGCGTGCGGCCGTTTTCGTCCTTGAAGCGCGTGCCCATGCGGCGGGCCTGGAAGGCTTCGCAGTTGGAGCAGGAGCTGATTTCGCGGTAGGTGTTCTGCGCGGGGAGCCACACTTCGAGGTCATAGGTCTTGGCGGCGCCAAAGCCCATGTCGCCCGTGCAGAGCGTGATGACGCGGTAGGGAAGGCCGAGCTTCTGGAGGATGCCTTCGGCGTTGCGCGTCATTTCTTCGAGGTGGTCGTACGAGTCTTCCGGACGGACGATGCGGACCATTTCGACCTTGTCGAACTGGTGCTGACGGATCATGCCGCGGGTGTCGCGGCCGTAGGCGCCGGCTTCGGAACGGAAGCAGGGCGTGTGGGCCGTCACCTTGATCGGGAGGTCCGAGGCCTTCAGCATCTGACCCGAGACGGAGTTCGTAAGCGTCACTTCGGCGGTCGGGACGAGGTACATCTGTTCGGCGTCGCTCGAGGCACCGCCCTTCTTGGCGGCGAAGAGGTCTTCTTCGAACTTCGGAAGCTGGCCCGTGCCCTGCATCGTGGAAGCGGTCACGATGTACGGGGTGTAGCACTCGGTGTAGCCGTTTTCCGTCGTGTGCGTGTTGAGCATGAACTGCGCGAGCGCACGGTGGAGGCGGGCGACCTGACCGCGCATGAAGACAAAGCGCGCACCCGAGAGCTTGGTGGCCGTGTCAAAGTCCATCCCGAGGGGACCGCCGACGTCGACGTGGTCCTTGATCGGGAAGTCGAATTCACGGGGCGTGCCCCAACGGCGGACTTCGACGTTTTCCGTTTCGTCCTTGCCGACCGGCACGGATTCGTGCGGGAGGTTCGGGATGCGAAGGAGAAGGTCGTTCAGCTTCGTTCGGATTTCTTCAAGTTCCTTTTCGAGAACCGAGAGCTTTTCCGGAATGGCCGCGGCGCGGGCCATGATTTCGGTGGCGTCTTCACCGGCGCGCTTGGCCTGGCCGATCTGCTTCGAGAGGGCGTTGCGTTCCGCCTGCAGTTCTTCGGTCTTCGTCTGAACGTCCTTGCGGCGCGTTTCCAGGTCGTTGAATTCGGTTTCCGGGAAGTCGAAGCCGCGGCTCTTCAAACGGGCCGTAACTTCCGGGAGCTGCTTACGCAGCATGTTGAGGTCGAGCATGGTTTTCCTGCCTTGTAGATGAATGCATACTCCGTTCAGACGGAGCGAATTTGTCTATTTTCCTCTTTTTAAGGGCGGGTCGGGGAGAAATTCGCGGGGAATTTGCCCAAATCCCCCCTCAGCGCTTGCGGCCCTTCCCCTGACGACGGGCTTCCTCGTTGAGGGCGCGAAGACGCGCAAGCTTTTCGCCGATCTTGATCTCAAGACCCCGGTCGGTCGGAAAGTACCAGCGCTGGTCCTCCAGCCCCTCGGGAAGATAGATTTCCCCGGCGGCAAAGGCGCCGGGCTCGTCGTGCGCGTAACGGTAGCCTTCGTGGTAGCCGAGCTCCTTCATGAGTTTCGTCGGAGCGTTGCGGATGTAAAGCGGCACGGGGCGCGAGCCGTCCTTCTTCACAAAGGACCGGATCGCGTTGTAGGCCGTGTAGACGGCGTTGCTCTTGGGCGCGGCGGCGAGATAGACGACGGCCTGCGCAAGCGCCAACTCCCCTTCGGGAGAACCGAGCCGTTCGTAGATTTCCGCCGCTTCCACGGCGAGCTGCGTCGCTCTGGGGTCGGCAAGCGAAATGTCTTCGATTGCCATGCGGATCACGCGCCGCGCGATGTAGCGGGGATCCGCCCCGCCGTCCAACATCCGGCACATCCAGTAGAGCGCCGCATCGGGGTCCGAGCCGCGCACGGACTTGTGCATGGCGCTGATCTGGTCGTAGAAGTTGTCGCCTCCCTTGTCAAAGCGCCGAAGGGTCGCGGGAAGGGTCTTTCGCAGAAACTCCGCCGTGATCTCTTCGACGCGGCGTTCTATGGCCATCGTGCAGGCGACGTCGACGGCGTTCAAAAGACGTCTGGCGTCTCCGTCGGAGAGACCGACGATGACTTCGACCGCCTCTTCGGTCAGTTTCAAGGTCGGAAACTCGCGCGTCATGACGCGGTCCAGGAGCGTACGCGACTCTTCGGGCTTGAGGCTTTCGAGCTGATAGACGGTGGCACGCGACAAGAGTGCGCTCACCACTTCAAAGGAAGGGTTCTCGGTCGTGGCGCCCACGAAGATGAAAAGACCCGACTCCACGTGCGGCAGAAAGGCGTCCTGCTGACTCTTGTTGAAGCGGTGCACTTCGTCGACGAAGAGAAGCGTCGGGCGGCCCGTCGCCTTTCGTTCGGCCTTCGCGAAGTCGACCGCCTCGCGGATGTCCTTGAGGCCGCCGAGGACAGCGGAAATCGAAAGGAAGGGAAGATCGAAGGCGTCCGCCATGAGGCGGGCGAGCGTCGTCTTGCCGACGCCCGGAGGGCCCCAGAGGATCATCGAGTGGGGACGGTGGTTTTCAAAGGCGACGCGAAGCGGCGCACCCGGTCCGATCAAATGTTGTTGTCCCACGACCTCGTCGAGCGTCTTCGGGCGCATGCGCTCCGCCAGGGGCGCGAACGCGGCCTTGGGGGCGTCGTTTCCCTTCTCCGAGGAAGCTTTCTCCTCTGCGGGAGCCGTGTCGTACATTCCGTCGAAAAGATCGCCGCTCATATGGTCTCAAAGTCTCCGTAGGCTGCGCGCCGCGCCAAGAAAGGTGCGGCGCAATGCGGACCTTAAGAATAGCAAAACCCCCGACTCCGTGAGGAATCGGGGGTTCTGAATGGTGGAGCCTGGCAAT
>ERZ773114.4369-NODE-4369-length-10679-cov-2.962067_pt1 | contig 10679 bp, 9 predicted proteins | sample MGYA00580564_ERZ773114 | MGnify/ENA primary metagenome ERZ773114 (study PRJEB29015, sample SAMEA2737836) | human gut metagenome | biome: human gut; feature: human-associated habitat; material: faeces | place: China | collected 2012 ...
AAAGTATCGGCATCTTTTTTATTCATAACCTCGATGAATTTATCGGTTTCTTTCCGCGCATGTTTAATCGCGTCAGACATCGCTTGTTTATCATAACCTCCCGTCACTAACGTATCCGAAACTTCACTAAAGCCCGCGGTAGTAAAAAATAGCAGACTCAACATAAGTAATATCTTTTTCATTTTTTCTCCCTTTCCGGCTATATTGGAAAACCTGTGATTAACCGCGGAAACCGGAATTACGAAAACTATTTTATCAATGGACGCTACATCAAAAGTTCTCTGCTTTCCAGATCGATAGAAGAGGCTTATCATAATTTCCTGATGCAGCACCAGTATCCGTTTACAGTTTTGTATTTCACATTTCCGGGGGATACCCTTGATGTGAATGTACATCCGACAAAAATGGAACTGCGGTTTGGACACAATCAGGAAATTTACAAAGAATTGTGTGATGTTCTCTTCGGACTGCTTTCCCATAAGGAACTGATTCCGGAAGTTCCGGTAGATGAAGCAGAACATAAAAAAAAGAATCTTCCCCCGGCATACAAAGAACCGATTCCGGAACCATTTGAAAAGCGCAGAATCAATGAAATCCGACAGCAGCATCACCAGCCTCCGATTCCGGAAAAACCGGTTTCTCCTGTGGCTTCGCCTGTGCCATCAAAAAAAACACCGGCATTTGAGCCGTATGTGCCACAGCATCCGGATAAAACCATGGTACGGGAATCCTTTGACCCGTTCCCAAAGCGGGAGAAAACAGCCTCTCCTGCAGATATTCCAAACAAACAACCGGTTGGCGAACAGATGACGCTCGCCGCTGCTTCACCGGAATTTTTAACGGATGATGCCCGCAAAAAGCACCGCATCATCGGACAATTGTTTCAAACCTACTGGCTGATCGAATACGAGGATAAATTGTATATCATGGATCAGCATGCGGCACATGAAAAGGTACTTTTTGAACGGATGATGGCAAAATTAAAAGAAAAAGAATTTACATCCCAGGCAGTCAGCCCGCCCATTGTGCTGAGTCTGGATGCCCATGAGCAGGAAATGTTAGAGACGTATCTGCCGGAAATCAAAAAATTCGGGTATGAGATCGAAAATTTCGGTGGCAGAGAATATATGATCTCTGCAGTACCGGATAATCTGTACCATATTGACATGAAAGATCTGTTTATCGAAATGCTTGATGATTTTTCCAACCTGACCGGACGGCAGACACCGGAACTGATACTGGAAAAAGTAGCCACCATGTCCTGCAAGGCAGCGGTAAAGGGAAATCATAGACTGAGCCTGCCGGAAGTGGATGCACTCATGACGGAATTGCTGACGCTGGAAAATCCGTTTTGCTGTCCACACGGCCGGCCAACCATCATTTCCATGTCAAAATACGAAATAGAGAAAAAATTTAAGAGGATTGTTTCATGAAACCACTTGTCATTCTTGCAGGTCCCACAGCCGTCGGGAAAACCGCTTTATCAATAAAACTTGCAAAAAAAATAAACGGCGCCGTTATTTCCGCGGATTCGATGCAGGTATATAAACACATGGATATCGGTTCTGCAAAAGTCATGCCGGAAGAGATGAAAGGGATACCCCATTATCTGATCGATGTGTTAGAGCCGTCCGAAGAGTTTAATATTGTCCGTTTTCAGCAGATGGCAAAAGAGGCCCTGCTGCAGATCTATGCCGCCGGACAGATCCCGATTATCGCCGGCGGAACCGGATTTTACATCCAGTCCCTGTTGTACAACATAGACTTTTCCAAAGAGGAATCCGATACGGCATACCGTACAGAACTTACGGCATTTGCAAAAGAATACGGGGCGCATGCCCTGCATGAAAAATTAAAAGAAATTGATCCGGTTTCTTATGAAACCATTCATGAAAATAATATCAAACGGGTCATCCGTGCACTGGAATTTTACCATCAGAACCATACGCCGATTTCCGCACACAACGAAAAAGAACATCAGAAAACATCTCCGTATCGTTTTGCATATTTTGTACTGACGGACGAACGGGAAAAATTATACCGGCGCATTGATCAGCGCGTGGACTTAATGATGGAGCAAGGACTTCTTACAGAAGTAAAAACGCTGTATGATATGGGATGCCGCAAAGATATGGTTTCCATGCAGGGACTGGGATACAAAGAAATTTTAGATTATCTGGACGGCAGCTGCTCCCTTGAGGAAGCGGTGTATGTGATCAAACGGGAAACCAGACATTTTGCGAAACGGCAGCTTACCTGGTTCCGCCGGGAAAAGGATGTCATCTGGCTGGACAAATCCGAATTTAATGACCGCGAAGATCAGATGTTACAGAAAATAACGGATGTTTTACACGAGAAAGGAATCATACAATGAATCAGTTACTGGAAGAAAAATATAAAGAACTTGGAATTTCCGAGAAAGTTTATGCATTTGGCGAAAAAATCGAACAGGAATTAAAAGAGCGTTTTGAAAAGATTGATGCAAATGCGGAATACAATCAGATGAAAGTCATTGCAGCCATGCAGAAAAACCGTGTGAGTGCAGAATGTTTTAATATTTCGAGCGGATACGGATATAATGATATGGGAAGAGATACTTTAGAGCGGGTATATGCAGACTGTTTTGGCGGGGAAGATGCACTGGTCCGTCCACAGATCACCTGTGGAACCCATGCACTTGCGCTCGCTCTGATGTCCAATCTGCGTCCGGGCGATGAGCTTCTTTCTCCGGTCGGAAAACCGTACGACACTCTGGAAGAAGTAATTGGAATCCGCCCATCCAGAGGTTCCCTTGCCGAATACGGAATCACTTATTCCCAGGTGGATCTGCTGCCGGACGGTTCGTTTGATTACGATGGTATCCGCAATGCAATCCATGAAAACACGCGTCTGGTAACCATCCAGCGCTCTAAGGGATACCAGACACGTCCAACACTGTCGGTCGAGCGGATCGGGGAACTGATCACATTTATCAAAAATATCAAACCGGATGTCATCTGTATGGTTGACAATTGTTACGGAGAGTTTGTGGAAGACCGGGAGCCACTTGCAGTGGGAGCGGATATGATGGTCGGTTCTCTGATTAAAAACCCGGGAGGCGGCCTTGCTCCGATTGGCGGATACATTGTAGGGAAAAAGGAATGTGTGGAAAATGCGGCATATCGCCTGACTTCCCCCGGACTCGGAAAAGAAGTAGGAGCTTCGCTTGGTGTGATCCAGTCCTTTTATCAGGGCCTCTTTCTTGCACCGACCGTTGTAAGCGGTGCCTTAAAGGGAGCCATTTTTGCGGCAGATATTTATGAAAAACTGGGGTATAAAGTGGTTCCGGACAGTACAGAAAGCCGCCATGACATTATTCAGGCTGTGGAATTTCAAAACCGGGAGGCCATGATTGCTTTCTGTGAAGGAATTCAGGCTGCTGCACCGGTAGACAGCTATGTCACTCCGGAACCATGGGCAATGCCCGGTTATGACTGTGATGTTATTATGGCAGCAGGTGCTTTCGTACAGGGTTCTTCCATCGAACTTTCCGCAGACGGTCCGGTGAAACCGCCATATGCCGTTTACTTTCAGGGAGGGCTGACATGGTACCATGCGAAGCTTGGAATTCTCATGTCTTTACAGAAACTTTATGAACGCAACCTTGTTAATATAGATGAACTGTGCTAAAATAATATGAGTTTTCATGTGGCTTCGGAAAAGTAGAAAGGAACCTGTTTTGAGTCACATTTCAATGAAAAACCTGCCGGAATCGGAACGTCCTTACGAACGTTTTCAGATTCTTGGAGCAGAGGCGCTGTCGGATGCAGAGCTTCTTGCAATTATATTAAAGACAGGAACAAAGGATTATACGGCTTTGGATCTTGCGCGTGATCTTTTGTCGGAGTGTCAGGGAAATCTTTTGAATCTGTATGAAATCGGATATGAACAGCTTTTAGAACGCAGGGGCATTGGCCCGGTCAAGGCAACACAGCTGAAAGCAATTGCGGAGCTTTCCAAGCGCATTGCCAGAACCGGACGCGGATATCATTTATCCATGAACTGTCCGTCTTCCATCGCCGATTATTATATGGAAGAACTCCGGCACCGCAGGGAAGAGGCTTTTATGGCAGCTTTCTTTGATTCCAAATGCAAATTTTTAGGAGACAGTGTGATCGCAACCGGGAGCATCAGTTATGCATATGTTTCTCCCATGGAACTGTTTCGCAAAGCACTGCTTCGAAATGCTGTTATGATCGTTATCCTGCACAATCATCCGAGTGGAGACCCAACTCCAAGCACAGAAGACAAAAAGCTTACCGAACAGATTCGGGCAGGCGCCTCGGTGTTGGGATTAACCCTTGCTGATCATATCGTAATCGGAGATCAGCAGTATTTCAGTTTTCGCGAAAATAAATTGTTATAACACAAGAAAAGGGAGAAGACAATGAGTAACAATATTTATGGTATTGACTTCGGTACATGTAATTTTAAAGTATTCAGTAAATCCAGTGGAAAAGTGATATCTGAAAAAAACACCATTGCCATTATCAACAAAACGCAGATTTATGCGTATGGTGATGATGCCTATGCAATGTATGAAAAAGCACCGGAAAGCATCAACGTTACGTTTCCGGTTTCTACGGGAGTGATCGCAGATTACAATTTTCTGCAGACCATGATTTTTGATTATATTGAGAAAAAATTAAAAGGAAGAGTAAAGAATGCAGAATTTCTTGTCGCAGTACCGACAGACATTACCGATGTAGAAAAACGTGCATTCTTTGAACTTTTTTATAAAAGCAAATTTCGTCCGAAAAACGTTATGCTCTGTGAAAAACCACTTGCAGATGCCGTTGGACTTGGGATTGATGTAAATCAGCCTACCGGAGTCATGGTCGTGGATATGGGAGCAGATACGATCGAAATTTCTGTGATTTCTCTCGGAGGACTTGTACTCAGTGACCTGATGCATTTTGGATCCAACCGTCTCGATGAGTCCATCATCAGCTATATCCGCAGGGAATTTAATCTGGTGATCGGAAAGAAAACCGCCAAAGCATTAAAAGAAGAGCTTGGAAGCGGACTTCCGGGAAGACAGGAAACGATGACCGTTGTTGGTCTGGATGTCGTAAGCGGTCTTCCGGTGGAACGTGAAATTACCGCAGAGGTTGTCTATGAAGCAATCAAAGCAAATCTTGAATCGATCTGTTCGTCTATCAAACTGATTCTGGAGAAAACACCACCGGAACTTGCCAGGGATATTATCTATGCAGGTATTTATATCACAGGCGGCGGATCAAAAATCAAAGATCTTGACCAGTTGTTTACACAGATTACAAATATTAAAGTAAATACCTGTGAGAATCCGGAAGAGAGCGCAGTCCGCGGTCTTTCAAAGATTGCTACGGACTCCAAATATAAACGGATTCCATTCAGCATGAAAAATACTACGTTAAAGTAAGAAACAAGGATTCGAGGATTTTATGAAAAAATTTCGCAGTTTTCGCAATAAGAAAAAGCATCTTTCAAGTAAATATATTTTGCTGATCCTTACCGGCGTGTGTATTGTTGCTCTGTTTACGAGTCTGGTATTTAATCTTTCCGGAGGTCCTTTAAATTCAGTTGCCGGATATGTATTTGTTCCGATGCAGAAGGGAATCAACAATGCCGGTTCCTGGATTTCAGGAAAAGCAAATGACTTTCAAACACTTGGAGAAGTTTTAAAAGAAAACAAAAAGCTTCAAAATCAGGTAGACGATCTGACCAATCAGTTAAACGTCACAAAGCTCGAACAATACGAACTGGACAATTACCGGGAACTTCTGGATCTGGATGATAAATATTCCGGATATCAGAAGGTCGCAGCAAATGTGATCGCCATGGACGGAACCAACTGGTTTTCAAGTTTTACGATTGACAAAGGTTCCAAAGAAGGCATCAAAAAAGGCATGAACGTCATTGCCGGAAGCGGTCTGGTCGGAATCGTCACAGACGTCGGTCCGAATTTTGCCAAGGTGCGAAGCATCATCGATGATTCCAGTAATGTAAGTTCCATGGTTCTGACCACAAAAGATAATTTCAATGTCGGTGGCAGCTTAAAGTCCATGAATCAGGATAAAGTGTTACCATTTACAGAACTCCGGGATGAAGATGATAAGGTAAAGGTCGGCGATCCGGTCGTGACTTCTTATGTGTCGGATCAGTATCAGGAAGGAATTCTGATTGGATACATTGCCTCCATTGAAAAAAATGCAAATAACCTGACAAAATCGGGAACCATTACGCCGGTCGTTGATTTCCAGCATCTGCGGGAGGTGCTTGTCATTACGACACTCAAAGACACCGGAGAAAAGGAACTGTCTTCCCAGAAGGCATCCGATACTCAGACAGAAACACAGGACAATACCGAAACACAAAAATCACAGGAGTAGGAAATGCGTAGAAAAATTGTGCTTTTTATTATTATAGCAATCTGTTTTCTCTTACAGACAACCGTTTTTCGAGCTTTGACATTTGCCAATATCGGTCCAAATCTGCTGATTATTGTGGTGTCTTCTTTTGGACTCATGCGTGGGAAAAAAGAAGGGCTGTGGGTTGGATTCTTTTGTGGATTGCTTATCGACATATTTTTCGGGTTTTATCTCGGAGGATATGCTTTACTTTATATGTACATCGGTTACATTAACGGATTGTTCAAAAAAAGATTTTACCCGGATGATATTAAGCTTCCGATGATTCTGATCGGCTCGAGTGATATCGTAAATAACCTGATGATCTATATCGTTATGTTTTTTATGCGCAGCCGGTTTTCTTTCTGGTATTATTTTACATCCATCATACTACCGGAATTTGTTTATACCATGGTGATAACCATCTTTTTGTATTTTATTCTTCTCAAGATTAATCAGAAACTTGAGGAACACGAGAAAAGGAGAGCTATAAAATTTGAGTTATGATATCAAAGATTTTCTGAAGAAATTTTTCAGTTCGCGCCTTTTTGTGCTTGCTGCGGTATTTATCGTATTTTTCGGAATTATCCTTGCAAGAATCTTTACCCTTCAGGTCGTCAACGGAAAGTCTTATCAGGAAAACTTTTCTTTAAAGATTCAGATGAAGCAGCCGATCAATGCGGCACGTGGAAATATATATGACAAAAACGGAAAGCTTCTGGCTTACAATGAACTTGCATATTCCATTTCCATCAATGACAGTACAACCTATTCAAGCACAAAAGAAAAAAACAAGGCTGTCAATGCAGAACTTGCAGAGATTCTTACGGTTTTAAAGAATAACGGTGAAACGCTGAATAATGATTTCAAAATTGACCGGAAAAAAGACGGTACATACAGCTTTAATGTATCCGGTTCCTCGCTGAACCGTTTTCGCGCAGATGTTTTCGGAAAAAGTTCTGCCGATGATCTCGAATACGACAAAGATACCGGAATCGATGAGGCAAATGCAACCGCAGAACAGATTATGGAATATCTGATGGGAAAAGATAACTTTGGCATCAGTCCGAAATACGATGGGGATCTGGCATACCGTATCGTCGTTGTCCGTTATGCCATGCTTGGAAACCGCTTCGCAAGATACAAAGAAGTAAAAATCGCAACCGATGTTTCGGACAAGACCGTTGCTTACGTGAATGAGCATATGGACACACTGAGCGGAATTTCGGTCAACGAAGATATGATCCGGAAATACAACTACAGTGAATATTTTTCATCGATCATCGGATACACCGGACCGATTTCGGAATCGGAGTATACGGCACTGCACAAAAAGAATAAAGATTATACCCAGAATGACACCGTCGGAAAAGCCGGGCTGGAGCAGTATTACGAGACCTATCTGCGTGGGAAAAACGGAGAGCAGAAATTTTATATTGATAATGTAGGAAGAATTTCCGAAATTATCAGCAGCACCGATTCCGTAGCCGGAGATGACCTGTATCTGAGTATCGACGCAGATCTGCAGAAAGCTACCTATCTGGCATTGCAGAATGAGATTGCGGCGATTGTGTATTCCAATATCAAATCGGGCGAAATTCCGATCAACGATGTGTATACAGCCCTGATTGGCAACAGCGTCATCAACACAGAACACTTTTCAAAAGCGAAAGCCTCTGACACCGAAAAAAATGTGTTAAGTGTTTTTAAATCCCGGCAGAAGACAACGCTTGGAAAAATAAAACAGGAACTGACCAGTTCACCGGAAGCGTTGAATACAATGTCCGATGAAGTGCTGGATGAATTTACTTACATTATTTCCATGTTAAAAGACGATCAGGTACTCTTAAAAAATGAGATAGATACCAGTGATTCTGTTTACCAGAAATGGAAAAATCAGAAAATCAGCCCGAAAGAGTATTTAAGTTACTGTATCACACAGCACTGGATCGATATCAGCCAGCTGAATGTCGATGAAAAATATGCGGACTCAACAGAAGTATATGATGCATTATGCAAGTATATTCTAAAAAACATTAAGACAGATACGGAATTTTCCAAAATTATATACCAGTATATGATTACACGTGGCGAAATCTCCCCGCGTCAGCTCTGTCTGATTCTGTTCGATCAGGGAGTATTGGATTATGATGATGCAACAGTAAACAAATTGAAAAACGGATCGTTGTCTCCACGGGATTTTCTCATGAAAAAGATTTACAACATTGAGATTACGCCTGCACAGCTTGCACTTGAACCATGTACCGGTTCCTGTGTGGTGACGGATGAAAAAACAGGGGAAATTCGTGCCATGGTAAGTTATCCCGGATATGACAGCAACAAACTTGCCAATGGTGTGGATTCGGAATATTTTGCATCTCTGCAGCATGATAAATCTTCTCCGCTGCTCAATTATGCGACGCAGCAGAAGACCGCACCCGGTTCCACCTTTAAGCTGGTTTCCGCAACAGCCGGTCTGGCAGAAAACGTGATTACGACATCCGACCAGATCCGGTGTACCGGAATTTATAATGACATCAGTAACAAACCAAAATGCTGGATTTATCCGGGCAGTCACGGACTTGACAATGTTTCCGAGGCAATTCGGGATTCCTGTAACGTCTTTTTCTATACGGTCGGCAATCGGCTGGCACAGAAAAAAACAGGATCTTATAATGATGCCAACGGTATTGATCTGATTCAGAAATATGCACATATCTATGGCCTGGATCAAAAAACAGGACTGGAGATTTCGGAAAGCAAATCATCTGTTGCGACAAAATATCCGGTTATGGCTGCCATTGGACAGAGTGATAACAACTATACCACCGTTGCATTGTCCCGCTATGTAACAGCCGTGGCCTCCGGCAAAAAATATAATTATCAGCTGATGAATAAAATCGTGGATGCAGATGGAAAGACGGTCAAAAAATATAAGGCCGACTATGAAGATATTTCGGACACCTTAACAAGCAGCCAGTGGGATGCCATTCATTCCGGCATGCGCGAAGTGGTTTCCACCATGGACCGCTTCCAGGGATTTGATATTCCGGTTGCCGGAAAAACCGGTACGGCACAGCAGACCGGACATGCCAATCATGGTCTGTTTGTTGGTTATGCGCCATATGATGATCCGGAAATTACCATCGCAGTACGAATTGCCAACGGTTACAGTTCGCATAATGCGGCAACTGCGGCAAGAAATGTAATTTCATATTACTATAAAGAAACATCGATGAAAGATATCAAGGAAATGAAAGCAGCCGGTGCCAACGGTAACATAAGAAACTCTGTTGCCGATTAGTCACATAGATTACCATTTAAACTAACAGGAGGTTTGTTTCATGGGTGAAGCAATTGTTTTCACTTCAGGAAAAGGCGGTGTTGGCAAGACTACAACAATTGCCAACATTGGCGCAGGACTTTCACGGTTAGATAAAAAAGTCATCATGCTTGATACAGACATGGGACTTCGGAATTTGGATGTTGTAATGGGAATGGAAGATCAGATCCAATATAATCTGATCGACCTTCTCGAAAACAAATGCCGGTTAAAACAGGCATTGATCCGGGACAAGCGTTATCCGAATCTGTTTATGATTCCCGCAGCTCTCCGCTGCAGAAAGATTATGGATTATGAGAGTAAGCTGTATACGCTGATTTCCCATTTAAAACAGGAATTTGATTTCTGTCTGATTGACTGTCCGGCAGGAATCGAAGACGGGTTTCACTTTGCCGTATCTGCAGCAGATCGTGCAGTAGTTGTTACATCTCCGCATATTTCTGCTGTGCGGGATGCAGGAAGAGTCATCTGTCTGCTGGACGGTATGCGGCTTTCACAGATTGATCTGCTGATCAATGCCTACAATGCCCGTATGGTGCGAAAACACGATATGCTTTCGCAAAAAGATGTAGAAGATATTTTAGGACTTTCGGCAATCGGTGTAATTCCTGCCGATGAAAGAATTGTCGTAAGCCAGAATAAGGGAATACCTGTACTTTCCATGCACACAAAGGCCACCCGTGCATTTATGACCGCCGCAAGAGCATTCGCAAATCCACGTGTGATTCCGGTGGATCTGAATAAAGAAGATCCCTGCATCCGGCAGGGAAAAATGGTCTCTTCCTGGTGCGACTACTATTTATACGGTCTGCTGAAAACAGACCTTCTCCCGGAACACGCCAGTCAGGCGTAACCCGATCCAGACAGATTACCGGACTCGCGCGCCGGGGCATGGCCGCTTCAGC
>ERZ773114.4370-NODE-4370-length-10678-cov-19.487433_pt1 | contig 10678 bp, 9 predicted proteins | sample MGYA00580564_ERZ773114 | MGnify/ENA primary metagenome ERZ773114 (study PRJEB29015, sample SAMEA2737836) | human gut metagenome | biome: human gut; feature: human-associated habitat; material: faeces | place: China | collected 2012 ...
CGGCCGTGGCGGCGGCGCAGCAGGCGGGCGGCTATTACCGCGCCATGCTCGCAGGCAAGCTGCCGGAGCTGGCGCAGCTGGCCTACGAGCGCTACAGCGATGAGCACAAGACACACCTGAGCGCCATTGACCGGATGCTCGACGCCGCTGACAGCCGTGACGGCGTGACGAAGGCGCAGATCGCGGCGCTGCTCGACATGGACGACGCCGCCTACGACCGCGCGGACAGCAAGCTGCAGCAGCAGGCGAAGGCCCTCGCCGACGCCAAGGCCGCCGCCGACAAGAAAGCCAAGGCCGCGCAGACCGCAGCCGAAAAGGAAAAGGCTGCGCGCGACAAGGCGCAGACGGCAGCGCGCAGCGATGCGCGGCGCCAGATCGCGCTCATTTTGCGCAACGGCGGCACGGTGCCCGGCGACCTCTGGCAGCAGAGCGGATACAGCGCCGTGACGATCGCGGCGATGCTGCGCGGCAGGAAAGGATAATGATTATGTAAATTAGAAGAACGAAAATCGCAGTATCTACGCAGCTTAAATAAAACAATTTTAAATTATGTAAACTTCGCAGACAGCAAACAACTCCGGAAGCAGTTGATGCTTCCGGAGCTGCTCAGCATGTTAAAGAACCTCGTAGAGTTTGCGCCCGCAGGCGCAAAGAAAGTCCCATCATTTTCTTCGGCGACATGTGCGGCGAAGAAAATACTTCTCGGCCTGCAAACGTGCGCGCTGTCCGCCTCGGCGGACAGCGCGTGCGCTGCAGTCAGGCCGCAAATCTCTTTGTCAAAAAAGTAGTACTTTTTTGACAGTCTCAAACAGCTCCGGAAGCGGTAACGCTTCCGGAGCTGTTTTTGTTTCTATTTATTTCTATCGGTATTGGCTGTGCCTCAGCCCAGCGCCTTGTCGTAGTTCATGAGAATGGTCGCGACCTGCGCGCGCGTAGCGCAGCCCTCCGGTCTGAGGTACGAGACGCCGTTTTCACCGACGCCGGAGATCAGGCCGTTGCCGACGGCCCACGCCATCGCCGTGCGCGCCCACGACGGGACGCTGCCCGCATCCGGGAAGCCGGTGAGCGAGCCCGTCTCCGTCAGGCTCTCGGGCGCAAACTGCTTGGTATAGTTATAGAGGATGACCGCAAGCTGCGCGCGCGTGATCGGATCGTCGGGCGCAAAGGTGCTCGGGCTCATGCCGGAGACGACGCCCGTGAGCTTCGCCCACCAGATCGCATCGGTGTACCACATACCGCGCTCCACGTCGTCAAACGGCGCCGCGAGCTTTTTGAGCTCATAACCGTTGACCTTCGCGGGCTCGCCCTGCACACGGTAGAGGATGCTCACGATCATGGCGCGCGTGCATTCGCCGTCCGGCGTGACGGTCGTTGCCGACGTGCCGGCAATGTAGCCATGATAGACGCAGTAATCCAGCCCCGCGTGCGACCAGATGCTCGGCGCGGGCATATCGCGGAAGGCGTAGCCCGGGCAGGCCGGGCCGCCGTTGCAGGTCTCCGGAACGCCGGTTGCGGGGATGGCCTCCGTCCTGGTCTGGCCGCAGACGGTGCAGGTATAGGTCCTGACGCCGGGCTCGGCCGCAGTGGGCTTTTGCGTCACGACGCCGGCATCCCACGTGTGGGTGTGCAGCTTCGGGATGTCCTCCCCCTCGCGGTAGCCGCAGCCGTCGCGGTTGCAGACATGATAGCGGTAGCCGACGGTCGAGACGGTCGGCTCGATCGACGTGACCCACTCGCCCCAGTCGTGGCCGAGGGCGGGAACGACATCGTCATAGTCCTTGCCGCAGGTCGGGCAGGTGCCCTTGTAGTGGCCGGGCTCGGTGCAGGTGGGCGCGACGCTGGTCTCGGCGTAGCTGTAGTCATGCCCCTTGGCGGGGATGACCTCGTCGATCTGCACGCCGCAGCGCGCGCACGTGCCGACGGCGCGGCCGGGCTGCGTGCAGGTGGCGGCCGGCCGGAGATCGCAGCGGCTCAGGTCATGGCCGAGCGCGGCGATCTTCTCGGTGCGGGTCGCGCCGCAGGCCGAGCATTTATAAAACGCCGTGCCCTGCTCGGTGCAGGCGGGCGGGAGCGTCTGCGTCTTGACCCAGGTGTGGTCGGTGGCAGCGACATAAGTGTCGTCCACGGGGGCATAGGTGCAGCCCTTCACCGTGCAGACGTGGTGCGTGTAGCCCTGCTCGGTGCAGGTGGGGGCGACGACCGTGTCCGTGAACGCGGCGATGTGGTCGCCGTGCCAGAAGCCGGTCTGATAGCCCTGCCATGTGCCGTCATCCTTGAGCTCGGCAAGCCACGTGTAGCTACCCTGCGTGTAATAGACCACGCAGTCATCCGGGAAGGAGCGGTTGGAGTCCGCCGCGGCGTAGATGCTCTTGGCAGGGTCGTTCTTGAAGACGGCGCGCTTGAGCTTCGTGACCTTGGCGATCATGTTCAGGGCCGTGCTGATATCACCGGCCTGATCGGCGTTCTGCTCGGTATCGTCCGGGCGGAGGATGCCGTTGAGCACGCCCTCGACGGCGATCTTCATGGCGTTATCCAGACTCGTGAAGGCGCGGCCCTCGATCGTGTCGATCTTGTCGCCGAAGTAGGCCTCCTCGAGCATCTCGCAGCCGGCGAAGACGCAGCGGTCGATCTGCGCGACGCGGTTGGAGAGGTCGACGGACTTCATGTGGTTGTCGCCGAAGAAGGCCGCCTTGCCGATGGTGAGCTTCTTGTCGCCGGGGCTGAAGGTGAGGTTGTTCATGTAGTAATCGCACATGAACGCAAAGTCACCGATGCTCGTGACATTGGCCGGAATGTTGAGGTTCTTGTGGTGGTTGACGAACGCGAACGCGCCCGTGCTGATCGTCTGCAGGCTCGACGGCAGGCCGAGCGTCGTGTCCTCCTGACCGAGGATGCGGTCCCACGCGAAGGCCCACGGGCCGATATACGTCAGGCCTTCCGGCAGACGCAGCTCGGCGAGCATGGTACAGCTGTAGAACGCATGGTCCTCGATGCGGCGCAGGCGGCTGCAGTTGCGCGCGCGCACGAACGTGAGCGTGTCGCAGCCGTAGAAGGCGTACTTGTCGATGAGCTCGAGCTTGCGCGGCATATTGATGGCCGAGAGGTACTCGTCTTTATAAAATGCGGAATCGCTGATGGTGGTGATGTCGTCATTGAGGAACATGCACGTGAGATAGCGGCAGTCCTTGAACGCGCGCGCGCCGACATTCGTGACGCCGGAGTAGCGCTCGGTGCGGCCGTCCCACTCCTCGTCGGTGCCGTCGGCGATGTAGGCCAGCGCGAGATACTCCTCACCGAGGTTTTCCACGACGGTCGTGCCGAGGACCTGTCCCTTGTCATTATACTCCGTGACCTCCACGTTGCCCATCCACGGCGCTTTCTGGCCGGTCGCCGCGTAGTCCGCCATTTTCCCGTCGCCGAAGATGTACACGCCGTAATACTGCGCGTCCTCGCGGTAATCATGGATCTGCCAGATCTGCTGCAGGAAGGGGTTGTCCTGCACAACGGTGGGGTTCGTGACTTCGTAAATTTTATAATGTACGCTCGCCTCGTCCCCGGCGGGGCCGCAGTCACCGTGGGCGACCTCACGGCCGAAGAGCTTTTTGATCTGACCGGGCTGCTTGATAAACAGTTCAAACGCGTCCGCGATCGTGCCCGCCTGTGCCGGCGGAGCACACACGCTCAGCAGTCCCGCCGCGAGCACAAAGCACAGCAGCAGCGACAACACTCGTTTTTTCATATGGTTCCTCCCTCCTGGATCCGACACTTCAAAAAACATGTCTACAGAGCAAGTATACAGGACGCGCCCCGCCATTGCAACAGCCCGAAAGCGTTCACAGGCAAAAAAACGTGTAAAATTCTTGCTCAGATTTATGGTTTCGTAACAAATCCGTCGGTTTTTGCGTCCTATCCATTGCACACTTTGCCGGAAGTATGCTATATTTTCAACAGAGAGATATTCCCGTTGTACACAGGAACATTACCGCAAGGAGGAAGAAACTATGAAAAAACGCCTGCTCTCGCTGGCTCTGTGTCTGGTTCTGGTCGTGGGACTGTTCTCCGGCCTGACCGTGAACGCATCGGCCGGCAGAATCGACGATCTGAAAAAAGAGGTTGCCGAAAAACTCATCAAAAAGAAGATCGAGCAGTTCAAGGAGGAGTTTGAGATCCCCGATCTGGACATGGATGCGATCCTCAGCAGCTTTGGCGCCGCGGCCACCTCGGGCGACTTCGGTGAGAACAACTGCCTGCACTGGGAGGTCTCCACCGGTGCTTTCAGCGGCAAGACGCTGACCATCTCCGGCACCGGCGCCATGCCCGACTTCGACTTCCCCAACGGCAATCTTGCGCCGTGGTGGAACTATGAGGCGCTGGGCATGCTCACGAGCTTCGGCAACTTCAAGCTCGAGGGCGAGCTGAAGAAGGTCGTCATCAAGGACGGCGTCACGAACGTGAGCAACTATGCGCTGTTCTTCCTGCCGGCCGCCACGCAGATCACACTGCCGGAAAGTGTGACGAGCATCGGCCGCTACGGCATCGCCCTGTGCTCCAAGCTCAACGGGATCTCCCTGCCCAGGGCCGTGACCGCCATCGGCGATTTCGGTCTCGCCGGCAACAGCTTCACCGCCGTCACGCTGCCTGACGGGCTGCAGGCCCTCGGCCGCGGCGCGTTTGACGCCTGCGCGAGTCTCAGCGGCATGACCCTGCCGGCCGCCATTACCGCCGTGCCCGACAAATGCTTTAACGACTGCACGAAGCTGCTGACCGTCGACTATAAGGGCGAGGTGACCGCCATCGGCGAACGCGCGTTTGAGGGCTGCAAGTCGCTCACCAAGGCGCCCATCCCCGCGGCCGTGACGACGCTCGGCAACTCCGCCTTCAACAGCTGCATCGCGCTGACGGACGTGACGCTGCCCGCCGGCGTGACCGCCATCCCCGACGCCTGCTTCCAGGGCTGCACCGCGCTGGCGGACATGAAGCTGCCCGGCACCGTGACGAGCGTCGGCCACAACGCGTTCACCGGCTGCACCGCGCTGGGGGACGTGCGCTGCTACGGCGCACCCCCGACGGTCCAGCCCGGCGGCGCGGCCGAGCACAGCTTTGAGCCCGGCATCGTCACCATCCACTATAACCCCGACCCGGTCTACGGCTGGACGCTGGATACCGACGGCACATGGCAGGGCTACAAGGTCAGCAGCAAGGGCGCGTGCCTGCACACGGGCTACGGCACGACGGAAACCACCGTGCCCGCCACCTGCGGTGCTGACGGCCATATCGACACCGTCTGCGCCAACTGCGGCGATGTCATTGCGACCGAGATCATCCCCGCCACCGGCGCACACACGTGGGACAACGGCACCGTGACCACCGAGCCGACCGAGACCACCCCCGGCGTGCGCACGTTCACCTGCGCCGTCTGCAGCCAGACCAAGACCGAGGTCATCCCCGCTACGGGTGCGCACACCTTCGTTTTCACCAAGAACGTAGCACCCAGCTGCACGGAGGCAGGCTATGACCTCTACACCTGCAGAGACTGCGGCGCGAGCGAACAGCGCAATGTCAAGCCCGCGCTCGGCCACAAGTGGGACAGCGGCACCGTGACCACGGAGCCGACCGAGAAGGACCCCGGCACCATGACCTATACCTGCACCGTCTGCGGCCAGACCAAGACCGAGGTCATCCCCGCCACCGGCCCGCACACCCACGTCTGGGGCGAGGGCACCGTGACCGTCGCGCCGACGGAGACCACGCCCGGCGTCCGCACCTACACCTGCACCGTCTGCGGCCAGACCAGAACCGAGATCATCCCCGCCACCGGCTCTGCGGTCTGCCCGGGCGGCGCTGCGTGCCCGAGCTTCCGTTTCCGCGACGTGCCCGCCCCGTCCAACTGGGCGCACGAGGGCATCGACTACTGCGTGCGCCACGGTCTGATGAGCGGCTTCGACGCGACGACGTTCTCGCCCGACACGGTCAGCACGCGCGCACAGATCGTGATGATCCTCTATAACCTCTCCGGCGACACGACCGACTACAGCAAATACTACGTGCCGTTCACGGATGTCAAGCCCGGCACATGGTACTACAACGCCGTCGCCTGGGGCTACGACAAAGACATCGTCTCCGGTATGACCCCGACGACCTTCGCGCCCGACGGCCTCATCACCCGCGAGCAGATGGCCGTTCTCCTCTACGGCTACACCGAAAAGTATGCGCCGGCCTACCTCGGCGGCGCAGCATCGCTCAACGGCTTCCCCGATGCCGCCAGCGTCTCCAACTGGGCATACGCCGCCATGAGCTGGGCCGTCGGCAACGGTCTCATCTCCGGCATCGCGAGCAACGGCGCCGACTATCTGGCCCCGAGCGGCGGTGCCACACGCGCGCAGATCGCAGCCATCATGATGCGCTACTGCCGCCTCACCGGCCTGTGACCGACGCATCGCCGACCCGCAAAAGCCATACACCTGCCCCGGGAGCGTTCTGCTCCCGGGGTTTTGTGCACTTGCCAGAGCGGGCGGCGGGATTTGGGCGCGTGCAGGGCAAACGCGCAGCAGGATGCCGCTTTGCCGCACACTTGTGCGCGCAGGGAAGAACAGCACCGAAAAATGGGAAAATCAAGTCAAGTTAACATAACATCGTTAATTGCACCCCATTTGTGTTGAAAAGTCTGTTGATAATGTGGAGAACCGGTTTCCATAATGCCGTTTCACACTGTGAAAGCCGTCGACCGGCGCGCAATTATGCAACATTTTGTCGGATTGTGCGGTGCTGGTTGAGATATTTCAACCAGAAACAAAGCGGTTTTGGAAAATTGGATGAAAATGTTCAAAGTGTTACACTCTACGAGATTTGTCACTTGCGTTTTGACACTTTTTCCGCTACAGTATTACCTGTAACCGGCAATACCAACCATCCGGTGCCGTCTGTTGTGTGGGACGGCGGCGGAAATCTGACGAAAGGGGTAAAGTAACATGACCGTTTTTAGAGGACCCATCCATATCGGCCTCGATCTCGCCTCTGATATCCTTGAGCATTGCGGCGAAGAAAAGGCAAAGGAAATCGTGGACGCGATCGCCAACGCACTGCCCGGCTGGATGTCCGTGTAACCTGTAAACCAAAGGAGCGCCCGAAGCGAAAGCTTCGGGCGCTTTGAGCCTGTCAAAAAGTATTACTTTTTGACAAGGGAGTTGCGGCCTGACTGCAGCGCACGCGCTGTCCGCCTCGGGCAGCCGGCGCGCACGTTTGCAGGCCGAGCGGTATTTTCTCAGCCGCACATGTCGCCTGAGAAAATGATTGGATTTTCTTTCGCCGCACCGTTGGTGAAAGGCTACGAGGTTTTTGGAAAATGGACGCGCCCGAAGCGAAAGCTTCGGGCGCTTTGTGCTCTGCACGGGCCATCCGATGCAGAAAGCTGCAGATTGTCGTTATTGTACAAGGAGCGCAGCCGCTTTGCAACGATTCGTGACAAATTTCACAACAAATTCTATCATTTTGTTACATCCAGCGATGTTTATCCGTTGTAAATCCGCATTTTTATCGATAAAATATTCCTGTAACCGGCAATACCAACCATCCGGTGTCGTCTGTTGTGTGGGACGGCGGCGGAAATCTGACGAAAGGGGTAAAGGAATATGCTGTATGGCGCTCTGGAACTGGCTGCGAAGATCCTTGGCATCTGCGAGGAGTATGAGGCGCAGGCCATCGTGCAGGAAATTGCAAACTCGCTGACCATGCCCATCTGACGATGGAATATCCCGACACCCGAGGCTGCGGCCTCGGGTGTTTTTTATAGTGTTTGCCCGCTCCCGGAAGCGCCGACAGCCTCACCGCTCTGCGACGCCGGTGTATTGGAACACATAGTCCACGGCGCGGTTGCTCACGCGCTCGAGCGACTCGTATGTGCTGCCGCCGATGTGGAAAGTGGCGATGAAATTGTCCAGATGGATGAGCGGATCATCGCGCGCCGGCGGCTCGTGCGCGAATACGTCGCTCGCCGCAGCGCGGATCTGCCCCGTGGTGAGCGCGACGTAGAGATCGTGCTCGTTGACGATGCCGCCGCGTGAGGTGTTGACGAGCAGCAGCTCCGGATTCGCCGCAGCGAACACCGGCGCGTTGATGAGGTCGCGCGTTTCGTCGCAGAGCGTGATGCTCACGTTCACGAAGTCCGAGCGCCGGAAAAGCTCCGGCAGGGTCCCGACCTGTTCGTAGCCCCACGCGGCACATTCGGCGGCCGTGCGGCGCGGATTCCAGCACAGGACGCGCACATCGAACGCCGCGCGCAGAATGTCCGCCACGCGGTGGGCGATGTTGCCCGTGCCGACGAGGCCAAGCGTGCGGCCGGTCATCTCGTGGCAGACGAATTCCTCCGCGCCGAAGTGGTCGAAGCGTCCGGCGCACAGGCCGTTGTTGACAAATTTCAGCTGCCGGTTGAGCGCCAGCAGATCCGCCACGGCCAGCTCCGCGACAGCCGGTGCACCGAGGCCCGGCACATTCGGCACCGGCACGCCAAACTCGGCGGCGGCAGCGGTGTCGATCGTGTCGCGGCTGACGCCGTGCATGGCGATGACCTTCAGATTCGGCGCGTGCGCGATGACCGCGCGCGGCACGACCGCGCGGCGGATGACCATGGCGGCGAGCCGCTCGGGATGGTCGAAATTGTCCACGATCTCAAAATGGCGCGCCAGCCGGGCATAGGCAGACGGCGCGATATGTTCGCTCAGATAGACCTGCATCGTCGGCTCCTTTCTTCGGAAAAAGGCCCCACTGCAAATGCAGTGGGGCCTGATGCCGTCTTGGGTGTTATCCGCGGCCGTTTCCGCCGCGGCGGCGGCCGCGCGAACGGTCGTTATAGAGGCGGTTGCCGGCCATACGGCTGTCCGACTCCTGCATGAACTGCTTGAGCCGGTCCTCGAACGCGGCGTCCCCGCTCGGGCCGCTGACCTGCCCCGCCGGCTGGGCCGGACGGTTGGGGCGCGCAGCGCGCGGTGCGCCGCCGTTATTGGGGCGGTTGCCGCCTGGACGGCCGCCGTTCATCGGGCGGTTGTTCGGACGGGCGGGCGCTTCCTCCGCCTTCTTGATGGACAGGTTGATCTTCCCGTCCGGCGTCACGGCCAGCACGCGCACCTTCACCTTGTCGCCCAGCTTCAAAAACTCGTTGACATCGCTGACGTAGGTGTTGGCAATCTCGGATATGTGCACCAGACCGCTCTTGCCGTCCGGCAGACTCACAAACGCGCCAAACTTCGTGATACCGGTAACGGTACCTTCCACAACTGCTCCGACTTCCACCTGCATACGGTTCGTTTCTCCTTGCTCAATCACTCGTATCGTAAAAAATTTTCTCACCGGGCTTGACCAGACCGAGTTTTTCCCGCGCGACCGATTCGCGCATGTCATCGTCGTCGCTGTGGTCGATCTGATATTGCAGCTCGGCATTGGACTGGGTCATCTCGGACACCTGCTGCTGCAGTGCCGCGGCGCGATCCTGAAGCTGTGCCGTGCGCTGATGCACCACGACCAGACTGATGAGTGCGTACACCATCAGCGCCGCGATAACCAGTTTGGTAAATATGCTTGCCTTCTTGAATTTCACGGTCGGCAGTACCTCCCCCCGGATCGTATCTGCGTCCAGTAATACAGCCTATTCTAAAACATCTGCGGCGAGATTGGAAGTGTTTTTTTGCAAAAAACAGAACTTTTTTTATGAATTTTCTTCCCGGAGCCGTGATCTGGCGCATTTTTCGCGCGCACAGGCGGCCAGATCGCTCCAGCTGCGGGAAAATGTGCCCGCTGAGCCAGAGAAAGTAGCACGTCCAGCCGCCGGCGATGGCCGCGAACAGAAACAGGCGCACCTGCCCGTCGCCGGCCGTCATGCCAAGCAGGAACACGCTCCCGAGCGCAAGCAGGCAAAACGTACCGTCGAGCAGCGCGCGGAAAACCGCGCTGCGCGCATGGCGGCGCGGCACGCGCAGCACGTCGAACGCCAGCCCGAGCGCCGCGCCGAGCCCGAGCCCGAGCATGAGCTGCGCAAGCTGACCGAGCAGCGGCAGCTTCATCCGCCGAACAGGCGCGACCAGAAGCCGCCGCCTGACACCGTCTCCTCCGTGTAATCGAGCGCGTCAAACGCGCCGTCGATCGCAAGCTCCCCCGTGTCGATTGCAAGCCGGCCGACGCGCAGCCCCTCGCCGTGCACGGTGAGCATCCCGCGCGACGTGCGCATGGACACCTCCGTGTCGTCAAAGCGCACGACCTCGTCCACTCCCGTAACGGTCAGATGGCTGCGCTCGTCGAGCGTGACCGCGTGCGGCCGGCGCTGCGGCACGGCCTTTTTGTCCTCATATGGCATGGCGCTCCCCTCCTACTGCGTTTGCTACCACAGTATGCGCGCGCAGCCGGCGGTATGCGCAGATGCCCGCGTTCCTGTTTCTTATGTAAACTGAACCAGAGCAGCATCTATAAAAAATCAGGGCGTCCCGTGATGGGATGCCCTGATTCGTTTTTTGTTATGTCAACCAAGCTCCGCACGCAGCGCATTGCTCAGCGCGGCAAACTGCGCGAGATCGAGCGTCTCGCCGCGCACGCGCGCATCGAAGCCACAGGCGGCGACCGCCGCGGCGGTTAATACCGTGACGCTGGGGGCGGCGCAGTTCTTTTCGCAGCTGGCGGTGGTATTTCTGTCCCC
>ERZ773114.4371-NODE-4371-length-10676-cov-3.684022_pt1 | contig 10676 bp, 10 predicted proteins | sample MGYA00580564_ERZ773114 | MGnify/ENA primary metagenome ERZ773114 (study PRJEB29015, sample SAMEA2737836) | human gut metagenome | biome: human gut; feature: human-associated habitat; material: faeces | place: China | collected 2012 ...
GTAACTACATGGTCACCGACAAGACCGGCCCCATTGTGGGCATCAAGGTGGTGGACGGGCAGGAGGATCTGCTGCTGATGACGCAGGCGGGTATCCTGATCCGCACGGCGGTAGACAGCATCCGCATCGCCGGCCGGGCCACGCAGGGCGTTATCGTCATGCGCTTTAAGGAGGAGGGCGACCACGTCATCTCCATGGCGATGGCGGACCGGGAGACGGAGAAGGAAACCGCCCCGACAGAGGAGTAAGCCATGGGAAAGAAAAAGGAGCAGTACTGCCCCCTGACCCGGTGGCAGTACTTCACCAAGACCCTGTACCACGATCCCTCCTCCACGGGGGAGTTCACCTATGACGGTGTGGTGTACCGCAAGAGCGAGACCCTCCAAGCGGTGGAGAGCCGAAACTCCCGGCTCCAGATGGGGCTGGTGGGCCTGATGTTTCTGGCCTTTGTGCTGGCCACCTATTTCCGCAGCGCCATGCCGCTGGCGGCGGGCATCCTGCTGATCGTGGCGGGGCAGGCTCTGCGGCTGAGCCGTCTGCCCAAGGATATCCTGTCCCACCTCACCGACACCGGACGGAGGGAGCTGTGATGGATGCTCTGCAGGTCATCGCCCGCATCCATACGGAGCTGCCGGAGAAGTTCGGCGTGCCGCGGCAGAGCGGATTGGTGCCACAGCTGCGGGGCCGCATCGTCTTTGAACCGGCCTACCGGAATCCGGACGCCGTCCGGGGACTGGAGGATTTCTCCCATCTCGGGCTCATCTGGCAGTCCTCCGAAGCCGTCCGGCAGGACTGGTCCCCTACGGTGCGGCCGCCCCGTCTGGGGGGCAATCGCCGCATGGGGGTCTTTGCCACCCGCTCTCCCTTCCGTCCCAACCATTTGGGCCTGTCCTCGGTGCGGCTGGAGCGGGTGGAGCAGAGTGAGGCGCTGGGGCCGGTGCTCCATGTCTGCGGCGCAGATCTGATGGACGGCACGCCCATCTTCGACATCAAGCCCTACCTCCCCTATACCGACAGCCATCCCGATGCCGTGGGGGGCTTTACCGACGGACTGGAGAGCCGCTGTCTGCGGGTGGAGTGTCCGCCCCGGCTTCTGGAGTGCATCCCGGCGGACAGCCGGGAGGGCCTGCTGGGTGTGCTGGCGGGGGATCCCCGCCCCCGGTATCAGGAGGACCCCCAGCGGGTGTACGGCATGGGCTTTGCGGGGCAGAATGTGCGATTCACCGTGGACGGGGAGACTCTCACCGTGCATTCCATTGACCCGCTGGAGAAGTAACGCCAATATAAAAAGCACAAGAACGCCTATGAAAACTGTAACCATTTACACCGACGGGATAAAAACCGCTATGCGGTTTTACCGGTGATGCCGTTCTGCTGGCCCCTTGCGGGGCAACCGCAGAACATGGCGGACAGGCCCCGTCGGACGGAGGCCGCCCGATAAAACCACTGGGAGCAACACAAGAACGCCTATGAAAACTGTAACCATCTACACCGACGGAGCCTGTTCTGGCAACCCCGGTCCCGGCGGCTGGGGAGCCATTCTGGAGTGGAACGGCATTGAGAAGGAGATCTCCGGCGGCGAGCCGGAGACCACCAACAACCGCATGGAGCTGACGGCAGTGATCCGGTCGCTGGCTCTGCTGAAGGAGCCGTGCATCGTGGAGCTGTACTCCGACTCCAAGTATGTTATTGACGCACTGGAGAAGGGCTGGGTCTGGGGCTGGAAGAAGCGGGGCTGGGTGAAAAGCGACAAAAAGCCCGCCCTGAACCCGGACCTTTGGGACGAGCTGCTGCGGCTGGAGAGCATCCATACCCTTCGCTACCACTGGGTCAAGGGCCATGCGGAGAACGAATTTAATAACCGCTGCGACGAGATGGCGGTGGCCGAGAGCCATAAATTCCGGTAAGGACGGCATTTTTACCGGTTTTTGCGGGCATTTGTGGAAAATGCAGTCGAAAAGTTGGAAAAGGCTCGGAACGTTTACAAATTGTTCACAGCAAACACATAATTTCGCAAAAATGTTCGGGTATCTTAATACTTGCAAAGGGTCCTCCCAACCCGATGCGTTTTCTCCCTCCTAAAACACACAGCAAAAACCCCTCGCCGAGCGGCGAGGGGTTTTTGTGTTTCCTCACTTGTAATAGTCCGTCTCATCCGTCAGGGCCATGGGCAGGCCGTTGTGATACACCGGCATCAGCTGGAATTTGAAGCGGCTGGTCCGGTGGAGCCGGTCGATCTTTTCCTTTACTGCCGGGTCCACGACGCCCTTGCGGACATACTCGTTGACAGCGTGGTAGGTAAAGCCCAGATTGTCCTCGTCCGTCAGACCGGTGAGACCATCGGAGGGGGGCTTGATCAGGAATTTTTCCGGCAGGCCCAGCTCCGCACCAAGGGCGATGACCTCCTCCGTGGTGTACATTCCCAAGGGGGAGAAGGCTCCGGTGGCGTCGCCGTAGACCGTGCAGTAGCCCACCCAGTCCTCCGAGAGGTTGGAGGTGTTCAGTACGATGCCGGCGTCCTCACTCTGGGCGATGGCGTACAGCGTCACCATCCGCATCCGGGAGGGCAGGTTTACCGTGGTCTGGCGGCTGGGCTTCAAGCCCAAACGCGCCATCTCATCCAAAATGCCGCCGGTGCCGCCCTGAATGTTGAATACATAGTGGCGAATTCCGAGAAATTCCACCAGACCGTTGGAATAGTCAATGTCCGGCTGGATGCCGTCAGGCATCAGCACGCCCACCACGTTTTCCTTTCCGTAGGCCGCTACCGCCAGCGCCGCCACCACGGAGCTGTCCTTTCCACCGGAAATGCCGATCACGGCGGTCTTTCCGCCGCAGGCCTTCATCTGCTGCCGCATCCAGTCCAGCAGACCGGGCAGCTGCTCCTTCGCGTGAAATTCCATACGCTCACCCTTTCTGATTTATGATGCCCCATTGTAAAGGGCCGGGCCGTAATTTGCAAGCAGATTCCTGTTTTTTGGCAAAAACACGAAAAATAACGTAAAATTCAGATTAGATTCGACATCTGCAAAAAAATTCCGCCGGAGCGGGAAACGATTTGATCTCCCATAACGTTTTATTAGTGAAAGCGCTTTTCAATCACACAAAAAAGACCTGCTAAGAAAAGTCAAGTAGAAATTTCAAGGCAATGCAGCTTGTAAAAATGCCGCACCAAACCAAGCCGCTTTGCATCTCAAAATGAAACGGCGGCCAGCCAATGGCTTTATGACGAAGATCAGGCGGTGTGTTCCAGTGACTCCAGATAGGCTTTTACAGTGGCGTAGTAGATCCGCAGAAACTTGTTGGCGGAAGCCATCATGTAGACGCGGTAGAGCTTGCCCTCGGCGCGTTTCCTGTCCATGAACTGGCAGACCGGTTCATCCAGCGGTGCGGTCTGCAAATAGACGCTCATAACAAGAAAGAGTGTCCGCCGTAAAGACGATGCACCAATTTTGCTCATGGATTTGTGCCTGCCGGTCACATCGCCGGAATCATTTGGCGGAGCATCCAGCCCAGCGTAGGCTACGAGCGCTTTCTTGGAATAAAAGCGGCGCACATCCCCGATTTCAGCTATGAGCTGCGGGCCGAGCGTCGGGCCTACGTCGAACAGATCCATGACAACGGGATATTCCGGCAGCACGGAAGCCAATGATTGCATTTCCTGCTTGAGAGCCGCAAGCGCGGTAGAAGTCGCCCTAAGTTGGGATACAGCCTGTTTCACGAGCAGTTTCGTTGTTTCGGATTTTGGCATGACGCCAATATGTCCGCTGGCTTCGGCGTAAATTGTGTGCGCCTTTGCTTCCCTGAAGTTGTAGCCGTGCTTCCTGCACCAACGCAGGTATTTGCTTGTGAAAGCTCTTTCGGATTTCTCGCTGGCGCAGCGGCAATGCCAGAATTCAGCCACAAAATCCACCCACTTTTCACTCCCATCCCCACGGATCGGGCTTGAAAACAGACGGTTGGCGTTTGGAAACACCGTATCCAGCAGCGAGATCAAATTGTTCTTCAGAACCGTCTGCACCTTGGAATACTGCCGGTACTGGCGGTAGCAGTTCTTCAGCAGCAGCCGGGTATCTTCCTCTGGGATATACCTCGGCAAAGTAAGCCAGCGGTCAAGGCCATAGTTAGCCAGTTTGACAGCATCCTTCCTATCGGTTTTGACACGCCGTAATTCGTTGTTCCCGTAGCCGTGCACCAGCTTTGCATTGATGACGGAAACATATAACCCTGCGTTGTGGAGCAGCTTTGCCACCGACGCATGGTAATTTCCTGTGGCCTCCATGACCACGCGAGTCTCACCGTCCAGACTTTTGAGCTGCTTTGCCAGCTTGCTCAGTTCACTGCCGGTGTGACGGACTTCAAAGGGTGAGATGACGACCTCTCCAAAGGGACGCATGACGGCAATTGTGCTCCTGCCTTTGGAAATGTCGATGCCAACAGAGTTCATTTGCATTCCTCCAACACGAATTTGCAACCGGAATCCATCTTTTTCTCATTGCCGATTCAATCTATTGGGTGACGCGAACTCCAAGGCTCAACCTGCTCAAATCGAACGCTGCAATAAGGGGATGGCTGACAGTCTTTGTTACGGACATAGAAGCCCAAGGAGGCATTGGTCAGCCAGTTGCTCCCCTTATTGTAGCTTAGGCATGAGATGGAAAGAAAGCCGGACTGGCTGCCCGGCTTTCCTGTCCAAATTTATTGTAATAGGAGGCATTGCATGACGGAAGCACAGCTCAGCAATGCCATGGATGCTTATGGCTCCACGGTTTACAGGCTGGCCCTGACCCGGATGCAGAATATCGCCGACGCGGAGGACGTGTATCAGGAGGTGTTCCTCCGGCTGTGGAAGCAGGCGGCGGAGGACTGGGACGGAGACCGCGCCAAGGCATGGCTTATCCGCACAACGCTGAACCGCTGCGCGGATCTGCACCGGTTCCATTTGCGGCGGCCGGTACTTTCTTTCGCGGAGATACCGGATCTGGCACAGCCGGAGGACGAGAGCCGGGAGCTGTGGGAAGCGGTGAGCCGCCTGCCGGAAAAGGCCCGGACGGCGGTGCATCTTTATTACGCCGAGGGGTATTCGGCGGAGGAGATCAGCCAACTGATGCACATTCCCGCCGCCACGGTCCGAACCCGGCTCCACCGGGCCCGCAAGCAGTTGAAAGAACTTCTGGGAGGTATTGACGATGAAACGTGCGTATCACGATCTGATGGAACAAATTTCGGTCCCCAGCGGGCTGAATGACCGGGTGCTGCAAGCAGTCCGGCAGGAGGCGGCCGGTGTCGGAACGCGGTGGAAACGGACAGCGCTGCGGGCGGCGGTGTGCGCTGCCTGTGCGCTGGCTCTGGTGCTGGGGACGGTGCGGCTTGCGCCCCGTTCGGCAGAGGAACCCGGACTGCCCCAGCTTACCTACAGCTTTGGCCTGACGGCCTATGCCGCCGACATCGGGGAGACCATCGTCCCCAATGCCAACGGCGGGTTGGCTCTGCGCAGCGGCACCGGGATCTGGGACCCACTGCAGGGGTATTTTACCGGCTGCCTGTTTCAGGTGACCGGAGAAAATCTTCAAAAGGTGACTTTGTCTGTGGACCGGGGTGGACTGTACCGCAGCGAGACCCGAAAGGCTTTGTCTAATGATGAGGTGCAGGCACTCTGGCAGGCGGAAGAGAACGGGGAACTGGTGTGCAGCGTCTATGGCGCAGACGAGGGCGCGCCCATGAATGCTGATGTCATGACGGCTTTGGGCAGCGATGTGACCGTGGACTATGATTCTTCGGCCAGCTATGGCTTCTGGGTGCCCCCGGAGGAGCTGCCAACGGCGAGCGATGACATGAAGCAGGATGCGTGGGACAGCATCGACACCTTTAACGGAGCGCATCTGACGGTGGAGGCCACTTTCCTGGACGGCAAAACAGAAAGTCGGACCTACACCCTCTCCACCGGCCGTCTGCGGCTGGAGCGGTATGAAAACGGGACATGGACGGTCCTGCCCCAGCTGGCCGGGGACGAGGAGGCGTACGTTTACGGCATTTATGCCGTCAGCAAAGAGGAGAGCCGCTGGTTTCAATGGCCGGTGGAGGGCAGCAATACCATCAGCCTCAGCAACCCCTTCGGAGCCAGATGGAATCCCGGCGGACAGGGGAAAACCGTCCACAATGGGATCGACATTCCGGCCGAACGGGGAACCCCGGTGCTGGCGGCTGCGGACGGCACCGTGACGGAGACCGGCTTTGACACGGAACGCGGGAATTACCTGATGATCGACCACGGCGATGGACTCACCACACTGTACGCCGCGTGCAGCAAGGTGGATGTGAACGAGGGTGATCCTGTAAAGGCGGGGACGCCGATCGCCGCCATAGGCAGCACAGGAAGGTCCACCGGTCCGCACCTTCATTTTGAGGTCCGGCAGGACGGTGTTCCTCAGAATCCCACGGCCTATTTCGACGCGGACGTTCGATCGACCCTGCGGATGGGATAAATGAACAGTGCCCACGGCGAAAGCCGTGGGCGCTGATGCTTTTATTCGGTTTCCGCGTAGATCCCGCCTTCACCAGCCCACCACATGGCATCATACAACTGCTCAAGATCGGCGCAGGAGCCGGCGTAATCCTTCACATCGTCATAGAGGGGACAGGGCTTGCCGTGGGAAAACCGCTCATTGTAGTCGGCGACGATCTGAGGCAGGTCTTGGTTCAATTCCTCCACCGTCAGCACACGGGACCAGGGCTGGCCGTTTTCGTCCCGGAACGCACATTCTATCTCGTCCAGATTGCCGATGATTGCCAGCACCGCCGCCATGTCCTGATAGAGGCCCGTTTCAGATAGCCTTATTCCACCAGGTGTGTGGGGAGCGGAGAAATTCAGCGTCAGGCGGTAGGGCTGGGTAGAGGTTTGCAATTCTATGGTGTAATCACCGATCCAGTCGAATCGCCCGGCACTGAGTACCTGTCCCACGGCGGGGGCGTTCCCCACATAGAGGGTTTGGGCCTGATAGATTCTGTCGATCTGCGGCGAGATCTCGACACCACCCTGCCAGATCAGTTGATCGGCCACCCAAACTTCCCGCACACCATCCAGCGAAATATGCTCCCAATGGTCGGAGGCATCATGAAGGAATGACGGCAGGATCTGCCTTGCGCTGACACGAACGATGCCGTTTTTGTTTTCCACCATCCAGTGACTGTAGGCAATATCAGACCATTCGGAATAGAAATGCAGATCCAGCTGCCCCGGCACATTTGTGTGAGCCGTCCAGTTGAGATTCTCCCAGTAGTCCCAGTTGGCAGGCTCCCCGATGAGGAACAGCTTGGCCGCGATCCCCAGTGTCAAAACCAGCACCGTGACGGCAACTGCCGCCGCCACACGCCGCCAGCCCCGGCGCTTTACTTTTTTCAGATAGTCTACCTCTTTTGCGTCCTCCGGGGCCGCCTGCTCCGGCGCGCCTGCCAGCGCCGTCCGAAGCTGGGCACAGTCCGAGCACCCGGACAGATGACGCTCCACCGCTGTATTGCTCTCTGGGGAGGTGAGGCCCTCCACATAGGAGGGGAGCAAATCCCGCACCACACCGCAGGTTAGATCATTTTTCATCGTCGCAGCCTCCTTGCTTCAATCGTTCCTTGCCCCGGTAAAAGGTCACTCTGGCCCAGGTCTCCGTTTTGCCTAAAACGTCTCCAATCTCCCGGAAGGACAGTCCACCGAAGGCCCGGAGGTAGACCACCTCCCGCCCCGGCTCCGGTAATTCATGGACCCGCCGCAGCAGATCTAACTGCCCGGAACGGCTGACGGCCTCCTCCTCGGCGGAGGGCACCAGCGGCAGCTCTGCTTCCTCAGGAAGCTCCGTTTCCCGGTTGGCCTTCCGCAAATGCTGATACCACAGGTGCTTGGCGATCTGGCACAGCCAGACGGACACCTTGCAGCTGCCGTCAAACCGGTCGATGGACCGCACTGCCTGATAAAAAGTCTCTTGGGTCAGTTCCTCCGCCGTCTGGGGGTCCCGGCATTGGGAGAGCAGAAATTTGTAGACCGTCTGCGCGTGCTGGCGGTAGACGGTATCCAGATCCTTCACGGAGTTTCTCCCCCTTTCAGCGGTGTTTTCATCTGCTATATCCGTTTGGGGCGCGGTTCGTTACAGCGTTGGAAAAAGATTTTGAAAAAAAGGAGCCATACGGCTCCTTTTGCGATGCTCAGAAGGTTTCAGACTGGACCAGTTCCTCGTAGGAACGGATGTAATAGTCGCACAGACGCTGAATCTCCGGTTGATCCTGCTCCGCCGTGGCCTCATAGACCCCGGCCACCCGGAAGCCTGCTGCCTTGGCGGTGCGGATGGCGTGGAGGGCGTCCTCAAATACCACGGTGTCCCGCTTGTTGGACTGGAGCCGCCGCATGGCCATCTCGTAGATGTCGGCGCTTTCGGACTTGTGATTTCCTGCGTCGGCGGAGGTGACGATCCCCCGGAAATAGTGGTCGATGCCCGCCGTTTTCAGGGCCTTTTCCGTCAGCCGACGATGGGTGGCGGTGGCCACATACATCCAGACGCCCTCCATCTTCAAAATGGAGAGGAATTTTTCCAGACCCGGCTTGGGCCGGACCTGGCTGGAATAGAATGTCTCCATCCGCTGAATGATCTGGTCGATGATCTCCTGCTGGGACCACGGCAGACCGCAGACCTCCCGCAGATAGGGGATCACGTCGCAGTCCGCTAAGGTGTGGAGCATCCGGTCCTGCTCCGGTGTGGCGGAGATGCCCGCCTCCTTTAAGAACGTGGGCCCCAGCTCCCGCCAGGTGGGCATGGAGTCCAGCAGGGTCCCGTCCATATCAAAAATCGCGCTTTGTAACCGCATTGATGACCTCGATCTCCGTAAATTTTGAAACTTACAGCATATGCGCCGATAGAGCGCAGGTGAAAAAACTGGTATTTTATTGTCCGTTACTGCCGATCCAATAGCACCCTGCACCTATGATAGCAGCTAAAAATTCAATTGCCTTGAGATATATATCATAGCTATGCCAACCAATGATAAAACCAGATAATATATAAATCACTGCAAATACAACTACCGAAATAACCGCCCGCTTTATTTTGCTTTTCATCAAAGAGGTCTCCTTTAAAATTCAGATTATGTTTGTCGAGGCATCTCTGGGGGACTTCCCTTGCCCGCGCGGGGCAAGGGACTTTTTTGCCTGACGAATGATACTCTGATGAAGATACTTTGTGTCCCGCATGGAAAAATTGAAATCATTTTTGTCAGGACATGTGCCTGACAAAAATACTTTGATCTAAGTGCCTTGGGCACGTTCACCAGTCCGCAGACTGGTGGGAGGTGGTTAGGAGGGGGACAAGTCCCCCTCCTAAGTAATCAGCACAGTTTGGAACCCGCCGGGATCTGATCGTCCAGCATGATGAGGTTCAGCTTTTCCTCGCCCTTTTCCGTGTGGACGGCGGAAAGCAGCATACCGTTGCTCTCCAAACCCATCATCTTCCGGGGCGGCAGATTCACGATGGCGGCCAGGGTCTTGCCCACCAGTTCCTCCGGCTCATAGAACTTGTGGACACCGGAGAGGATCTGCCGGTCGGTGCCGGTGCCGTCATCCAGCGTGAAGCGCAGCAGCTTGTCAGACTTTTTCACGGCTTCGCAGGCCTTGACCTTCACCACCCGGAAATCGGATTTGCAGAAGGTGTCGAAGTCCACCGTTTCGGTGAGCTGAGGCTCCACCTCCACGTCAGGCTGCTCTGCCTTCTTAGCGGCGGCTTCGGCGGCTTCCAGCTCTGCGAGGGCCTTGTCCAGATCCAGACGGGGGAACAGGTTTTCACCCTTGACCACGGCAGCGGTCTCAGGCAGCTCGCCCCAGAGGTCCGCAGACTCCCAGGTCCGGGCCTCCGCACCTACGCCGATCTGGGCGAAGAGCTTTTCCATGCTCTCCGGCATGAAGGGGGTCAGCAGGATACCGCAGATGCGGGTGGCTTCCAGCAGGTTATAGAGCACATGAGCCAGCCGGGCACCGTTGGCTTCCATATCCTTGGCCAGTGCCCAAGGGGCGTTCTCGTCGATATACTTGTTAGCCCGCTGGATCAGCTTGAAGGTCTCAGACAGGGCGTTGTGAGGGGCGAAGGTGTCCATCTCGTGAGCGTAGGCCTTTTTCAGACCGGCGGCCTGTGCCACCAGCTGGGCATCGTACAGCACGGGGTCCACAGTGTCGCCGCTGGCGGCCAGCTCCACGCTGCTGCCCATGCGGACCATGGCAGCCAGCTGCTTCTCATCTTCCGTGGCACCGCAGCCTGCAGGCAGGGAGCCGCCGAAGTACTTGTTCACCATGGCGGTGGTGCGGCTGAGGAGGTTGCCCAGATCGTTGGCCAGATCGGTATTGATGGTCTGGATCAGCAGCTCATTGGAGAAGTTGCCGTCGGAGCCGAAGGGGAAGGTCCGCATCAGGAAGAAGCGGAGGGCATCCACGCCGAACTGCTCCGCCAGCAGGTAGGGGTCCACCACGTTGCCCTTGGATTTGGACATTTTGCCGCCGTCCAGCAGCAACCAGCCGTGGCCGAAAACGTGCTTGGGCAGAGGCTCCTCCAGACTCATCAGCATGGCAGGCCAGATAATAGAGTGGAATCGCACAATTTCCTTGCCGACGATGTTGATGCCGGGCCAGTATTTTTTGTAGTCATTATAGC
>ERZ773114.4376-NODE-4376-length-10669-cov-10.638967_pt1 | contig 10669 bp, 11 predicted proteins | sample MGYA00580564_ERZ773114 | MGnify/ENA primary metagenome ERZ773114 (study PRJEB29015, sample SAMEA2737836) | human gut metagenome | biome: human gut; feature: human-associated habitat; material: faeces | place: China | collected 2012 ...
TTTTCCTATTTTATTCCTTTGAGGTTAGGGTGTCAAGTTTTATTATACTACATCATGTACAGGATTCCAGCCAAGAATTTTTCTTGCCTTTTCACTGGAAGCCACCAGTCGTGCAGGATCCCGGCACGCTTTGGCGTTTCAATTGCCGGAATCGGGTGTCCTGTCACTTTTCTTGCTTTATCAATTACTTCTTTTACGGAATAGCCGACACCATTTCCAAGATTGAAAATATTGCTTTCGTTTCCGTTTTTTAAGTACTTTACAGCGAGAATATGTGCCTGAGCCAAATCGGTAACATGGATGTAGTCTCTAATACAAGTTCCATCAGGAGTATCATAATCTGTTCCATAGATGGAGATACTTTCTCTCTTTCCATTTGGTACTTGAAGAATCAAAGGAATCAAATGACTTTCCAGATTATGAGCCTCGCCGATTTTACCTGATTTGTCTGCTCCGCAAGCATTGAAATAGCGGAGAGAAACGTATCTTAGACCATGAGCTTTTGAAGTCCAATAGAACATCTTCTCCATAGCAAGTTTGGTTTCACCATATGGATTGGTTGGCTGTGTTCTGTCTGTTTCAAGAATTGGAATATTTTCCGGTTCACCATAGGTGGCAGCGGTTGAGGAAAAGACAATTTTATCAATATGGTGTTCAACCATGGAATCCAAAAGAATTTTTGTTCCGCAGAGATTATTATCGTAATACTTTAGTGGATTGACAACGCTTTCTCCAACAAGAGAATATGCTGCAAAGTGAATCACTGCATCTATCTGTTCGTTTTCAAAAATATTATCAAGAAACGCCTTGTCATGCAAATCACCTAGATAAAATTTCGCATCTTTCGGAACAGCTTCGATGTGTCCGGTTGCAAGATTGTCTGCAATAATAACGCTTTCTCCGGTGCGAATCAACTCTAAAGCTGTGTGAGAACCGATATATCCTGCACCGCCTAAAACAAGCATACTCATTATTTTTCCCTCCTATTATTTGATTTCAATACCGCCAAACGGTCTGATTGTCATAATGTAGCACGAATTTTGTCCAAATATTCTGTCCATTTCCGATCTATATGCATTGACAAGATCATTTGGTACAAATGCCTGAACAGTCCCTGCGAAACCACCTCCGTGAACTCTTACAGCACCATTGCCTTTTAATATTCGTTTCCCCACCATAATTGCAAGTGGAATACCTTGTTCCGTTGGCTTTCTGCATGAGTATAAATTTTGCAGATAGTTCATGGAGGAATCTCCCGATTCGTTTACAAGCGTAAGAAAATCCTCAAATCTGTTGTTTTTGAGAGCTTCCGTTTCTGCCTTTGCACGATAATTGTCGCCAAAAAAGTGAATTGCACGCAAGACAGCTCTGTCAGAAATCTTCTTTTTAATATCAGGGAGATTATCCCAAAATTGATTTTCATCAACTTCACGAAGAACCTTTTTGCCGAAATATTCTGCAACTTCGTCCATTTCTGTACGAACGGCTACATAATCATCTGTCAAATCAGAATGATCTCCTTTGGTGTCTGTGATGATCAATGCATAGCCGGTTTTTGAAAGGTCAAAATCAATTTTTTGGATACCTGGATTTTGAATGTTTTGAAAATCAAGAAAAACAAATCCACCAACGGAGCAAACCATCTGATCCATCAATCCGCTTTTCTTGCCAAAATAAAAATTTTCTGCATATTGTCCAATTTTTGCGATTTCTACTGCACCAATCTGATTGTTATTGTAATAGCTGTCAATTGCCGTTGCAATCAATGTTTCAAATGCAGCAGAAGAAGAAATACCGCTTCCACCAAGTACATTTGAAGTTGTATACATATCAAATCCGGAAATTTCTACATCTAAATCCTTAAAGCGAGCTGCAATCCCTCTGACAATTTCAGAAGAACCTTTTTCACCGATATGAACATCCAAATCGTCCAGTGAAACTGCAAATTCATCGTATCCCTCTGATTTAATTCTGATGATGTTTTCGTCATGAAATGCTGCAACACCGATAACATCTAAGTCAACTGCTCCTGCAATGACACAGCCATGTTGATGATCGGTATGATTACCGCCGATTTCTGTCCTACCCGGAGCAGAATAAACGTGTATATCATTTCTATTCGGATACAGTGCTGTGAATTTCTCCACAGCACTCATATATCGTGATTTCTGACTTTCTATATCCTGTGGCTTATAAATATTTGCGAAGATATTATCAAATCCACCACAAGTAACATTGTCTTGAAAATCCTGTATTTTCATCGCTTTCCTTTCTTCTTACGATCTTAAAGGCATAATTACAAATTCCAATTTCATCGGCTGATCTGCATGGATTCTGTACGCCTCATGCACCGGTGCACCCCAGGAATCATCGCCGCCAACACCCATTTGCTTTGCAGCGATTCTGACCCATGTGTAGCGAACACTTGGAAGTTCATCCAGATGCATTGCATTTTCGAGTTCATAGGCACTGTATGGCAGTACGCTCATTTCAAACGGAGCAGATGCCTTTTGGAACGTCAGACCATGCTGCATATCATCATGGATAGAGAGCGTTCTTACACCGGTACGATTGCCGCATTCCTGCGGATTGAGATAACCGGAAAGATTTTCTTTTGCTGTAGATTTCCACAATCCCAGTCTTGCCCCTTTGCATCGGTCACTGTAATTTTCATCAGGACCAAGTCCGTAATACTGAAAATTGCAAAGCTGTTTTTTCATCTTGAAGTCCAATGCAAGAACCGGCATATCGGACATTCCGCTTACTCCTGCATAATTTACACATACGCCCAGCTTTCCGTCAAAGTGTGCGGTATAGGTTACAGTAAACTCAAAAGTCGGAACGCAGGCAGCCTGATATGTGAATGTGATTTTCAAAGCATCTTCCTGTTCCAGCCATGAAACGGTTTTATACTTTGCAAATTTGCCTGCGGCATACCACTGTGCAAGATTGTACGGCTCGGAAGCACCGGTGTCATTGTCCGTCATTGCTCTCCAGAAGCTGACCTTTGGTGTGCGTGTGATATATTCAAAATCATTGTATTTTAGAGAACTGATGCCGCCCTCTTTTTTGTCGAACATCATGGAGAAGTTTTCTCCGTGAACGCCAATGATAACATCGCCGTATACAATCGTTGGCTTTTGCAATGTGGTTTCCGGAATCTGATTATCTTTCACTTCAAACACTTCCTGTGCAAAGGCAATTTCGTGCCCTGCATCTGCCCATAGTGTCTGATCTGCGGTAACGGCGGAAACATGATAAACATATTCTCCTGCACTGTCTATTTTGTGAAGTGTCAGTTTCAGTGTCTTGCTTTCTCCGGCAGAAACATTCAGAGAAAATGTATCGGATTTCAGAACAACACCGTTCTTTTCCAATCGTACAACAAAGGACAAGTTGTTTGTATCTGCAAAGAGATTTCGATTTTCTACGGTAAGCATTCCATTTTGAATGGACATTCTGATGTTGGAGTAAAGAGCCTTCATTTCCTGAACCTTTGAAGAATAGGTTCTGTCAGCATAGATCACACCATTGGTGCAGAATCCATAATCGCTTGGTCTGTCCTCAAAATCTCCGCCATAAGCCAGAACTGTTTTCCCATCGTCATTTTTGGTTTCGATTGCCTGATCGATGTAGTCCCAGATGAAACCACCCTGATAAGCCTCATATTTGTCCTCAAGGTCCGTGTAAAGGCTCAAACCGCCAAGAGAATTGCCCATAGCGTGCATATACTCACAGCTGATATACGGTCTGCCGTTATTCTGTTTCAGGTATTCTTCCACTTCCTGCGGTTTTGCGTACATACGGCTTTCCATATCCGTGATAGAATCATACTGATGATTTGGAACTCTTGTAACGCCCTCATAGTGTACCAGTCTTGTCGGGTCTACACTTCTGAAATATTCCGACATTGCAGCAATATCTTCTCCGCAGTAGGATTCGTTTCCGCAAGACCAGATGAGAACACTTGCGTGATTCTTGTCACGTTCATACATCGATTTCGCTCTGTCTAGTACAGCTTCTTTCCATTCCGGAAGTGAACCCGGTACATTCCAAGACGGATCTGTTGCACCAAGCTTCTGCCATGTACCGTGTGTTTCCAGATTGGTTTCATCAATCAGATAAATGCCGTATGCATCACAAAGCTGATACCAAAGAGAATTGTTCGGATAATGACAGGTACGAACTGCATTGATATTGTTTTTCTTCATGAACTGGATGTCAAACAGCATATCTTCTTTTGTGATTGCTCTGCCTGTTTTCGCATCAAATTCGTGTCGATTGATGCCCTTGAAAATGATACGTTTCCCATTCAGGCACATGATTCCGTTTTTCAGTTCAAATCGGCGGAATCCGACTTTGGTTCTGCTGACCTCGATTTCATTTCCGCTTTCGTCTGTCAGAATCACTGTAAATGTGTAGAGATTCGGCATTTCGGCACTCCAAGGCTTGCTATTTTCAATTGTCCAGTTTACGGATTCCTTTTCATTGGATTCTGCAATGAACGTTCCATTTTCATCTGTCAAGATCGATTTTACAGAACACTTGCCCGCAATATCCAGCGTTGCAGAGAAGATGCCATTTGTGCCGTCATAATCTGCAATCACTTTCATATCACGAACATGGGCAGACGGTGCCGCATAAAGGAATACGTCACGGAAAATGCCGGAGAATCTCCAGAAATCCTGATCTTCCAGCCAGCTTGCAGAACTTCTTTTGAACACTGCAACAGCAAGTTTGTTGCACTTTTCACGAATATATGGTGTCAGTTCAAATTCAGACGGTGTAAAAGAATCTTCGCTGTAGCCGATAAATTCGCCGTTCAGCCAGACATACATAGCAGTTTCCACACCCTGAAAAGAAATGAATACACGCTTGTTTTTCAGAGCATCGTTCAAGTCAAAATATCTGACGTAGCTGCCGACAGGGTTGTCCTTTTCAGAGATAAACGGAGGACGGAGATGCTCCTGTCCCTCCCAAGGATAAATGGTGTTGACGTACTGCGGTTTGCCGTATCCCTGCAATTCCATGTGTCCCGGAACCTGAATGTTGTCAAAATTGTCAGTGCTGTCGCTTTCTTCATAGAACTTTTGCTGCCATTCAGACGGATTCTTTGCCCACGCAAATTTCCAGGTGCCGTTCAGATTCTGAATCAGAGAGGAATTGTCTGTATCTGCTTCCAAATGGTTTGCATAGATTCTGTGGTCGGAATGTGCTGCGATTCTGTTGACTGCAAACACTTCCGGATTGGTCAGCCAGTTGAGTGTATATTTCATATTGTTCCCTCCATTTGAAGTGCTGTAAACTACGATTTGCCTGCCTTTATAGTATGAACAGAATTTTCTGTATAGGGCAGTGAGAAGGCTCTTATATAAGAGGTGCTTTCTGATTTTATTATACCATATAAACAGAAGAAAGAAATACACAAAGTTATAAATTATATGCACAAAGTTTAGGATTTTTCTTGCAATCAGTGCTCAGGTGTGATATACTATAGTCATAGAAGCAAGGAGGTGCTTTTTATGTTTATGAATGTTGCCTATTTAAACAGCTCTACATCTACTGTAGTGGATAATACGAAACCTTTGATTGTAACAAGCTGTGGAAATTATCGTGTGAAAAATCGTTCTGAAGTAGTAACACATCGTCCGAAGGGAAGAAAAGATTATCAGCTTTTATATATTGCCTCCGGAAAAGGACATTTTTTCATTCATGGAGAAGAAAAAACGGTTTCAGCCGGAAATATTATTGTATATTTGCCGGATCAACCACAGAAATATGTTTATTATCGTGCAGATCAAACCGATGTTTATTGGGTGCATTTTACTGGAAATGAAGTAGAAGAAATTTTAAAGTACTACAATATCAACCTGCAAAATAATATTCTCTATATCGGAACATCTCCCGATTATCAGTGGTTATTTGGTCAGATGATTCAGGAATTGCAGCTTTGCAGACCACGGTATGATGAATTGATTTCTTTGCAGCTGCGAAATATTTTTGTTTTGATAAGCCGTGCAATCATGAGTGCAAAGAAATTCAGCAGCACCAGTGAAAAAGAAGTTGCTTTTGCGATGCACTATTTTCGTAAGAATTACAACACAGAAATCAGCATTGAGGAGTACTCCGAATCCAGAGGGCTTAGCAACTGTTGGTTTATTCAGTGCTTTAAAGAAATCACAGGTTCCAGTCCGCTGCAATATATCTTAAAGCTGCGAATCTCCAACGCACAAAGTTTGTTAGAAAATACGGACTACACCATTACTGAAATTGCAAATATGGTTGGATACACCAATTCGCTTTATTTCAGCAGACTGTTTCATAAATACATTGGTATGTCACCAAAAGAATATCGAAAAGTAAAACTGGAAGAAAATCTCAGGGAGTAAAGGCAATACCGCACAATCTTTGTGCAGTATTGCCATAAGCACATGGGGGATGACGTATAAATGAACCATTTTGTATTATGTAATAAAAACACCGTTGAGGATATTCTGGAATGGTCAAAACGGAAAAGAGATGCCAGTACCCATTGGTTTCTTTTCGATAAGGTACTATATGATTTGTGTCAGCAATATCCCCGACATGATAACGCACATGAAGTTGTTGCAAAAATCGCAATGATAGGCCGAGCATATTCTGCATCTTTCGAAAGACGAAAAAATGCTGAAACAACAAGTGATCGTGATTTCTATTACGGATATGTAGCTCCTCTTATTGTTGATTCGGATTTGGACAAACGACTGGATGCATTGAGGAAATATCAAACACCAACAACGGAGAATTTACCTGAAATTCTTGCTACACATCTGTATTTGCAAGAACTGCTGAAGAAAGCAACTGAAATGAATAAACGCTCCTTTGCTTCGAAGTATCTGCATTTTCATTGTCCAAATCTCTTTTATATTTTCGATTCCTATTCCGACAGAGAAATAAATCGTCTTATAAAAAGCAAAGGAAAATGGAGTTGTCCTTCAGACGCAGATGCTTGCTATGCAAAATATTGTGAAAAATCACTTTTCATTCAGCAGCAAACTGTTCCGCATGAAAGAAACTTCCCAAGAATCCTTGACTCATACCTACAGGTAAGGGCAAGAGGCTAGTATTTAAGGAAACACCGAATAAAGCCCGCCTATCAGCTTTGCACGCAATCTATTTGCAAGCATTATTCTGTGAGTGCCACTTCAAAAGCGAATGCCGTGATTGCTTGCAACATTGTAAATGCTCTGTTATCAGCAACTAGGGCACCCAAAAAGGGCGGCAAAGGTTATGGATTCACAAAAAGTTTCTCTATCCCCTCGGGTATGAAATGGCTGAAACAAATTTCCGCTTGCAAGCCTTTCACTGATTTATCGTTCTGATTTTGTGCATTGTGACGATTTCGAGAAATGCTGCCTACTTTTGCTTGACACTAACGAAAAAAGTGCAGATTTGCTTTTTCATTGCTTTTGTGCTATGATTACTACAGCAAATTCAAAAGCCTGTCTGTTGATTTGGAGATGATGACACAGGCAGACCATATACCGACTTCAAAACGCTGTATGCGGTAAACGAGCAGACCAGAAAGATGATCCGTCATCAGGAATATTTGGATCAGCGTGAAAAACGAATGGTTATCACTTATCATGATAATATGTTCGTTCCATCTGATCAGGAAGATATTCAGCTGCTTGCTTTACAGCAGGCAGATGGGAGAGTAGGAGATATTGCAAGCGAATATTGAATCTGCCATTGGAGGAAGCAGCAAAGATGCTATTGCAGCTATTGATGAAAAGTTGGTGGAGCTTCAAAATGAACTGCTAAAACAAGCCAATGCCAAAAAGGACTATGAGCCGATTACCGATGAGATTTGACCAGCTTCGGGATGAAAAGCAAAGTATTATGTTAAAGGATGCCGAACGGGAGGATACCAGACAGCGTGTACAGGAGATGATGGAATACTTAAAGGAACAGCCTGTCGAAATCACAGAATACGATGAATAGTTGGTCAGACGGCTTGTGGAGAAAATTATAGTTTTTGACGAGAAATTTGTGGTGGAGTTTAAGGCGGGGTGGCAGTGGAGATTGAGATGTGAACATAGAGAGTCGATTACTGAGTTCGATGCCGGGATGTGGGGCAGCATGATAGAATTCATCACGGTGGACATATGGCCGTCACATTCAAGGATGGGTCGGAGATAGCAGTATAACAGCGGTTAGAGATACACGGACACCTTGCAGAGATGCAGGGTGTTTTTCTCTTTTTAGTTATTTTGTAAACATTGCTCCGGAGAGATTGTAAAACGGCAAGGAGCATGATATAATAAATTATCTTATTTGTGAAAGATATTAACGTACTTCTGAGAGGTGGATAGGATTATGATTAAGAACAATATTGAATTGGATGTAAAAGTAAAGTGCATAGAGAATGGTATCACGCAGGCACAGGTGGCGGAGAAAGTTGGTACTTCCGGCCCGTATGTAAATCGTATCATAAAAAAGCAGGATGGTGTGGTCAATAAGACCTTTGTGCAGATGCTGGAAGCACTGGGGTACGATATAGAATTGACCTATGTGAAAAGAGATGGAAACTTGGAGGAGTAATATGTGATTAAAATTAGACATAGATGGAATCCTATTTCATTTCCGCATCAACGGTTATAGAAAATCCAGCGAAGAATGGGATAGTGAGTGGAGTAAAGTAATTTAGATTGGAGCAGAAATTATGATAAACATACTGATTATAGAAGATGATGAAAATGTAAATCGTGGAATTGCGTTTTCGTTAGAAAAGTCTGGAAAGCGAGTATTCCCAGCCATAACGATAAAAGAAGTAGAAAAAATTGCTTCAAAAAACAAGATAGACCTTGTTATTTGTGATATTAACCTTCCAGATGGAAATGGACTTGAGTTTATCAAATGGATAAGAAAGCAATACAACACTTACATTATCTGTCTTACAGCAATAGATCAGGAAGTAAATCAAGTAATGGGCTATGAAGCAGGTGCAGATGATTATATTACGAAACCTTTTAGTTTGTCTGTGCTGATGTTGAAAATTGAAGCATATTTTAATCGTATCAATAATATCAACACGGAAAGCGAATTTGTCTCAAAGGATATCCGAGTATTACCACGGGAAATGAAAGTATTTGTAAAGGATGAGGAAACGTATTTGACGAAGAATGAATGGAAAATGCTTTCTCTGTTCATGCAGCATCCAAAACAGGTTTTATCAAAAAATCAAATATTAGAGAATTTGTTTGATATTGATGGTGAGTATGTGGATAAAAATACCGTCGCAGTCAATATTCGAAGACTGCGTGAAAAAATAGAGGAAAATCCATCTAATCCTGTGTATTTGAAAAATATCCGAGGACTAGGTTATGTCTGGAATCAGGAGGTAAACTAAGACCGTGAAGAAAAGGGAACATAGGAAACAATGGATAAAGATTAGCATTATTGTTGCTGTCATTTATGTCATCATCAATTGCCTGACAACCGTTATCTTCTTCCAGAATTACAAAAATGAAATGGATACATTGGCTAGAATAGCGGTAACATCCGAACAAGAAGGAATTGATATTATTACCGATGTACTTAAAAATAAGGATATAAAAACAGAACAGGGAAAACAACTATTAGAAAAATATGGTTATATTAGAAATAATGACAACATAATATACCAGAGGTTTTTACAGAATGTGACTTATATGGCTTGCGGAACTTTTCTTTTATTTGCAATCATGTATCTGTTTCTTTTCCTTTGGATAAGGAAAGAATTAAAAATAGAACAGATAGTGTTTTTACAAATTGAGAATATTCTTGCTAGATTTCGTGAGAACGATTTTAAGGCTGCATTGCAACTAGATGATGAAGTGAAACAGGAGAAAATTAAATATCAACTTGATGCACTTGGTCATTATATGATGTTACTGAAAGAAGAAGCCAGACTGGAGAAAGAGGGTACGAAAGAACTTGTTTCGGATATTTCCCATCAGTTAAAAACTCCTGTTGCAGCTCTTGATACTTGTTTCAGCGTATTGCTCCGAGAAAATTTAAGTGAAGAAGAACGAAAGGAATTTCAAGTTCGATGCAGATGTGCTTTAGATGGTCTAGAAGTTTTATTGCAATCATTATTGCAAATTTCAAAAATGGAAGCAGGACTTATTCAAATTAACAGAGAAAAATTGCCGCTCATGGGAACTATCATCAGTGCAGTAAATCGTGTATATCCAAATGCAGGAGCGAAGGAAATTGAATTTGTCTTCGATTATGATGAAGCATTGGAAAATGATTGTATTCTGCAGGATAAAAAGTGGCTGGGTGAAGCTTTTATCAATGTTTTTGATAATGCCATTAAGTATAGTCCAGCAGGTTCAGAAGTATATGTACGCATACAAAAAAGAACAGATTTTATAAGAATAGAAATTGAGGACAATGGAGTTGGTATACCGAAAGTTGAATATCATAAGATATTTCAACGCTTTTTCAGAGGCTCTTTGCCCGAAGTAAAAGAAGAAAATGGTTCTGGAATAGGGTTATTCCTTTCAAGAAAAATTATCGAACAGCATGGTGGGACAATTACTGTTTCATCAAATTTAGAACGATAGATTTACAATATAAGTGCAACACAAAAAAAGAATGACACATAAAGCCACTCGTGTTATAATGGGAGTAGTCACACAAC
>ERZ773114.4377-NODE-4377-length-10669-cov-5.015734_pt1 | contig 10669 bp, 9 predicted proteins | sample MGYA00580564_ERZ773114 | MGnify/ENA primary metagenome ERZ773114 (study PRJEB29015, sample SAMEA2737836) | human gut metagenome | biome: human gut; feature: human-associated habitat; material: faeces | place: China | collected 2012 ...
CTTGTTTTCAGTTTATGCTTGTTTTTGCCTGCGGCTCCCCGCCGTTTGTCCGGGGTTGTCCGGCGCGAGTGCCTATTTGAAATCCAGCCACTCCCGCGCGGACTTGATTTCGCCGAAGCCGTAACGGCGCGTCACCGTCACCAGTTGCTTGCGTTTTTTGCCTTCGACGGCCTGCTTCTCCTCGTAGGAGAGGGTGATGCCCTGGTCGTCGGCCGCGTCGAGTTTCGCCAGCACCTTGATGCCCGAGGTGAGCAGCACCTCGACCGTGCTGCCGACCAGCTTGCGGTACTGGCGCAGGCACTTGAGCTCCGACCCGATGCCGGCCGAAGCCACCGTCAGCGAGAAATCCTCCTCGTCGCGATCCAATTCCTCCTCGATCGAGCGGCTGAGCCTGACGCAGGCGTCGATGGCCACCGAGGTGTCGCTGTCGATGAGCAGCTCGATATCGTTGCCGGGCGTGCAGGTGCATCCCACGACGTACATGTCCGTCCCCTGCAGGTTGCGCTCCGCCGCCTCGATTATCTTTTTTGTGTCGATCATAGCTGAATACCGGTCGTGAATATGTATAAAATAAGGGGACTCCCCGTCCCCTTACCACTTGCTTTGTCTTTCGACATTGCAAATATAGTGAAAATTTCTAATATACCAATATTTATACGGAAATTTTACTCCTCTTTCGATACGCTTTCATAGGGCTTGATGATGCCGCGCTTCGATTCGCGGATGAATTTCACCAGCTCGTCGCGTTCCTTGCTTTGGGGTACCTGCTTCTCGACCTCCTCGCACCCCGACATGTAGTTCAGGCCGCTCTGGAAGAGGATGCGGCAGGCGTCGTGGATCTCGCCGATGCGCTCGGGGGTGAAGCCGCGGCGCGAGAGCCCGATCTTGTTGATGCCCGCGAAGCGCATCGTGTCGTTGCGTACGATGACGAACGGAGGGGCGTCCTGCCCCAGCAGCGCCCCGCCCTGGATCATGGCGTGGTCGCCGATGCGCGTCCACTGGTGTATGGCGGCATGGCCGCCGATCACCACCCAGTCGCCGATCTCGACCTCGCCGGCCAGCGACACGCGGTTGGCGATGACGCAGTTACTGCCGACCACGTCGTCGTGGGCGATGTGGACGTAGGCCATGAGCAGGTTGTGGTCGCCCACGACCGTCTTGCCGCGCGACGCCGTGCCGCGGCTGATGGTCACATACTCGCGGATGTCGTTGTAGTCGCCGATCTCGGCCGTCGTGACCTCGCCAGCGAATTTCAGATCCTGCGGCAGGCAGGAGACGGAGGCTGCGGTGTGTATCCTGCATCCTTTGCCGATGCGCGCCCCGTCGTGGATCACGGCGCCGGGCCCGATCCAGCAGTCGTCGCCGATCACCACGTCGCCGGCGATATAGGCGAAAGGTTCCACCGTGACATTGTTCCCGATTTTTGCGTCGGGATGGATGTATGCCAGATTGCTGATCATCGCTTACTTGTTGTTTTTGTTTTTAACGACCTGGGCCATCAGTACGGCTTCGCAGGCGAGGGTTTCGCCTACGAAGGCCTTTGCCTCCACGACGGCCACGCCGCGGCGGATCGGCTCCATGAGGTGGATTTCGAACTGGAGCGTGTCACCGGGGACGACCTTGCGCTTGAACTTGACGCCGTCGATCTTCATGAAATAGGTCGAGTAGTTCTCCGGGTCGGGCACGTCGCCCAGCACGAGGATGCCGCTGCACTGGGCCATCGCCTCGACGATCAGCACGCCCGGCATGACCGGCTCCTCGGGGAAATGCCCCACGAAGAAGGGTTCGTTCATCGTGACGTTCTTGATACCGGCCACGTCCGTCGCGTCGCGGTGGAAGATGCGGTCGACCAGCAGGAACGGCGGACGGTGGGGCAGCATGTGGCGGATGTCGTTGATGTCGTGGAGCGGCGGCTTGCGGCAGTCGTACTGGAAACGGGGTTTTTCGCCGGCCCGGCGGATGGTGTGCTTGAGCTGCTTCATGAACTCGGTGTTGGCGAAATGCCCGGGGCGGGTGGCCCAGACGCGGCCTTTGATGCGGACGCCCAGCAGTGCGAAGTCGCCCAGCAGGTCGAGCAGCTTGTGGCGCGCCAGTTCGTTGTTGCAGCGCAGTTCGAGGTTGTTGAGGTAGCCCGCCTTGATCTCGATGTCGGGCTTGTTGAAGATCTTTTTCAGGTGTTCCAGCTGGTCGGCCGGGACAGGGTTTTCGACCACGACGATGGCGTTGTCCAGGTCGCCGCCCTTGATGAGGTTCATTTTGATGAGCGGCTCCAGTTCGTGCAGGAAGACGAACGTGCGGCAGGGCGAGATTTTCTCGGCGTAGTTGTCACCCGGGTTGAAGGTGGCGTACTGGTTGCCGATGACCTTCGAGTTGTAGTCCACGTGCACCGAGACCGAAAACTCGTCGTCGGGATAGAGGATGATGGCCACGCCCTTCTCGGGGATCGTGTAGACCATCTTTTCGGTCACGTGGTAGAATTTGCGTTCGGCGTCCTGGTCGGCGACGCCCGTTTCGGTGATGGCCTTGGCATAGGCGCAGGCCGAACCGTCCATGATGGGGGTCTCGGGGGCGTCGATGTCGATCACGGCGTTGTCCACGCCCAGCGTCCAGAGCGCCGACATGATATGTTCGATGGTGCTTACGCGGTGGCCGCCGCTCTCGATGGTCGTGCCGCGCGAAGTGTCTACGACGTAGTCGCAGAGTGCGGGGATTATGGGTTGCCCTTCGAGGTCGGTGCGGCGGAATACGATCCCCGTGTCGACTTCGGCGGGATTGACGGTCATGGTTACCTTGACGCCCGTGTGGAGGCCCTTGCCGGAGAATGAGATCGGGGCCTTCAGCGTTTGTTGTTTTGTTGACATAAGCAGTGTTTCCGATTATTTACGCGCAAAGATAAAAATTTTTTCTTAATAAAAAGTACCTATGCGGTTATTATAAAAAGTAAGGGTTTATAGCGACATCACCGCGGGCGTGGGTGGATATTTCGGAAAAAAACAGTATTTTTGTGCGGAAAAAACAGGAAACACGCCATGCCGACGCCGGAACCGGAAAAACGAGTCAAACGCCCCCGCCTGCGCCTGCCTTTCGAGAAACGGAAGCAGGATGCCGGTTCGTGGACGTACGACCACCGCATCGGGTTGTGCGTGACGCTCATCGCCTACCTGGTGCTGATGATCGCCTTCGTTTCGTCGAAGATCGTCGTCGGCCGCAAGCCCCATACCCAGGGGATGTATATCGACCTGCAGACGCTGGCCGAACTGGAGAAGGAGCGCGACCGGCTCGAACAGCAGGTCCGCGAGCGGCAGCAGCAGGACCCGATAGACTGGAAAAGCGTTCAGAATCAGGTCTCCAACGAAAACGCCCTGAATGAGAAACTCCGCGACGACCGCGGCACCAACGCCGCGGCGCTGAACGACGCCGCGGCCGAAGCCGAGCGGCGCATGCAGGCCAACCGCGAAGCCTACGAGCAGGGGCTGGCCGAAGAGCGGGCCATCCGCGAGCGCAACGGCGCGGGAAAGGACGAGGAGCGTCAGGACCGCAAGGTCAAGGGCCGCGTGACGGTCTCCTTTTCGCTGACCGATCCGGTGCGCACCTCGCGCAGCCTCAATATCCCGGCCTACCGCTGCGAGGGCGGGGGCGACGTGGTTGTCGAAATCACGGTCAACCGTGCGGGCGAGGTGGTCAACGCCCGTGTGCAGAGCGGCGGCGACGAGTGCATGCGCGAATCGGCCCTGCGTGCGGCACGGGTTTCGCGCTTCAATATCGACCAGTCGGCCCCTGCGCGCCAGCAGGGGACGATTACGTACATTTTTATCCCGCAATAAGTTCTTTTTGCCCGGCCGGAGTGGGATATTCCGCGGAAATTGTTAACTTTGCCGAAGTAAATTCCGGCTCGGACAGAGCGGTTTCGCCTGCGGCGAACCGATGCGGCCTGCATGCGGCCTGCGCTGTCTCTGTTCCTGCCGCCGACCGAATCGGAGATGCGTAAAATTCTCGTCATACTGTTGGGCCTTTTCGGCTGTCTGCTCTTTTGCGGGGGCGGCGGTCGGACGCTTGCGCATGACGCAGGGCATGTCTCCGTCACGCTTTCGGTCGATCGCGCCTCCGACGCCGTGTGGCTTTGCGAGCGCGAATACAACGCCGACCTGAACCTGCCCCGCGTGCTTGGGGAGGTATCGCCAGCTCCGGCCGCTCCGGTCTTCCAGCGCGGCGGCCATGCCGAATCCGGTCCGGCCGCCGACCGCTATGCCGCGGACCGGCATGCGAGGGGAAGCACGAAAGTAACCTCTGAATTCAAATCTTCTGACCTTTCCGTCGGTCTGCATGCGGTGGATTATTATGTCTACCGTCTGCGCCGGCTCATTATTTAGCCTATGTATTTTTGCCGGTTTCTCTGAAAAAATACTAACGTTAGATAATGAAAAGGATATGGATAAGAATAAAATCTGCGAGGCGTTGTACGCCTTGCCGGGAAATGTTGTGGTAAAACGCCGCAAGTTCCAACTGCTGCCCGCCGTGCTGTTTGTCGCCGGCGCAGCGCTGATCGTAGTGAATAACATGTATGGCGCCGACCTCACGAACAACCTGCGTTCGTCGATCGTGTTCATCGGCGGGATTATGGTCGTCGCAGGCATGATTATGGCTGCGGCCCAGATGTTCGGTTCGGGCGGAGCGCCTTTCCACCGGGAGGAGCGTTGTTTCCTGCTCTACGAGGAGCTCTATTTCGACCGCGGCATCCGCAGCGACGTGATGCAGGCCGTCTCGGACGGAGATGCGGAGCGTCTGCTCGGCATGAAACGTGCGCAGGTTCCGGCGCTGACGGTGGCCCTCTACCGCACGCCCGGCAACCGCTTCGCCGCCATGCAGGCTTTCGAATATGCGGATCTGGAGTACAAGCCGCTGACTGACCTGAAGATTGCGGATAAGACGGAACTGAAGGTCGCCGATAAAGTGCAAGCGTAAAGAAAAAGATAAGTAATGATAGACATCAGTGGTGAAAATGTAGTATTGGTAGGTGCGTTGCTGCTCTTCGTGGCGGTGATAGCGGGCAAGGTCGCGTATCGTTTCGGCGCCCCCGCATTGTTGCTGTTCCTCGGAGTCGGCATGTTGTTCGGCTTGAATTTCATCTCGTTCCGTTCGGTCGAGATGACCCAGTTCGTCGGTATGATCGCTTTGTGCATCATCCTCTTCACGGGAGGTATGGACACGAAGTTCTCGGAGATAAAACCCATCATCGGACCCGGCGTCGTGCTGGCCACGGCGGGGGTGGTCATGACGGCGTTCATACTGGCCTCGTTCGTGTGGCTGGTGGCTCCGTGGCTGGGTGTCGAGATGCCGTTCGTACTGGCGCTGCTGCTCGCCTCCACGATGTCCTCGACCGACTCGGCGTCGGTTTTCTCGATCCTGCGAAGCAAGAAGCAGGGGTTGAAGCAGAACCTGCGGCCCCTGCTGGAGCTGGAGAGCGGCTCGAACGACCCGATGGCCTATATGATGACCATTCTGCTCATCAGCGTGGTGTCGCACAGTTCTGGCAGCGTGGGGATGGGCATGAGCGTGGTGTTCTTCGTCGTGCAGATGATCGTCGGCGCCCTGTCGGGGTACCTGATCGGCCGTCTGGCCGTTTGGACGATCAACCGCATCAACCTCGCCAACCATTCGCTCTACTCGGTGCTGCTGCTGGCGTTCATCTTTTTCTCGTTCGCCTTCACCGACCTGATCAAGGGCAACGGCTATCTGGCCGTCTACCTTTCGGGTCTGGTCGTCGGAAACTACAAGTTGCAGCAGAAACGTCCGCTGACGGTCTTCTTCGACGGTTTTACGTGGCTCATGCAGATCGTGATGTTCCTCACGCTGGGTCTGTTCGTCAACAGCGACGAACTGCTCGAACCCCGTGTGCTGATTCTGGGCGGACTGGTGGGGGCGTTCATGATTCTGGTGGCGCGCCCGCTGACGGTCTTCATCTGCATGGCCCCGTTCCGCAAATTCACCACCAAGGCGCGGCTCTACGTGTCGTGGGTGGGACTGCGCGGCGCCGTGCCGATTCTCTTCGCCATCTATCCCCTGATGGCGCATGTGGAGAACGCGGGACTGCTGTTCAACGTCGTATTCCTCGGCACGATCATTTCGCTGCTGGTGCAGGGCACCACCGTGAGCGGTATGGCCAACCTGCTGGGGCTGGCTTACGAAGAGCGCGAATCGGCCTTCAGCGTCGATATGCATCAGGATATGAAGTCGGCCCTTACGGAAGTGGAGGTCAATGAGACGATGCTCGAAAGCGGGCACATGCTCAAGGACATCACGCTGCCGGAAAATACGCTGGTGATGATGGTCTGCCGCAACGGCGAGTATTTCGTGCCGCAGGGCAAGACCGAACTGCTGCTGGGCGACAAACTGCTGGTCATTTCGGACCGCAGCGAGGAGCTTGCGACCACTTATAAGGATATGGGTATCGACGACGTGATGAAGCTGGGATAGGCTTCGGCGGCGTCCGGCGCTCCGTATTCCGGAATCCTCCCGTGCGTGCGGCGCACGGGCAATGTCCGGGATTCAGTGACTTAAACCTTTACGGACATTCTATGGTCCCGGCGGCCTTTTCGGTCGCCGGGACTTGTGTTTTCATCGGTTCCGTATGTTCTGGTGTTCCCGGTTGGTTGTTCCCGGTTGGTTGTTCCTGTTCGGCTCCTGTTGTTTCCGCCCGGTTGCCGGCTATTCCCGCCCGGCTTCGGTTGTTCCCGCCCGGCTTCGGTTGTTCCCGCCCGGCTTCGGTTGTTCCTGCGCGGTTTCCGGTTGTTCCCGTTTGGTTGTTCCTGTTCGGCTCTGGTTGTTCCTGCCCCGGCTTCGGTTGCCCTTCCTCGACTTCAGTTGTCCCGCCCCGGCTCTGTTGCCCCCGCCCGGCTTCGGTTGTTCCCGTCCGGTTGTCTGAGCTTCCTGCCGCCGCAGTTTGCAGAAAAAAAGCCGAATGTTTGTGCCGTTCCGTATTTTTTCATATATTTAAGGGTGTCTTTTCGTGCAGGCGGAAACCTGCCGATTTTTGTGCGCCTATGAAAACCAAACGTCGGAAAATTCTATTGTTGTGCATGCAGGTGCTGCTTCCTGTAGTGCCGGGGCTTTGGACCGTGCTGTTCAGGCCCGAAACGGCGGCGCTTTCGCCGCGCATGCTGGTCACTTGGATGCTGTGCCTCAACCTGCTCTTCATCCTCATCTATTGGCGGCGTCTGGGCTGGTCGCGCAGCGAGCGGCTGGACACGGCCCTGCTGCTGGTGCTGTTCTGCTTCTTTCCGCTGCCCGGCCATTGGCTGCTCGACGGCATGCTTGACGGTAGTTTGTGGCTTCAGATCGCATTCTATTGCATGATGCAGGCCGGATTCTATGTGGCGATCGTGCTCGCTCCCGGCTGGGTCGGCCGATTCCAGCAGCGCCGCTACGAGGAGCGCGTGTTGTCGGGCCGCGAGAAATTCGAATCCCGCAAGGAGGTGATGAAGGCCCGCGAGGAGCGTGAGAAGTCCGCGAACGGCTCGAAGTCCGGCGAAAAAGATGACTGAGTCCGGTTCTGGATTACCGAGGGGCTGTTAGCCGAGTCCTGACTATATGATTTCACCCGCGCTGCAACACATTGCAGCGCGGGTGAATTGTATTTTCCGGAGGGTAAGCAGCCGTCTCTGCGGGACTGCCTGCCGTGCGGATCGTTTGCCCTTTGCGGCCGTTAGGGAGCGTGTCCGTGCGTGCGGTTTCGGGAAGCGGTTTTGTCTCAGTGTTTCAGCATCCGGCTCGAAAACGGGATGCGCCGGCCTTCGGAGTCGATGATTCCGGCCTCCAGTATGCCGCCGTTGGTGTCGAAGTAGTGCAGCGAGAAGGAGTGCACGCCGCGCCGCAGGGCGGCCTGTCCGCTGCGTTCGGTGCGGGAGTGCAGACCGTCGTTGTCGACGACCGTTCGCCCGTCGATGGCAAGCGTGCTTCCGTCGTCGGAATAGGTGTAAAACGAATAAATGCCGTCGGCCGGAATGTCGATATAGCCGTCGCAGATCAATCCGATGTTGCCCGTCACGCCGTCGGGAATAACGACGCTGTCGGTGATGAAATTCGCCTGCAGGGGCGCTTCGTCGATGTCCGCGCAGTTGTCGCCGTCGTAATCGTACCAGCGCACCAGCAGTCCGTTTTGCAGGTTCCCGGCATCGGCGCTCGGTTCGGCGTAGCGCGTGGGGCGGAACGAGGCCCGGCGAATCTCTGCCGCGACGCCGCGTCGGTTGTAGCAGCGCAGCGTGAGCGTGCAGCTGTCGGTGATGCTGAACGGCGCGGTGTAGCGTTGCGACGCGGTGTCGGGAACCGTTCCGTCGAGCGTGTAGTACAGTTCGGCCGATTCGGGCGGCAGCAGGCGTACCGTAGCGGCGCCGATAAAGACGTTGTCGTCGCAGACGCCCTCGACGTCGTCGAGCCGGTAGTTCCAGCCTGCGCGTTCCAGCTGATGCAGGTGCAGGGGGAGACGGCGCCGGAAATCGGCGAAGTCCCGCTTTTCCGGAGCGCTCCATGCCGTCTCGGCCACGGCCAGCAGCCGCGGGAAGAGCCGCTCGCCCGCCGCGTCGGCCGTCGGGACATCCTCGGTCCACATGTTGGCCTGAATGCCGAGCAGGCCCTCTTCCCATGCCCGCAGGGATTCCGGAAGGGGTTCCCAGCCGTAAACCTTGCCGAGCGTGTTGCGGTCGAGTTCGCCGTTGAGGTAGAGAAATTCCGAAGGCGACTCAATGACGCGGTGTCCGTTCTGGAGCGCCGCGGTCAGGGTGGAGGGCATCCAGCTGCGCCACCACATCACCGCGCTCTGCGGGGTCAGCCCGTCTTCGGTGATCTCGTCCCAGCCAAGCAGTGTTTTGCCGTGTGCCGCCAGAAACTGCTCCGTTTCACGAGTGAACCATGCCTGCAGTTCGCCTGCGCCTTCCAGCTTCTCGGCCCGGATGCGCCGCTGGCAGTCCGGGCACGTCTCCCACGGCGTGCGCTCCACTTCGTCGCCTCCGATATGTACGTATTGCGACGGAAAGAGATCGAACAGCTCTGTCAGCACGTTTTTGCAGAATGCGATCGTGCTGTCGCGGCCGATGCAGAGCGGTGTCGAAAAGTGTTTGCCCCACCCGCCGCGGCCGTCGCACGCCAGCTGCGGATAACAGCCGATGGCCGCCAGCGAGTGCCCCGGCAGGTCGATTTCGGGAATGACCTCGATGCCGCGTTGTGCCGCGTAAGCGACGATCTCGCGGATGTCGTCCTGCGTGTAGTAACCTCCGTAGCGGATTTCGCCCTGTTCGCGGCGTATGTTTTTTGCCGGGAGGAGGAATTTCGGATCGCGCTCGTCGGCCGCGCGCCGCAGGCAGACGCTGTCGTGTTTGTTCGGAGTGCGCCATGCCCCGCGCTGGGTCAGGAGCGGGTAGCGTTTGATTTCGATCCGCCACCCTTGGTCGTCGGTCAGGTGCAGGTGCAGGCGGTTGAACTTGTAGCAGGCCAGCCGGTCCGTCAGCGACATGACCTCCTCTTTGGTGAAGAAGTGGCGCGCGACGTCGAGCATGAAGCCGCGCCATGCGAAGCGCGGGGCGTCGTCGATTTCGAGCGCCGGCAGCGATCCCTTTCCGCTCCACAGGAGCTGGCGCAGCGATGCCGCCGCCGAAACGACGCCCTCGCAGGAGCCGCCGCGCAGTTCGATCCGCGCCGGGGTGATTTTCAGGGTGTAGCCCTGCTGCGGCAGCCGGGGATCGAGTTCGAGCGAAAGATTGGCGTTCCCGGCGTCCTGAGCCGCCGCGACGTTTTCCTCCCGGAGCAGTTGTGCGAGGTAGTCGGCCGCCGGGCGGAGCAGCGGGTCGGCCGGGGCGATGCGGATGCCGCCGCCGAGGTCGAACGTTCCCTGTCCGGCCTTTACGGAGCGGGGCGCCGGGATGATTTCGGTGGCGGGGGAGTCTTTCCGGCAGGCCGCGAAGAGCAGGCAGCAGACCGGAAGCAGGTATGCAAAGTGTTTCATGACGTTATTCGAGTGTTACGGTTGTTTGCAGGCGGATATCTTGCGACGACGAGCCGACGGCGATGACGAAGTCGCCCTTTTCCACCACGCGGCGGCCCTGCGGGTCGATAAGCGCCAGCGCTTCGTCTCCGAGCGTAAAGCTTACCTGCCGTTGTTCGCCCGGTGCGAGCCGGATGCGCCGGAAGCCGCCGAGCTGTCTGGGCGGGCGTACCGTTGAGGCGACCATGTCCGAGATGTAGAGCTGTACGACTTCGTCGCCTTCGCGGTCCGAGGTGTTGCGTATGCGGCAGCTGACTTCGAGGACGTTGTCGCCGCTCTGCCGCGCTTCGAGGCCGCCGTATTCGAATGTCGAGTAACTCAGCCCGTAACCGAACGGATAGAGCGGCGCGGCCGTGAGATCGGTGTAGTCGTGGTTCGCAGGCCGTTTTTTGTTGTAGTAGACGGGAATTTGCCCTTCGGCGCGGGGAATGGTGATGGGCAGACGGCCCGCGGGGTTGTTGTGGCCCAAGATCGTCTCGGCGACGGCGTCGCCGCCCCGTGCGCCCGGATACCACGCCATCAGCAGGGCGTCGGCCTGTTCGGAGGCCCTGCGCAGGTCGAGCGGACGGCCTGCGATGCAGACCACGATAAGCGGCGTTCCCGTCGCCTTTATGCGCCGCAGCAGCTCTTCCTGTT
>ERZ773114.4383-NODE-4383-length-10663-cov-3.472002_pt1 | contig 10663 bp, 6 predicted proteins | sample MGYA00580564_ERZ773114 | MGnify/ENA primary metagenome ERZ773114 (study PRJEB29015, sample SAMEA2737836) | human gut metagenome | biome: human gut; feature: human-associated habitat; material: faeces | place: China | collected 2012 ...
TCTGACTTCGGACAATATGCCGGGCAAGAATACTTTTGCTAATAAGTTCTCCAACTTCTGGTTTAAACTTGAAACCGGAGTAAAGCTTCAGGATACCCAATCGGGTTACCGGCTCTATCCATTACATAAAATCAATGTGCAGAGATTCTACTATACCGCTAAATATGAATTTGAGCTTGAAGCACTGGTCTTTGCAGTATGGGGAGGAACCACGGTCCGCAATATACCCATACATGTCTATTATCCGCCCCAGGAAGAACGTGTCTCCCACTTCCGTCCTTTCCGGGATTTCACCCGCATCAGTATATTGAATACCTTCTTAGTGTTCATCACTTTCCTTTGGATTTATCCGCGTAACTTCTTCCGGAAACTAACCTGGAGTAATTGCCGGAAATTCTTCCGGACTCACATTACACAGTCCGAAGAATCGAATCTGAAGATTACCTATGCCATTATGTTAGGTATATTTATGGGAATAGTCCCGATTTGGGGATACCAGATGCTTGCCACTTTATTTTTGGCTCATGTGCTTAAACTCAACAAAGTAATAGCTATTGTAGCAGCTAATATCAGTATTCCTCCCATGATTCCTTTCCTATTATATGGCAGTTACCTGACAGGATGTAAAGTCTTGAACAGGCCGGTTGAACTTCATCTTACCGATATTTCATTTGAAAATGTGAAATCGGTTTTAGAGCAATATTTAATTGGAAGTGTTATCTTTGCAACCGCTTGTAGTATATTGGCAGGTATTATAACGATCAGCCTGCTCACTATATACAGAAGGCCGAAAACAACATGACTCAGTTCTTTATCAGACTATATAATTATTTTCAAAGACACAAAGTTCTCTTCTATTTGTCACTCTGTGTTTGTGTCCTTTTTATGGGGTACTTCGCCTGGCAAGTCAGGTTTGAAGAGAATGTGACCCGTTTCTTTCCTGATACGAAGAACAGCCAGAACATCACCAAGGTATTTGATAACCTAAAAATAAAGGATAAGATTATCATCTTAATCTCTCCTGCCGACTCTACAGTAACTCCGGATTTAATGATAGAGGCCGGAGACCAACTGAAACAAAACTTATTAGAAGAGTCTAACCAAACCTGGATTAAAGATATCTTTTCGGAAGTAGATGAAACAACCATTGAAAAAGCAACAGATTTTGTTTATGAAAATCTTCCGCTGTTCTTGACGGAAAAAGACTATCAACACTTCGACTCACTCTTAACGCAGGAAGGCATAGAAGCCACGATGCGAAAGAATTATACCAACCTTCTTTCTCCCGCAGGTATAGCATTGAGAGGTTATATACAAAGAGACCCGTTAGGACTTGGGAATAACGTATTAAAACATCTGCAGGATTTTCAGTTGGAAACCAATTATGAAATCAACAACGGACACATCTTTTCGAAGGACGGAAATACATTGCTGATGTTTATGACTCCGGTATTTGGAACAGGAAGTACCGGTGAGAATGAAAATCTGATCCGAATACTTGAAAATGAGTTGCAACAGGTTCAGAAAGAGTATCCTTCCATTCGCGCATCTTACTTTGGAGGTCCCTCGGTCAGCGTCTATAATGCGCGACAGATTAAAAAAGATACCATTATTACTTCTTCGATCGCACTGCTGATTATCATTGTTTTCATCTCGCTGGTGTTTAAGCATAAGAAATCAATCCCTCTCATTGTCACTCCTGTTTTATTCGGGGGATTGTTCGCTTTATGCCTAATCTACTTTATTCAGGGATATATTTCTGCAATTGCCGTAGGTGCCGGCTCGGCTATTCTGGGTATTGCGCTGAGTTACTCCATACACATGCTGGCCCATCAAAATCATGTTTCTACCGTCCAGCAATTGATTAAAGAAATAACTTATCCGCTTACAGTAGGCAGCTTTACTACAATAGGTGCATTCTTCGGACTTACTTTTACCACTTCCGAATTGCTACGCGATTTCGGTTTGTTTGCTTCTCTGGCACTTATTGGTACTACTCTTTTCTGTCTTATTTACCTTCCACATTTTCTGAAAGGACAAGCTGATGTGAAGCAAGGCAGGGTCTTACGCTTTATTGAAAAAATCAATGCCTATCCTTATGAAAAGAACAAATGGCTAGTAGGCATCATCGTTATTATTACCCTCATCGGCTTATTTACTTCACAGAAAGTCAGGTTTAACGAAGACATGATGAGCCTCAACTATGAACCTCAGCACTTAAAACAAGCAGAGGCTAAACTGGAACAGCTTTTCAATGCCCAAGAGAAAACCGTACTTTTTGTCAGTGTAGGTAAAAACATGACAGAAGCACTCGAAAGCTATACAAATACCAATCAGCACTTATCCGCTTTTAAAGAGCAAGGGCTTATTAAAGCATATGCATCTGCCGAGCAATTCTTAATTTCACCGGAAGAACAGCAAAAGCGTCTGGAACAATGGAACCAGTATTGGGGAGAGTCGGGAAAGATATCAACTATTCGCAAATACATAGAAGACGCTGCCCGTACCTATCACTTCCGGGAAGGTAGTTTCGATGCATTTTACCAATGGTTAGAACATCCATTCCAGCCCTATAATTATCAGGACGATACAAATAGTATCGCTACTACCCTACTAAACGAATGGCAAACAAGTGCTGACTCCATCACGATGCTCGTTACCCAGGTACGCATCACTGATGATAATAAGGAAGAAGTCTATCAACAATTCAAGGATAATACGGATGTTGTAGTCTTCGACCGGAGTTATTTCACTAATCAATGGGTCTCTGCCATCAATAACGACTTTTACCTGATACTTTATATTTCTTCGTTCCTTATATTCCTGGCTCTATTGATTTCGTACGGGCGTATAGAATTAACCCTGATCAGTTTCCTGCCTATGCTTATCAGCTGGACCATTATTTTGGGCCTGATGGGAATTCTGGGTATCGAATTCAACATTATCAATATTATCCTCTCTACTTTCATTTTCGGTATCGGAGACGACTTCAGTATCTTCATCATGGATGGACTCCAAAACAAATACCGGACAGGAAAAGCGATCCTGAATTCCCATAAGACAGCTATTTTCTTCTCTGCATTCACAGCCGTTGTGGGAATGGGAACTTTAGTATTTGCCAAACATCCCGCCCTGCAATCCATTTCACTGATTTCCATCCTTGGAATGGCAGCGGTGGTATTAGTAGCCTATACCATACAACCTATTATTTTCCAGTTCTTTATTGCTAAACCGGCTTCTAAGGGATTGCCCCCGTATACCTTGATAGGCTTACTCCGCACGATCCTCCTTTTCATGCTCTTCGTTACAGGATGCATCATTCTGAGAATTTTCATTATCTTATTATACCTCATTCCGGTACACCGCAGTTATAAGCAGCAGCTTGTTTGCCGGATTATCAACATTACTTGCAAAGGTATATTGGTAGTGGCAACATTTGTACGTAAAGAACACATCAACGTAACCAATGAGACATTCAAAAAGCCGGCTATCATAATAGCTAACCACCAGTCTTTCATTGATATCCTGGAGTTATTATCTTTTTCCCCGAAGATTATCATGATAACCAATCACTGGGTATGGAACTCTCCGGTATTTGGAAAAATTATTCAATATGCAGGCTTCTTCCATGTAGACGAAGGATATGAACTTTGTGTGGAACGGATGCGGGAAAAAGTAAGAGAAGGATACTCCATTGCCATTTTCCCCGAAGGTACCCGGACCTATGACGGCAAGATGAAACGTTTTCATAAAGGTGCTTTCTATTTATCAGAAACTCTGCAATTGGATATTATTCCTATTCTGCTATACGGCAATGGAGAGATTATAGCCAAGGCACAACCTTTCTATGTCCGCAAAGGCATTATTTACTCTAAAATATTGCCTCGCATACTTTATAACGATGATTCATTCGGAACTACCTATCAGGAACGTACCAAGCGCATCTCTTCCTACATGAAAGAAGAATATGCACGTATTTGCCTGGAAAAGAATACACCGGCGAATCCGGCATTTTATGAGGCATTGGTACTGAACTATATCTATAAAAGTCCTGTCATCGAGTGGTACATCCGCATCAAAGTAAAGATGGAACACAATTACCAGTTATTCAATCAACTGATTCCGATGAAAGGACAGATTACAGATATCGGTTGTGGTCTCGGTCCTCTGTGCTATATGCTGTCTATGATATCCAAAGAAAGGCAAATATTAGGAATCGATTATGACGAAGATAAAATAGCTATAGCTCAACACGGCTGGCTTCGTGGCGAAAACCTTCGTTTTGAACATGCTGACGCATCGGTTTATGAGTTCCCGGAAAGTGATGTCTTCATCCTGAATGACGTATTGCATTACATGAATTATGAACATCAACATGACTTGTTAGTGAGATGTGCCAATCTTCTTCGTCCTGAAGGAATGATTATCGTACGTGATGGAAATTCCGCTGAGACCCATAAGCATCGGCTAACCCGCCTCACGGAAGTTCTCTCTACCCAAGTTGTCAAGTTCAACCGCACTACGGATGAGCTCTGCTTCACTTCCGAAGCTCAAATTCAGAGCATAGCCCGGGAGTGTGGAATGGAAGTAAAGACTATCCGAAACGATAAATATACATCGAATACCATCTATATACTTAAAAAGCAATTGCCATGAGTAAGTATGACATCATCATCATTGGAAGCGGATTAGGTGGCCTTGAATGTGGAGCCATACTTAGTAAAGAAGGGTATAACGTATGTGTGCTCGAAAAGAACGAACTGTTTGGAGGATGCTTTCAGACGTATCGCCGGAAAGGACATTTGTTGGATACAGGAATTCATTATATAGGTAGTCTGGATGAAGGACAAGTCATGAATCAGTTTTTCCGGTATGTAGGAATCATGGATCACCTCAAAGTCCGGAAACTGGATGAAAATGCTTTTGATAAGATTTTCTATAAGAATCGCGTATATGATTACGCAATGGGATACGAACGCTTTACCGATACCCTTTGCCAATCATTTCCTCACGAAAAAGAAAATCTCCGGCAATATACAACGTTACTGAAAGAGGTAGGCAACCTGATCAGTGTGGATAATCTGAAGAAAGGTATTATTTCTACTGAAGGAATGAAGTTCTTCAATACCTCAGCAGCAGGAATGATAGATAAGATTACCACCAATCCTGATTTGCAATCGGTATTGGCCGGTTCGGCACTTCTGTATGGTGGTTTAAGAGAACATTCCAACTTCTATGAACACGCCATGATTAACAACTCCTACATACAAGGAGCCTATCGGTTCATTGACGGAAGTATGCAAGTGGCCTCTGAGATGATCAATGTGATTCGCACTCATGGCGGAACAGTTTTGAACAACAGTGAAGTCACCCGTATCATTGTAGAGAACAATCAGGTAGCAGGGGTAGAGATAAACCATGCAGAGCGGATAGAAAGCAAATACATCATCTCTAACGTACACCCCAAACAAACATTAACCTTGCTAGACAAAACCCGCTGTATCAAAAATGCCTATATCTCCCGTATTAATTCTTTAGAAAACACATACGGCATTTTCACTCTTTATCTGATTATGAAAGAGAAAAGTTATCCGTATCTGAATCAGAACCTCTATCTGCATGGAGACAATGATGTATGGTATGATAAGAAAGTCAATATGGGATATACCACCAATTGCATGATCTCCACACAAGCATCTTCCCGCAACAGTGATTATGCAGACGTCATTTCCATTCTGACTCCCATGTATATAGATGAGCTGTCTGCCTGGCAGGATACACTTCCCGAACAACGAGGTGAAGACTATAAAGCCTTCAAAATGGAAAAAGCCAGGCAATTGTTGGAGTTCATCAAAAGTCACGGGATCGATTTTACCGATCACATCGAGACTATGTATACCACTACTCCCCTTAGCTACAGAGACTTTACGGGTACTTGCGACGGTTCTGCTTATGGAATTATCAAAGATTACAAATGTCCGCAGATCGGTTTTGTTTCCACCCGGACCAAATTGGGAAACTTATTTCTCACAGGACAGAACCTGAATGTCCACGGTGCTTTAGGAGTTACATTAACCTCCATCATCACTTGTGGCGAATTACTCGGACATGAATATTTAGCTAAACGAATAGGCCATGCATAAGATATTAAAGAAAACAATTAAATATACGGCATGTGGCATAGGGGTGCTTCTCCTTGCCATTATCCTCTTTGTTAGCATCCTCTATTTCTCTGCGGATATGCTGACTCCCGACTACACCCCCAAGGCCAACGGAGAATTGGTACAGACAGACAGTCTTCGGGAATATGCGGGCAATTATCTACGGCAAAGCAACAGTGGTCTGTGGGAGTTGAAGGTGAGTGGCGATGCATTCCAGCGCGGTGAGGCCATAGGCAAACTTTCTTCTGATTTGCTATACTATCAGGAGAAAGTCTTTGTTGACCAGATACGCGAAATAGTACCTTCTGACAATTATCTTAAGTTTCTCCGCTTCTTCATCGTACTTTTCAACCGTAATTTAGGAGAGAATGTCCCGGAAGAATTCAGAGATGAAATTTATGGTATTTCGCTCTCCTGTACCCATGAGTACGACTTTATCGGTACTCCCTACGAGCGCCAACTCAATTATCATTCGGCTCACGATCTGGGACATGCCATGCAAGATTACATGTTGGTAGGTTGCAGTTCCTTTGCCACCTGGGGAGAAAACAGTGCCGACTCTTCCCTCATCATCGGACGCAATTTTGATTTTTACATGGGGGATAAGTTTGCACACAACAAGCTGGTATCTTTTTATCAGCCCGAGCAAGGCTATAAATTTGCATCTGTGGGTTGGCCGGGTATGATCGGTGTACTTTCGGGCATGAATGAAACCGGACTCACGGTGACTATCAATGCTGTAAAATCGGATATGCCGACTGCTTCCGCCACTCCCATCTCTATCCTGACCAGAGAGATACTGCAATATGCCTCAACGATTGATGAAGCTTATGCTATCGCCCTGAAACGAAAAACATTTGTTTCCGAATCCATACTGATCGGTTCTGCACAAGATGGCAGAGCCGCTATCATTGAAAAGTCACCGGAGAAGACGGCACTTTTTACAAGTAGCGGTAATCAGATTATTTGTACCAACCATTATCAATCAGATACTTTCCGCAACGATGAACGCAACCAGGAAAACATTGCGACTTCCGATAGTCCCTATCGTTTTGCCCGTCTGCAAGAACTGTTGAAAGAGAATAAGCCTATCGACCCGATGAAAGCTGCTTCCATTCTCCGCAACCAAAAAGGATTGGACAATATTGATTTGGGCATGGGTAATGAAATGGCTATTAATCAACTCATAGCCCATCACTCTGTTATTTTCCTACCGGAGAAACAGATCATGTATGTATCCACTTCTCCCTGGCAATGCGGCAAGTATATGGCATACGATCTAAACAAAATATTCAGCGATACCATAGATTTCCATCACGAAATCGCCACTTTGAATCTGACTATTCCCGAAGACAACTTTATCAGGCAAGCAAACTACAAACAGTTCATGGCTTATAAACAGCTAACGAAGCTCATCCGGGAAAAGACACAGCGAAAAGAAACAATAGAAACAAAGGTCCTGAATCTTTATGAAGCATCTAATCCTTCATTCTATTACGTTTACGAAGTATTGGGAGATTATTATGCTGCAATACAACAAACTGGTACAGCCATAATCTATTGGCAGAAAGCACTAACAATGCCCATACCCAAACAAGCTGAAAAAGTACGAATCCAACAAAAAATCAATAAAAAACAATAATATGGAAAAGAATCCAGACATACAGTTTCACTCTCCCGAAGAGATTAAATTGTATCAGGAAGCCAGGCTCTCTGAAACCTTGGCTTACTTGCAGGCACATTCCCGCTTCTATCAGCAAATGTTCAAAGAACATTCCATAGACACTACTCGAATCAAAAAGATAGAAGATCTCCAACAAATTCCCGTTACCACCAAAACAGACCTGCAACTACATAATAGTGAATTCATCTGTGTAGACCCGGATGATATTATCGACTATGTCACCACTTCCGGAACTTTAGGAGATCCGGTTACTTTTGTACTGACCTCCAAAGACCTGGACCGTCTGGCATACAACGAGTATCTGTCTTTCAATACTGCCGGATGCAGCCGACACGATATACTGCAACTGATGACCACCATAGACCGCCGCTTCATGGCAGGGCTTGCCTACTACTTGGGAGCCAGAGAGCTCGGTATGGGAGTAGCCCGTGTAGGCAACGGTATACCGGAACTGCAATGGGATACCATTCACCGTATTCACCCTACCTGCGGCATGGTCGTTCCTTCATTCCTGATTAAATTGATAGAGTTTGCCGAGAAAAATCAGATTGATCATAACACCTGTTCTATGAAGAAGTGTGTATGTATCGGCGAAGCACTGCGTAACCCCGATTTTACATTGAACACCCTTGGACAGCGTATCAGCGAAAAGTGGCCGTCACTCCAACTCTATTCCACTTATGCCTCTACGGAAATGCAATCGTCCTTCACCGAATGTTCTGAATTCCATGGCGGACACCTGCAACCCGAGCTTATCATTGTAGAGTTTCTGGATGACAAGAACCTTCCGGTGAAAGAAGGGGAACCGGGAGAAGTAACCATTACCACCTTAGGGGTGGAAGGTATGCCTTTGCTTCGTTTTAAAACCGGAGACATTTGTTACCAATATACGGAACCTTGTGCATGTGGCAGAAACACCATCCGGTTAAGTTCTGTGCTGGGACGAAAAGGACAAATGATAAAATACAAAGGAACAACCCTGTATCCACCTGCATTATTCGACATATTGGATGATATTCCCCGGGTAAAGAACTACGTTGTTGAGGTGTACACCAATAAGTTAGGTACAGACGAAATCCTGATCCGGATTGGCAGTGACGAGAACAGCGAAAGCTTTGCCAAAGAAATTAAAGATTTATTCCGCTCTAAAATACGGGTAGCTCCTACCATCCGGTTTGAACCGGCAGAATATATCTCTCAGATACAAATGCCTCCGATGAGTAGAAAAAGCATCAAATTCTTTGATTTACGATAACTAATTTCTAATTTTGACAAAATAATAAACTGAGTACTGATTCTAAATTATTAATTGTATGAAAAAGCTATTCACCCTTCTGTTCCTTGCAACAAGCATGATTTGTTTCGGACAAAACAAGAACTTCCTTAAAGAAGTTGAAAGTATCAATTTCTATGGAGTGGACTATTCAGCGGCTAAAGTATTTGGCGCAGCAGAAACCCCGGCACAATTTAAAGTAGCATTTGATGGAATTAACCGATTGTTCATTACCGAAGCCAAGAAATATGACGTAAGTAAGAAGCTGAAAGTAAGAGTTAATGAAATCTCACTCGATGCTGTCAATCAGGTCAATGAAGCTATCGATCCACAAGAATTGATGACGACCAATGCAAGCTATATGCTGAGTGAAGATCAGATTAAGCAAATTGTGAACGCACTTCCCACACAAAAGAAACCGGGTATTGGCTTGGTTATCATTGCCAAATTACTGAACAAAGCAGAAGCATACGGTTCTTATCAAGTAGTATTCTTCAATACGGAAACGAAAGAAATAATACAAGACTGGGCAACCGGTGGTAAAGCAAGAGGTTTCGGGCTGCGTAATTATTGGGCAGGCTCCATCCATAAGGTTATAAGGAATCTATAAAGCAAGATTGTATAAAAGAGATGATCCGTTAAATGAAAATAAGCGATATTTATACACAAACCACGCTTCTATGCGAAGAGTTTTTATCGTTAGTTATCAACGGGTTACAAGATATCAACTTTTAGTAGACAAGAAATTAAGAGTTTGTCAACAAGGAATTAACTTCTTGTCGACAAACTCTTAACTTTTTGTAATCGGGGATTTGAGACTTTATCCATTTTCCTTACACGGTATAAAGTAATCCTATTCATCCTTCTATTTCCTGAATATCTTTTTTCAGCTCCTCCACCTGTTCATAAGTAAATCCGTCAAGAGCTCTCTTCATACTGAGCAGTTCTTCACGAATAGCTTTCAGACGATCTACAATTTCAAAGTTACGAAGAGTGTTTTCTTTATTGTCCTTCATTCGCTGGCGGGCACCGGGTAATGTCATTCCCCGTTCCTTCACCAGATGATAGATCAGACCAATCGTTTCCACATCCTCCTTTCGATACTGACGTATCCCCCTCCCCGTTGTCCTGGGAGAAATCTGCGGGAACTCCTTCTCCCAAAAACGAAGCAAGGATGCATTGACTCCAAACATATCGGCCACTTCGGCTATGGAGTAATATAATTTTAGTTCTTTGTCCGTATTCAGCATAGAAATCGTTGTTTTAAGAGATTAATCGAACACTTTACCGTGATTGGCGGCCAGTTGAATCATCTTCTCATAATCTTCCGCACTCAAGTCCATGAAGTAATAGTTGACAGGATTCACAACCTTTCCCTTCACGTGTACCTCATAGTGAAGATGAGGACCGGTGCTCTTACCTGTACTTCCCACTTTTCCAATCACCTCGCCACGCACCACCTTTTTCCCAACTTTCGTGTTATAGCTCTGTAAGTGAGCGTACCGAGTCAGATAACCGAAGCCATGATCAATCTCAATCGTATTG
>ERZ773114.4385-NODE-4385-length-10661-cov-8.332453_pt1 | contig 10661 bp, 7 predicted proteins | sample MGYA00580564_ERZ773114 | MGnify/ENA primary metagenome ERZ773114 (study PRJEB29015, sample SAMEA2737836) | human gut metagenome | biome: human gut; feature: human-associated habitat; material: faeces | place: China | collected 2012 ...
ACGTACAACGAGTTTTTAGTTATTTATATTGGGAGTTTTGACACGCCCTCCTCCTAATCTGTGCGCATCTGTGGGAGGCTCTTCTCTGCCAGAAGATTCCGTGTGTTCCGTGCGTTCTGTGGGAGAACACCGCAGCTTGGTTGGTGCACTTGAGACAAGTGCACCCCCTACTGAATGACTACGGCAGGAACTGAAAGTAGCTGCGTGGTATGGGCAAGATGCCCATACCTCCTACTTTTTACTTTTTTAATCTTTTACTTTTTTACTTTTCAACGCTTTGCGCAATAGTTTGAATTTGTTTTAGTAACTTTGCATAATAGAGAAAACAAACTCTGAACATTGAGAGTAAAAACAAACAGCATCATGCAATACACCATAACTGCACCCCAGACAATTAACGCTACAATCGCTCTGCCGGCATCGAAGAGCATCAGCAACCGCGCGCTCATCATTCATGCGCTGTCGTGCGGTGACATACTGCCGCAGAACCTCTCGGTGTGCGACGACACGGAGGTGATTATCGACGCGATGCAACGCCGCCCGTACGAGATAGACATCAAGGGGGCGGGCACGGCGATGCGCTTCCTCACGGCTTACCTCGCTGCCACGCCGGGCGAACACGTGCTCACGGGCACCGACCGCATGAAGCAACGCCCGATAGGCATCCTCGTAAACGCGCTGCGATACCTGGGTGCCGACATCGAATACTTGGGCGAGGAGGGCTATCCACCGCTGCGCATCAAGGGACGCACGCTGGAGGGCGGATACATCGAGGTGGCGGGCAACATCAGCTCGCAGTATATCTCGGCACTGCTGATGATTGCGCCGACGCTGCAGAACGGATTGCAACTGCGCATCACGGACGGTGCCATCTCGCGCCCGTATATCGACCTCACGCTGTGGATGATGCGCGAGTATGGGGCGGATGCCGACTGGAGCGACGCGGACACCATCACGGTGAACGCGAAGCCGTACGCGAGTCGCGAGTACACGATAGAGAGCGACTGGAGTGCGGCGGCTTACTGGTACGAGATGCTGGCACTGCGGGGGAACGACGAGTCGGAGGTGCGCTTCAAGGGCCTCATGGACGCGTCGCGTCAGGGCGACTCCATCGTGAAGTATATCTTCTCGCTGCTGGGCGTGAAGACGAAGTTCAGCACGGTGGAGGGCGAGCGTTTCCCGACGGTGAGCATAAAGAGTCACCCGTGTATGCTGCCACGCCTCGACTACGACTTCAGTAGCGTGCCCGACCTGGCGCAGCCGGTGGTGGTGACGTGCGCGCTGCGCGGCATACCGTTCCGCTTCACGGGGTTGGCTACGCTGCGCATCAAGGAGACCGACCGCATCGAGGCACTGAAGCGCGAGCTGCGCAAGTTAGGTTATGTGCTGCGCGACGAGAACGGCGACACGCTCGTCTGGGACGGCACGCGCTGCGAACCGACATTAGAGTCTATCGACACGTACGACGACCACCGCATGGCGATGGCGTTCGCACCGGCGGCGATTGTGTTCCCCGGGCTGCGCATCAACGAGCCGCAGGTGGTGACGAAGTCGTACCCACAGTACTGGGAGGACATGCAGAAGGCTGGGTTCGAGGTGAAATGATGTTGTTGTGGTGAGATGGTGAGGTGGTGAGATGTGCACACTACTTCTGTGGATTCCGCCAGGGGGTGCAGCTGTCTCAGCTGCACCAACCGAACAAGCGGTGAAGAAGCTCCCACGGAATACACCGAATACACAGAACCTCTTGCAGAGAAGAGCCTCCCACAGATGGCACAGATGTTCACAGATGTAGGAGGGTATGGCATCCCTGCAATACCCACGCTGACAAATTCTGTGGATTCTGTGAATTCCGTGGGAGAAAAGATATTCCCACAGAACGCACGGAACGCACAGAAACTTCTGGCTGAGAAGAGCCTCCCACAGATGAGCACGGAACTCACAGAACCTCTGGCAGAGAAGAGCCTCCCACAGATGACACGGATGAGCACAGATGTAGGAGGGTATGGCATCCCTGCAATACACACGCTGACAAATTCTGTGGATTCTGTGAATTCTGTGGGAGAACAGCGCGCCCTAAGTATCTGTGAAATCCGTGGGAGGAAAGATATTCCCACAGAACGCACGGAACTCACAGAACCTCTTGCAGAGAAAGGACTCCCACAGATGGCACGGATGAGCACAGATTAGGAGGGTATGGCATCCCTGCCATACCCACGCTGACAAATTCTGTGGATTCTGTGAATTCCGTGGGAGAACAGCGCACCCTAAGTATCTGTGTAAATCTGTGAAATCCGTGGGAGGACATCTCAGTAGGAGGTTCTGTGAATTCGGCGTATTCTGTGGGAGAATATCCCATAGCAAGCGGCGTGGGTATGGCAAGATGCCATACCCTCCTAAGGAGAAATCCGTGGGAGGCTCTTCTCAGCAGGAGGTTCTGTGAATTCGGCGTATTCTGTGGGAGAATATCCCATAGCAGGCGGCGTGGGTATGGCAAGATGCCATACCCTCCTAAGGAGGAATCCGTGGGAGGACACCTAATAAAACTTTGAAGAGAATATGATAATATTAGTGATTTCGATAATTGTGCTCGGCATCATCGCCGCACTGATCGCCAAGCTGAGTAAGCACGACGGCGAGGAGAAGATAACCGTGGTGGAGACATGCGCCACATGCAACGGCACTAACGACAAGTGCGAGCAGGACTGCATGATGGAAGCAGCCACGAAGGACATCGTCTACTACGACGACGAGGAGCTCGACGCGTTCAGCGGACGCCCGTCAGACAGCTACACTGACGAAGAGGTGGAGCAGTTCAGCGAGGTGCTCTACACCATGCGCCACGAGGAGATAGCCGACTGGTGCCGCAGTCTGACACTGCGCGGCATCAACCTGCCCGACCAGATAAAGGACGAAACATTCATGCTCAGGGAGGGTTAAGGCAATAAAACGCCACAAACAGAGTTATTTATACGTGAAACTATTTAAGACAAGACATATTGTACCCATCCTTCTCGCAGCTGTATTGGTGGTTGCGACAGGATGCTCTACGCAGAAAAACACCGCGCGCACACGCTGGTGGCACTCGTTCAAGGCGCGTTATAACACTTATTATAACGGCTCGTTGGCGTATATCGACGCATCGCTGGAGAAGGAGGAAGGCAACAAGGACAACTTCACCGAGCTTATTCCGCTCTACACCGTGAGCAACAAGAACAGCCGAGAGATAGGCAAGTCGAACTACGACCGCGCCATCGAGAAGTGTCAGAAGACCATCAAGCTGCACAGCATAAAGCGCCGACCGCAGTGGACTAAACAGCGCAAGAAGACGGCGAAGGACTTGGAGTGGCTCTCGCGCCGCGAGCACAACCCGTTCCTTTGGAAGGCGTGGTTGCTCATGGGACGCTCGCAGTTCTACAAGGGAGCGTTCGACGAGGCAGCAGCCACGTTCAACTACATGAGCCGACTGTACCAGACGCAGCCTGCCATCTACGCCAAGTCGAGGGCATGGCTCGCCAAGTGCTACATCGAGGAGGGTTGGCTCTACGATGCCGAGGACGTGATACGCAATATGCAGCGCGACTCCATCCACTGGTCGGCACGCAAGGAGTGGGACTACACCTACGCCGACTACTACATACACACGGGCGAATACGAGAAAGCTATACCCCACCTGCGCAACGTCATCAAGCACGAGATGCGACGCAAGCAGCGCGCACGCGAGTGGTTCCTCATGGGACAGATGCAGGCAGCGTTGGGCAACAACGTGGAGGCGATGAAGGCGTTCAAGCACGTGACGAAGCTCAACCCACCCTACGAGCTGGAGTTCAACGCACGCATCTGCATGACGGAGGTGATGTCCGTAGGTCAGTCGAAGAAGATGATAGGCAGACTGAAACGCATGGCACGCTCGGACAAGAACAAGGAATACCTCGACCAGGTGTACTACGCCATCGGCAACATATACCTCGCACAGAGCGACACCGCACAAGCCATCAACGCCTACGAGCGCGGAGCGGCTAAAGCCACGCGCTCGGGCATAGAGAAGGGCGTGCTGCTGCTGAAGCTCGGCGACATATACTGGGACAAGGAGCGCTACAACGACGCGCAACGCTGCTACGGTCAAGCCATCGGTATGCTCGACAAGGAGCGCAAGGACTACGAGGAGCTGTCGAACCGCTCGAAGATACTGGACGACCTCGTGCCATACACCGATGCCATACACCTGCAAGACTCACTGCAGTCGCTCGCCAAGATGAGCGAGAGCGACCGCAACGCTGCCATCGACCGCACCATCGAGGCTCTGAAGAAGAAGGAGAAGGAGGAACGCCGACTGCAGGCAGAGCAGGACGCGCAGAACCAGATGAACGGCGGCAACGACATGGCGCAGAACAACCAGTTCGGCAACAACACGACGATGCAGAACCAGCAGAACCAGCGCAACGCGCAGTGGTACTTCTATAACCAGATGGCGGTGAGCCAGGGTAAGGCGGCATTCCAGAAGCAATGGGGCAAGCGCGAGAATGTGGACGACTGGCAGCGCGTGAACAAGACGGTGGTGGCGTTCCAGACCGACGAGCCGGAACTCACCGAGGAGCAGCAGGACTCCATAGCGCAGGCGGAAGCAATAGCCGACTCGCTCGCACTAATCGCCGACAGCGCACAGAACGACCCACACAAACGCGAGTACTACATGGCGCAGATACCGTTCACGGAGGAGCAGGTGGCTGCGAGCAACAACATCATCGCCGAAGGACTCTACAACTCGGGCGTCATCTTCAAGGACAAACTCGACAACCTACCGCGAAGCGAGAAGCAGTTCATGCGACTCATCGGCGGCGACTATCCCAACTTTGAGAAGAAGGCGGAGGCTTACTATCACCTCTACCTATTATATATGCGCAAGGGCGACCGACAGACCGCCGACTCGTACGTGGCACGACTCAAGCAGGAGTACCCCGAGAGCGAGTGGACAACACTGCTCACCGACCCCAACTTCGTGGAGAACGCGCGCCTCGGCGTGCATCTTGAGGACTCGCTGTACGCCGCTACCTACGATGCGTTCAAGGCGGCGCGCTACAAGGAGGTGCGCGGCAACGTCAGCGTGTCCGAACAGCGGTTCCCGTTGGGTGCCAACCGCGACAAGTTCCTCTTCATCGGTGGTCTGGGCAAGCTGAACGACGGCGACTACGAGGGCTGCATCGACGACCTGAACACGGTGGTGAAGAAGTATCCGCAAAGCCCGATAGCCGTAATGGCGGGCATGATCGTGAAGGGCGTGAACGAGGGCAGACAGCTGCAAGGCGGCAAGTTCGACCTCGAGAACATCTGGGAACGCCGCTCGCAGGTGCTCAACGAAAGCGACTCGACGGCGGTGCGCGAGTTCTCTAACGACCGCAACGCAGCGTTCATATACATGATTGCGTACCGACCCGACTCGATAGACGCCAACCGTATGCTCTTCGAGCTGGCTCGCTACAACTTCACATCGTTCATGGTGCGCAACTTCGACATAGAGGTGGAGCAGGCGGACGGACTGAACCGTATGCTCGTGAAGGGTTTCCGCAACTACGACGAGGCACTGCAGTACGCACGCCAGCTGCAGAAGCAGAAGCAGCTGATGAAGCTCGTGGGCAAGAGTCGACAGATCGTAATCAGCGACGTGAACCTGCCGCTGCTCGGCAAGCAGTTCAGCTACGCCGACTACGCCGAGTTCTACGAGAAGAACTTCGCTCCGCTTAAGATAGCAACGGAGGATCTGCTCGACATTCCGGAAGAACCAGTCGTTGAGCCAGACGAGCAGAAGACGACAAAGCAGCGCGACGACTTCGAGGAGGAGCCTGCGAACAACCAGAACACTACGAACACATTCTTCGACGAAGAGCCTCAACCTGCGGAAGAGCCGTCGACTGAGGGTGGCGTGGTGAACATCGAGGAGGAACAACCTCAGGAGTCTGCTACCGAAACTGTGGTTAAGGAGGAACCGAAGCCGGAGGTCAAGGAGGAATCTGCAACGACTGTTGTAGAGGAACCGAAGCCGGAGGTCAAGGAAGAGTCTGCAACGACTGTAGTAGAGGAACCAAAGCCAGAGGTCAAGGAAGAGTCTGCAACGACTGTTGTAGAGGAACCGAAGCCGGAGGTTAAGGAAGAGCCGAAGCCGACAGTAAAGGAAGAACCCAAGCAGTTGGAGGACGACTTCTACTTCGGCGAAGACCCTCAGCCCAAGCAAGGCACGCCGAGCAAGAAGCAGAACAACAAGCAGACGGAGAGCTACGACGACGATGAGTATTACGACCTCGACGGTTTTTAACAAAAAAGAAAGAGCATTATGAGCAACGGATATTTACTGTGGGTAGACGACGAGATTGAACTCTTGCGCGCCCACATCATCTTCCTTCAGAGCAAAGGATACGAGGTGGTGACCGTGAGCAACGGAACAGATGCCATCGAAGAGTGCAAGCAGCACAAGTTCGACCTGGTGCTGCTCGACGAGATGATGCCCGGCATCAGTGGACTCGAAACGCTGCAGCAGATAAAGGAGCTGTCGCCTGCCACACCCGTAGTGATGGTGACGAAGAGCGAGGAGGAGAACATCATGGATCAGGCTATCGGCTCGAAGATTGCCGACTATCTGATAAAGCCGGTGAACCCCAACCAGATCCTGCTCACGCTGAAGAAGAACATACACCGCAAGCAGATTGTGTCGGAGGTGACGCAGACGGGCTATCAGCAGAACTTCCAGGACATCTCGATGCAGATAATGAACTGCAACACGATAGACGACTGGAAGGATGCGTACCGCCGACTGGTACACTGGGAACTGGAGCTTAGCTCTACGGACAGCAACATGACCGAGATGCTGCAGATGCAGAAGGAGGAAGCAAACAACGGCTTCGCCAAGTTCATAAAGAAGCACTACTTGTCGTGGGTGGCACCGGGCGTAACCGAACGTCCGCTAATGAGTCCGGACATCTTCAAGCGCAAGGTGTTCCCTGCGATAAACGAGGGCGAGAAGGTGTTCCTCATCGTCATCGACAACTTCCGCTACGACCAGTGGCGCGTGCTGTCGAAGGAGATTGGCAACATGTTCGACATAGAGGAGGACATGTACACCAGCATCCTGCCGACGGCTACGCAGTACGCACGCAACGCCATCTTCTCGGGCTTGATGCCAGAGCAGATTGAGAAGATGTTCCCCGAGCTGTGGGTGGACGAGGACGAAGACGAGGGCAAGAACCTCAACGAGGAGCCGCTCATACGCACGCAGATAGAACGCTACCGCCGCCACGACTCGTTCTCGTATCACAAAGTGAACGACTCGACGGGTGCCGACAAGCTGCTTGCACGACTCAACGAGCTGACGAAGAACGACCTCAACGTCATCGTGGTCAACTTCATCGATATGCTCTCGCACGCAAGAACGGAGTCGAAGATGGTGCGCGAACTCGCAAACAACGAGTCGGCTTACCGCTCGATAACGCTCTCGTGGTTCCGCCATTCGGTCATGGCTGACTTGCTCAACGCACTCTCGCAGATCGACTGCCGCATCATCATCACTACCGACCACGGCAGTATCCGTGCGTCGAAGCCGGTGAAGATAATCGGTGACCGCAACACGAACACCAACCTGCGCTACAAGCTGGGCAAGAACCTCAACTGCCAATCGAAGGAAGTGTTCGTCATCAAGAACCCACAGGAGGCGCAGCTGCCCGCGCCAAACATCAGTACGTCGTACATGTTCGCCACCGGCAGCACATTCTTCGCCTACCCCAACAACTACAACTACTACGTGTCGTACTACAAGGACACGTTCCAGCACGGCGGCATCTCGCTCGAAGAGATGCTCATACCGCTGATAACACTAAAGGGAAGGAAATAAAAAAAGCTGTAAGCAGCTTACTGTTATAATAGAAAAACGAAAAAACTATGGAAATAAAAATCAACTCTCTGGCAGACATCAACGAGGCTGCCAAAACATTTGTCGAGAATATGGGCGACGGCAAGGTGTTCGCCTTCTACGGCAAGATGGGCGCAGGCAAGACTACCTTCGTGAAGGCTGTCTGCGAGTGTTTGGGCGTAGACGACGTTATCACATCGCCCACGTTCGCCATCGTGAACGAATACACTTCCGCCACAACCGGCGACGCGATATACCACTTCGACTTCTACCGCATAAAGAAGCTCGAAGAGGTGTACGACATGGGCTACGAGGACTACTTCTACAGCGGTTCGCTGTGCTTCCTCGAGTGGCCCGAGCTGATAGAGGACCTGCTGCCTGAGGACGCAACGAAGGTTACTATCGAAGAGACTGCGGACGGTTCGCGCGTGGTGAAGTTCTAAACTATTTGAACGCGACGCGGTAGGTGCAGCCGTTCTTCCAGTTGCTGCATCCGTAAGCCGTCTTACCTTTTATGATTGTACCCTTGCCGCAAACGGGGCAAGTGGTGCCGATTATGCTGTCGTCAGCCGACGGCTCGCTTGTTGCGGGCTGCGGTGAGGCGACAGCATTTTTTGTTGATGCAGTCGATGACGTTGCAGCAGACTTTGCTGCGGCTTTCTTCGGCGCAGCAGTCTTTTTCTTTTTTGCCTTCTTCAGATCCTCGTCGGTGGTGATGGTGACACGGCGGTTGCTGTTGTCGCGCAGCACGTCGTACACAATCTCCGTCACCTGTTGCTTCAGCTCGTTGATGAAGTCGGCAGCCTCATACTTCTTGTGCTCTATATCGCGGAGTTTCTTCTCCCAGATGCCGGTCAGCTCGCAACTCTTGAGCAGTTCCTCGTGGATGATATCAATCAGTTCGATACCGGTAGCCGTGGCGATGAGGTTCTTGCGCTCGCGACGTATGTAGTGGCGCTTGAAGAGCGTCTCGATGATGCCAGCACGCGAAGACGGTCGGCCGATGCCGTTCTCCTTCAGCGCAGCACGCAGCGTCTCATCGTCGACGAACTTGCCGGCGGTCTCCATGGCACGCAGCAGCGTAGCCTCGGTGTAGTACTTCGGCGGTGTGGTCCACTTCTCGGTGAGCGTAGGCGTGTGCGGTCCACTCTCGCCCTTCACGAATGTGGGCAGAGTGCGCTCCTCGTCCTGCTTGTCGTCGTCTTCGGACGACGACGGTTGTGGGTTGAGGGGTTGAGGGGTTGAGGGGTTGTTGGGGTGAGATGGTTGCTGGGCGTATATTGTGCGCCATCCTGGCTCTAATATCTCCTTTCCGCTCACCTTGAACTCCACATCCTCCACCTTGCCGAGCACGGTGGTGGTAGCGAACTTGCAGTCGGGATAGAACACAGCGATGAAGCGACGCGCAATGAGGTCGTAGACGTTGCGCTCCATGTCGCTGAGTGCAGACGCAGGCACGCCGGTGGGGATGATGGCGTGGTGGTCGGTCACCTTAGATGTGTCGAAGACACGCTTCGACTTGGGCAACTTCTTGCCGGCAAGCGGCTGTATGTACTGCTCATAACCGCGCATACCGGTGAGTATGCCGGCACACTTCGGGTAGATGTCGTCGCTCAGGAACTGCGTGTCGACACGCGGATAGGTGGTGAGCTTGCGCTCGTAGAGCGACTGTATGAGGTTGAGCGTTGTCTCGGCACTGTATGAGAACTTGCGGTTGCACTCCACCTGCAACGAGGTGAGGTCGAAGAGGCGTGGAGGAGCCTCGTTGCCGTTCTTCTTCGACACGCCCGTCACCTCGAACGGCTTGTCGGCGATGGTGGCGAACGCCTGCTCGCCCTCCTCCTTCGTCGTGAACTTGCCCTTTGTAGCTGTGAAGAGTGTGTCGCGATAGATGGTGGAGAGCACCCAATAAGGCTCGGGCACGAACGAGTCGATCTCCTTCTGGCGGTTGACGATGAGCGCGAGCGTAGGTGTCTGCACACGACCGATGCTGAGCACCTGTCGGTTCTGTCCGTACTTGAGCGTGTAGAGGCGCGTGGCGTTCATGCCCAGGAGCCAGTCGCCGATGGCGCGGCTCAGTCCGGCTACGTACAGCGGCTGGTACTCGCTCTGATCCTTGAGCGAGTTGAAACCCTCGCGGATAGCCTCGTCGGTCATCGACGATATCCAAAGACGCTTCACCGGACACTTCGCCTGTGCCTTCTGCATCACCCAACGCTGTATCAGCTCACCCTCCTGGCCGGCGTCTCCACAGTTGACGATGCAGTCGGCAGCCTGCATGAGACGTTCGATAACGCTGAACTGGCGCTTGATGCCGTCGTCGTCGATGAGCTTTATGCCGAAGCGCGGCGGTATCATCGGCAACGCCGAGAGACTCCAGTGCTTCCAATGCTCGGTGTAGTCGTTGGGCTCTTTCAGCGTGCAGAGGTGGCCGAAGGTCCACGTCACTTGGAAGCCATTGCCCTCCATGTATCCGTTGTGTGAGGTTGTGGCACCCAATATGCGGGCTATATCCTTGGCTACGCTTGGTTTCTCGGCTATGCAGACTATCATTTGTTTCTGTTTTTTAAATTAAATACGAAGTGCAAAGTTACTTAAAATTATTGAGTTTCGCACGCCAAGCTCCATATATCTTGCGCAATTACGCAGCGGATACAATCCGCTGTATTTCTTCCGGAAGCACGCCCGTGGCGTTGCTTCCGAAAGAAATTTTCCTAAAATCCGCAACTATCATCCAATACACGATTAAGGGTAGATTTATGAG
>ERZ773114.4399-NODE-4399-length-10645-cov-13.304155_pt1 | contig 10645 bp, 9 predicted proteins | sample MGYA00580564_ERZ773114 | MGnify/ENA primary metagenome ERZ773114 (study PRJEB29015, sample SAMEA2737836) | human gut metagenome | biome: human gut; feature: human-associated habitat; material: faeces | place: China | collected 2012 ...
TGCTGGTCTTGCCGACACCCGGAGGGCCGACCAGGCAGATGATCTGGCCCTTGACATCCGGAGCCAGCTTGCGGACAGCCAACACCTCAAGAATGCGGTCCTTGACCTTCTTCAGGCCGTAGTGGTCGCGGTCAAGGATGCGCTGTGCCTTGGCGATATCGAGGTCGTCCTCGGTAAAGCTGTTCCAGGGCAGATCCAGGCAGGTATCCAGATAGGTGCGGATGACCGTTCCCTCCTGGTTGCTGCTCTGCATCTTGGCAAGGCGGTCCACTTCCTTGAGCAGTTTCTTCTCCCGCTCCTCGTCCAGATGCAGCTCCTGGATCCTGCGGCGGTACTCCTCGGCCTCTGCCGTGGTATCATCGTCCTCGCCCAGCTCCTGGCTGATCATGTGCATCTGCTCATGCAGGTAGTAATCACGCTGGTTCTTGTCCATGGCCTCGTCCACTTTCTGGGCGATCTCCTTGTCGATCTCCAGCATCCGGCGCTCCCGATGCAGGCGTTCCACCAGCAGGCGCAGACGGCCGATGAGGGTGCTTTCCTCCATCACAGCCTGCTTATCCTCAAAGCGGAAGAGCAGATTGGCAGGGATGTACTCGCACAGGAAGGCGGGGTCGTTATTCGAGGTAACAGCAAACACCACATCCTTGCTGATGCGGGGATTCATGGAAAGCACCGCGTCGAAGCTCGTTTTCACGTTGCGGAGCAGGGCCTCCGCCTCGGTCTCTTCCTCTGCCTTGATGGGGCGCACCGGAGCCGGCCGCACCGATGCCAGCAGGAAGCTGCCTTCGGTATCCAGCTCAGTGCGCTTGGCGCGGAACTTGCCCTCCACCAGAATGCGCACCAGATCATCCGAAACACGCATGACCTGCTTGATCTCGGCCACAACGCCGTACTGGTACATCTCCTCTGCCTTGGGGTCCTCAGCCTTCATATCCTTCTGCGCAATGAGGAACACCTCAGATTTATTCCGCACGGCCCATTCTACAGCGGCAATGCTCTTGTCACGACCCACCTCAAAATGCAGCAGGTTGTTGGGGAACACCACCAGCCCACGCAGGGCAATGGCGGGAAGATGGAGGATATTGCGCTCCACCTTGACAGTCACTTTTTCAGACATAAACTCATACCTCCCAGCTGCCCCGCGCCAAAGTGCGCTATCCCATGGGCAGTTTTTTTGTTGGGTAAAAATTCAGATTTGATTTATTATATCGGATTCCAGCCCCGGTTGCAACTGGGCAGCTCATCCTTTGCGGTTTTCCTGGATATTATAACCCAGCCGTCCCAGCGCAGGCAGCATAGCCCGCAGGGTGATACTGGTGAGCATTCCCATCACAAGGCCCAGCACCAGCATAATCGGTGCATAGTAAAGGGACACTGCTGTGGAAAGGATGACACTGGCGCCCAGCAGCTGGCCGATGTTGTGGGCCAGCGCGCCGCAGACTGACAGGATGAACCATGTGGGCCGCAGCGGGCAGTGATAGTAGAGCAGCCACATCACCAGCAGCGAGAGCAGACCGCCGCAGAGGGAAAGAAAACCTGCCGTCCAGCCGGAGACCAGAAAGACGAAGAACGCCTTCAGCACATCCAGCACAAAGGCCTGTTTTGGCCCCATGAAGAACAGGGCATACATCACCACAATATTCGCCAGACCCAGCTTCATGCCTGGCAAAAGCCCGGGGATGACCAATGTGCCCTCGATGAAGGAAAGCGCCATCGCCAGAGCAAACAGCAGACCTGAAAGGGCGATGCTGTGCGTTTTGTTGTAATTGCGGCGGTTATGAGGCATCATTGTTCTCCTTTGCAGCGGATCATTCTTCACCAGCAGCCTGTTCGTACTGCTCCTGCTCTTCCATTGCCTTTTCCCAGGCAGCAAACAGCTCTTCCTGATGGAAGCGCAGATCACTGAGCTCATCGCTCTTTTGGCGGAGTAGATCGGGGTCATTGTAGACCTCCGGGGAGTTGATCTCATTGTCAAGCTCCACTTCCCTTGCCCCGCAGGCTTCCATTTCATCCTCACAGGCCTTGATCTTGGCCCGCAGCTCCGCGCGGCGGCGGCGCTGCTCTTTGCCGTAACCGGCCTTGGCGGGCTGATCCCCGGCTTTTTCTGGGGCAGCTGCAGGAGCGGCACGGCCCATCAGGGCATCGTAGCTCGGATACAGGGTGGCCTTGCCATCTTCCAGATAGAGGATGGGACAGCCCAGACTGTTCATCAGATGGCGGTCATGGGTGACCATGAGCAGCGTCCCGGTGTATGCCATCAGGGCTTCGGTCAGGTTCTCGCGGGTGTAGATGTCCAGGTGGTTGGTGGGCTCGTCCAGAAACAGCAGATTGGGCCGCTCCAGCACGATCTCAGCAAAGCGCAGGCGGGCCAGCTCGCCGCCCGAAAGTGCCTCGCAGGGCTTGAACACTGTCTCGCCCCGGAAACCCAGCTTTGCCAGATGGCTGCGCACTTCCAGCTCCGTCATCCGGGGATACTTGTTCCAGATGACATCGATCACCCGGCCCTGTCCCAGACGGTTCTGCTGCTGGGCAAAAATGCTGGGCCGGGCTCCCGTACCCAGCCGTACCATGCCGCCAGAGGGGCGGCGCTTACCATCCAGCACCTGCATCAGGGTGGATTTACCCGCACCGTTGGGGCCTGCGATCACCAGCCGCTGACCCCGGCAGACCGTGTAGGTAAAGGGTTCCAGCAGGGTGCGCTCCCCGATCCTGATGGTCAGGTTCTTCATCAGCACCAACTCATTCCACGGCTCCACATCATACTCAAAGCGGAATTTGAGCTGGTTTGTTTCATCCTTTGGCGCTTCCGTGATCTCCAGCTTTTCCAGCTGTTTGCGGCGGCTCTGGGCCATCTTGGTGGTGGAAGCGCGCACAAGATTGCGGTCTACATAATCCTGCAGCTTTTCAGCCAGTGCTACATCTGCATCGTGCTGCTTCTGGCGCAGGGCATCGGCAGCTTCCTTCTGAGGCAGATAGGCTGAGAAGTTGCCCTTATAAGTGGTCATGGTCTGGAAGGAAACCTCCCAGATCCTGGTGCAGATATTGTCCAGGAAATAGCGGTCATGGCTGACGACCAGCACGGCACCAGAATAGCTCTTGAGGTAATTCTCCAGCCATTCCATGGTGGCAAAATCCAAGTGGTTGGTGGGCTCGTCCAGAATCAGGACATCCGGCTTTTCCAGCAGCAGCTTTGCCAGACGCAGGCGCGTCAGCTCACCGCCCGAAAGCACAGCGATATTCTTCGTCCAGGTATCCTGCGCAAACCCCATACCGGACAGCACCTTTTTGATGTTGACATCCATATTGTAGCCGTCAGCGGCATCAATGATGTTCTGCAAGGCATCGTGCTGTTCCAGCAGAGAGGCATCCTCCGGGCTGGCGGCCATTCTGCGCTCCAGGATCTGCATCTGGGCCATGGCATCCAGCACATGGGCAAAGCAGGAGCGCATCTCGCCGTAGATATCCAACGTGGGGTCGAGCTTTGCATTCTGTTCCAGATAGCCCAGCGTCACACCATGGGTCACGCTGAACTCACCCTCGTAGTCCGTATACTCGCCGGTCAGGATCTTCAGCAGGGTCGTTTTGCCTGCGCCGTTCTGGCCCACGATGCCGATGCGGTCCTCCCGCTCGACACTGGCCGTGACATCATGCAGGACGATCTTCTCGCCAAAGCTCTTGCCCAGCTTTTCCAAATGTATCAGCATTGTTCGTTTTCCAATCTCTCACACAGGCCGCACAGCATTACAGCTGGTGGCGGCGATTCTTCAGGCCCACATTGGCCAGTTCCTCCGGCTCCATCACCAGCGGATAAAGCTCCTCCAGGCTGCTGATCTCATAGGTAGGAACGACCTTGCCGGGATTCTCGGCGTGGTTGGGGTTATACCAGCAGGTATCCAGCCCGGCGTTCACACCGCCCTGCACATCACTGCTCAGGCTGTCGCCCACCATCAGCACATGCTCACGGTTCTCCACGCCCAGCGCACGGAGCGCGGCATCAAAAATCTTGCGGTTGGGCTTTTCGCTGTCCATTTTTTCAGAAACGAACACATCCTCCACAAAATCCAGAATGCCGGATTCCCGCACACGGCGGCCCTGCACCCGGTCAAAGCCATTGGTCACTACAGCCAATGTTGCCACTTCGGAAAGCTCCCGGAGCACGTCCAGCACGTTGGGAGATGTCAGGTCAGGGTGGGTAGAGAGCTGATCCAGATAGAATTTATTCATCTCCACACCGTTGCCTGCGGCATTCACTGCCTTCAGAAAGCGGGTGAACCGCTCCCCCATCAGCTTGTCCCGGCGGATCTGGCCCTTTTCCAGCTGCCGCCAGAGCTCTTCGTTGATGGTGCGGTAGGTCTGCACCGTCTCGGCATCCGGCTCAATGCCGTACTCCCGCAGGGTGTCAGCCAGCGCCTTGTTTTCCGCTGCATCAAAATCCAGCAGCGTATTATCAGCATCAAACAGAACACAATAGTATTTTGCCATGGTTCATTACCCCTCTTTCATACTTATGTCATTTTCCGGGACGCTTGTCCCCGATCACCGGGGAATTTTTCCCAGATCAAAAGAACAGCGAGAAGCCAGCCCCGCCCCGGCAGAGCTGGCTTCCGGTTATTCCTGAACTATCTCATAGGTTTCATCATCGGTCTGCACCGGGGAATTGTCCGTGCACGGATCTTGCGCGGTGCAGGGTTTGTCAATGTTTCTGGGCATCTGCTCCTCGGTCATGCCGTTGTCCACATTCTCCCAGTCCATCTCATACCAGTCCACACTGCCATCGGTCACAGTTCCCTCACCGGGCAGCCCGGGGATCTTGATCTCTTCACAGAACATCCGGCTCCCTCCCTTCTGCCCAGCCTATGCGGGCAGACAGAAAAAGGTTTACCGGCTGGCTTCTGCTTCGGTGGAAGCGGAAGCCCCCTCTGCGGGTTCAATATCATTTTCAACCGAAGCGGAGACCGATTCACTGTTGGTCTGCTCTTTGGATTCCGTTTTGCTCTCAGAGGCAGCACTGCTGGAGGACGAAGTGCTCTCTGCCCTGCTCTCTGAGCTGCTGTGAGAAGAAGAGGTGCTCTCGCTCTTGGATTCGCTCTTACTCTCACTTTCCGCCGTGCTGTGGGAAGAACTGCTGCTCGTGCTCTCAGACTTGCTGCTCTCCGAAGAGGACGCGGATGTACTGCCGGAAGAAGTAGAAGAGCTGCCGGAATTTGAGCTGGAAGCGGGCTCCGGGCTGACCGTGATGGTCAGCGCATTGCTGACCACGGCGCAGTCGTTGTACACGACCACCGCATAGATCTTATAGCTGCCGCTGGTGATGGCCGAAGCGGACACGGTGACCGTTGTCCGGCCTGCGGCCTCCTTCACTTCCTGACCGTTGGCGAACCAATGCAGGTTTTCACTCTTGGCATATTTGCCCTCCAGCGCAGCCTTAAAGACATAGGAGCCGGCGGAAGCCTTGCCTTCCGAGATGTGAACGGAAGCAGCTGCAAACACGGCTGTCACGTCCAGATTCTGCTTGAAGCCGGTATCGGTACGGGTCTTGCTGGTCACGCCGTCGCTCCACTTGACGAACACATGGCCCTCCGCAGGGGTGGCCGTGACAGTCAGCGACTGGGATGCATCTGTGATGCCGTATGTCAGGCTGGTCTTGCCGCTCTCGTTCCCACAGCTCAGGGTGCCGCCGCCGCTCTTTTCCACCTGATAACGGGCCTCAAACTTAACGCTGGCAGTCTCAGAGCTGCTGACGCTTTCACTCTCGCTGGAAGAAGCGGGTTCTTCCGAGCTGGGAGCCTGCACCGCCGAGCTGGGGTTGGATACATATTCCAGCGTGCGGGTGGGGATATTATTGGTGTCCGGGCGGCGATCCTCGGTCTGGTAGGCGTGGGTGCGCAGATAGTTCAGCGCAGCCTTGAGACCGGCGCTCTTGAGGTGGATATCACCGTCCGTGTAGTAATCCGGCTGGCCGTAGCCATTTTCTCCCTTGAGGACCTCCGCCGTATTCAGAAATTTGACCCCCAGCTGTTCACACATGTTGAGCAGCGCCATGTTAAAATCATCGATCTTGGCCTGATCCATGTGAGGGTAATTGGAGTGATTCTCCGGGATAGGAGGCACTGTGTTCACGATGATATCGGTGTAGGGGTAAGCCTCCTGAATGGCCTGCACCAGCGCGGTATAGTTGCTGATAAAATCAGCCACCTCCATGCCGGTGTCGTTGGTACCAAAGGTCATCACAACACGGCGGGGCTTCATTTTTGCCACCGCCTGTGCGATGGTGTAGTGGGTGGTGTCATTCTTAAAGGTGACGATTCCTTCGTTCAGGGCCACCTGGGTGCCAATGCCCTCCTTGGCGCAGAACTGCTGCAAGGAGATCAGACCGTTGTTATACAGACGCACGGTGTTGGAATCTCCCAGAAACAGGGTGCTGTCCAGATATTCCGTGCCCGCATCCGCTGTTTCAGTCAGCAGTGCACTGGAGGTGTTGTCGATCTGATAGTGATTGGCAAGATCTGTGCTTTCACCGTCCCCGGTGGTGTCCGTCGGCACGGAGTCTGCGGGTGTGCCGGGCGTTTCCGGCTTTCCCCGTTTGAGCAGGGTCAAGGTGATGCCCACGGTCAGCAAAGCCGCCAGTGCGCAGACCACACAGACCAGAACGGCCTGCCGCTGCAGCGATGTCATAGACTGTTTGTCCGATTGATTCTTATGATTCATGTTATATTCACCACTTATCCTATCGTTCAACCGTTTGCACGGCAGGCCAGCAGCTTGTCCGTCAGTTCTTCACAACTTTCCGCCAGCAGCACCGGGCCAAAGGGCTCCAGTTCTTCCCTGCTGCCGTAGCCATACAGGGCACCGGCGGCATCCAGCCCGCAATCAGCAGCACCGCGCATATCATCGTTGCGGTCGCCCACCATCAGCACCCGCTTGCCCTGCACACAGGGCTGGGTGAGAACATAGCGCACCACTTCCGTTTTGGTATCCCGGCTCTCATCCATGGACGCGCCGCCGATGAAATCGAAGTAAGGGGCCAGCCCCTGTTCTTCCAGAATGGGGGTCACGACCACAGTCGGCTTGGAGGTTGCGGTGCAGAGCACAAATCCTGCCTCCTTCAGGCGGCGCAGCATCTCTGCCGCACCGGGGTAGGCCGTGCCCTCATGGCTGCCCTTTTCGCGGTAACTCTCCCGATAGAGCTCGGTGGCCTCCTCGATTTTTGCAGGATCAGAAAAGTGCTCCCCGAAGCTCTTGCGGAGCGGCGGCCCCAGATAGCGCCGCAGGTTCACATGGGTGACATCCACGCCCATCTTGGTAAAAACTTCTTCCAGTGTATTCAGGATGCCGGGGGCGGAATCGATCAGGGTTCCGTCCACGTCAAATAAGATCACGTCATAGTGCTGCAAGTTCGTTTCCCTCTCTTTCACACATATACACGGTATAGTATAGCACAGAATTGCGCTTTCAGCAATTCCAACAAATCGTTTTTGCACTTTTTATACAAATCGGTCACAATCTGGCCTTAAAACGCAAAATGCCTGCCCGCCAGAATGCGGACAGGCAGGGGGTCGTGCAGGCTTATTGGGCTGCAGCGCCGTTATCAGCGGAGGGATAATAGAGGTTATTGGAGATAAACTCCAGCTTTTCCTTCAGCACCAGCTCCAGATTTGCCACGGCGTGCACCATGTTGGTGGCCGAATCGTTCACTTCCAGCAGCTTGCACAGGTCGATCTCGTTCATGGCGAGTGCGGTTTTCATCTTCTGGCTCTCGGCGCAGAGGATGTGGCTCAGAGCACTTTCCTGCAGCGCGATACTTTCCATCAGATTGATCACAGCCTGACTCAGGGTAACACGGGGCAGGGCCGGACATTCCAGCGTGGTGGGACAATTGATCGTTGCCATAGGGGACTCATCCTTTCTATATAAGGTGTACCCCATCCTATGTCCCCTGCCGTGCAGCCGTTACTGCTTTTTCTCCTGTGCAGAGATCTTTTCAATTACGCTCTGGTAACCGCCGGTTCCGTATTGGATACAGCGATTGATGCGGCTGATGGTCGCCGTGCTGATCTCTACCTCTTTCACGATCTGGTCATAGGTGCGGCCGCCAAGCAGCAGCTTTGCCGCTTCCAGCCGTTGTGCCATATCGGAGATCTCCTTTACTGTGCACAGATCCTCAAAAAAAGCATAGCACTCCTCCCGGCTCTCAAGGCTCAGGATGGCATCGAACAGTGCATCTACGGTCTCGTTTTTTTTGGAATTTTTCTCAGTCATTGCGGTCTCCTCTGCGGCAAACGCCGGAACTTCTGACAGAAAGAATTATATCATGTTATCACATTAGCACACGAAAGTGCGAAAGTCAAGTCTTTTGCGTGAATCGTTTTCAATTCAACGTGTCCACAGTTTTCTTCTCTTCACAAGTGAAATAAAATCATCTAAAAATTATTGCCGGATTTTCTGTCGAATTAGCACATCCTCTGAACTGCTCCGAAAAATATTGACAAATTATGAAAATGGGGATAAAGTATACACAATTTTCAGGCAAAGGAGCCACAGCGTGACCTCTTTGCCGCATGAAAAGCAAAGGAAAGAGGTAAAAGAAATGAACACGCTGGTCATCGTTTTGATCGCAGCCGTGTGTCTGTTTGGTGCTTACACCCTCTACGGACGCTGGCTGGCAAACAAGTGGGGCATCGACCCCACCGCCAAGACCCCTGCGGTCGTCCATGAGGACGGCCGGGATTACGTTCCCACCAACGGCTGGACCGTTTTTGCACATCAGTTCAGCTCCATTGCAGGTGCCGGCCCTGTTACCGGTGCCATTCAGGCTGCTGCCTTTGGCTGGCTGCCTGTTCTGCTGTGGGTCCTGCTGGGCGGCATTTTCTTTGGTGCTGTTACCGACTTCGGCGCTCTGTATGCTTCTGTAAAGAATGACGGCAAGTCCATGGGTATGCTGATCGAAAAGTATATCGGCAAGACTGGCCGCAAGCTGTTCCTGCTGTTCTGCTGGCTGTTCTGCGGCATCGTTATTGCAGCGTTTGCTGACATGGTCGCTGGCACCTTCAATGCTTATGGCGCGGACAGCGCTCTGGTGGACGCTGCTCAGACCAACGGCGCTGCCGGCATGGTCTCCATCATGTTCATGGTCTTCGCTGTGGTCTTTGGCCTGATCCAGAAGAAGTTCAACTTCTCCGGTTGGAAGGAGAGCGTCATCAGCATTGTTTTCATCGTGCTGTCTTTTGTCATTGGCGCAAATCTGCCCATCATCCTGGGCAAGGCCGCATGGAGCTATATCACCTTCGTTTATATCTTCTTTGCCGCCGTGCTTCCCATGTGGCTGCTGAAGCAGCCCCGGGACCACATGACCACCTTCATGTTTGTTGCCATGATCGCAGGCGCTGTGGTTGGTCTGGTCGTTGCACACCCCACCATGAATCTGCCCGTCTACACCGGCTTCACCAACGAGAAGCTGGGTACCATGTTCCCCATCCTGTTCGTCACCGTTGCCTGTGGTGCTGTTTCCGGCTTCCACAGCCTGGTCTCCTCCGGTACTTCCTCCAAGACTGTTGAGAACGAGAAGGATATGCTGAAGGTCGGCTATGGCGCAATGATCCTGGAGAGCCTGCTGGCTGTTCTGGCCCTGTGCGTTGCCGGTGCTGCCGCTGCTGCGGACGGCACCCCCGCTGCAGGCACCCCGTTCCAGATCTTCAGCCGTGGTGTTGCCGGTTTCTTTGAGATGTTCGGCGTTCCCGCTTATGCAGCAACGGTCTTTATGACGATGTGTGTTTCCGCTCTGGCCCTGACCAGTCTGGATGCTGTGGCCCGTATCGGCCGCATGAGCTTCCAGGAGCTGTTCAGCGTGGACGACATGGAGCACGCTGAGGGCTGGCGCAAGCTGCTCTGCAACGTCTACTTCTCCACCTTCATCACTCTGGTGTTCGGCTTCATCCTGACCAAGATCGGCTACGCCAACATCTGGCCCCTGTTCGGTTCTGCAAACCAGCTGCTGAGCGCTCTGGTCCTGTCTACCCTGTGCGTCTTCCTGAAGGTCACCGGCCGCAGCAACAAGATGCTCTTCCCCCCGCTGATCATCATGCTCTGCGTCACCTTCACCGCTCTGGTGCAGCGTCTCATGGCGATGGTCAAGGCCATCAGCAATGCCGCTGCTGTCACCATCCCTGCCGGTGAGACCACCTGGGGCGCTGTGTTCATCGCCAACGGCCTGCAGCTCATCCTGGCTGTCCTGCTGATCGTTCTGGGCCTGAACATCGTGTTCCACTCCTTCTCCGCCTACAAGAAGGCAGAGCACAACAGCGAGGCCAAGGCCTGATCCATTGACCGCTGCTGACTGAATAAGCAAAACGCCGCTGACGGCTTCTGAACCGTCGGCGGCGTTTTTGTTTGCTCTTATTGTGTGGTGGTGATGGTTTTCCCCTGCTCTGGCTGGATGCGCGGCAATGCGGGGTGTCGTCCGGTGCGTAGATGGAGTCGGTAGTTTCTCTGAGGACCGTCCGCTGGGGTGGGACCCTGTTGCCGAAGGCAATAGGGCGGGCGATGGAATGGCCTCTCCGTCACGGCTGCACCGTGAGGGCAGCCTTGCCTTCATACAACCTCTCAGTCTGCTTCGCAGACAGCTCCCCTAGTAGGGGAGCCTCTGGCG
>ERZ773114.4405-NODE-4405-length-10636-cov-6.179473_pt1 | contig 10636 bp, 11 predicted proteins | sample MGYA00580564_ERZ773114 | MGnify/ENA primary metagenome ERZ773114 (study PRJEB29015, sample SAMEA2737836) | human gut metagenome | biome: human gut; feature: human-associated habitat; material: faeces | place: China | collected 2012 ...
ACATCTCCCACCGCCCCGGCGTCCAGAAGGACGGCGAACACGGTCTGTGGGACGCTCACGGCAAGGTACAAAATCTCGCGCAGGCGGTACGGGAGGTGGCAGAGCATCCGGGAAATGTGTGGACGCCGGTGATTGCGCTGCGCCGTGAGGACGCGGAGCGGCTTGGCTACGACAGCGCGGAAAACTGGCAGGCTCTGGTGAACGCCTCCATCTGCGATATCGCAAAGGCGTATAAGATCCGACCGGAAAACCTGCGTTGGTATGCTGCGTTCCACCAGAAGCCAAATCAGGTGCATATCCACATGATCATCTTCTCCGCAGATCCAAAGGAGGGCTACCTCACCAAAGAGGGTATCCGGGAAATGAAATCCGTCTTCGCCAGACGGATCTACCACGCGGATCGGATGCACATCTACCAGCAAAAGGATACCGCGCGGCAGGAGTTGCAGGCACAGACCCGCAAGGCAATGGTGGAGTGCATCGCACAGCTGGAGCATGGCACGTCGGATAACCCGCGTCTGGAGCAGCTCACCGAGGAGTTGGCAGAGCGCCTACTGACGGTCAAGGGTCGAAAGGTCTACGGTTACCTGCCGCCAAGGGTCAAGGCCATCGTGGATGCCATCGTGGAGGAACTGGCGAAGGACGAGCGGGTATCTGCCGCCTACGAAACGTGACAGACGCTCTACGAGCAGGTGTGCCTGGACTACGATCAGCGGCCGCGCAAGCGTCTGCCGCTCTCCCAGCAAAAGGAGTTCCGGAGCGTCCGCAATATGGTCATTCAGGAAACACTGCAATGGATAGCAGAGCGGCAGCGGTACGCGGATGTGCGGAGAACACTTTCCACGCAGGAAGGACCTATCATCAAAAAGGATGCCGCAGAAGCCGCGCCAAAGAACTCTGAGGTCACGGCATCTCTCGCGTCGGCGCAGCCCAAATCTGACCGTGCGGCGAGCGCCACATCGGAAGATACCAGCTCCGCTGACGCTGCTACCTCCAAAGATACTGCGCCGCCCGTGGGCGAAGTAACTCCGACGCACTCACAGCCATCCGGTCAAGCAGGGCAAACCGCACCGGCAGGAGCAGAGTACCATGCCCCCACGGTGGGCGAAACCGTCGTGCGGATGCTGCATCACATGAGCAGAATTTTTGAAGACAACAGCAAGATCGATCAGATCCACCGCGGCTTGCAGATTGACCGTAAGCGCCGCCAGGAGTTGCGGCGCAAGCGGCTGGCGATGGGGCACAAGCCGGATGACCATGAGGAACAAACGTTCAGATAGCGCAAAGCAGAATTTTGAAAGGACACATCATGAGCAAATATATTTATTTCACGCCGGAGGAAAAAGCGCGGGCGCAGAACACGGATCTCGTGTCGCTGCTGTGCGCCCAGGGGGAGCGACCTGTGCGCTCTGGCCGGGAGTTCCGTACGCCCAACGATCCCAGCATCACCGTCCGGGGCAACAAGTGGTTCGACCATTCCAAGCGCGAGGGCGGCTATGCCGTCAGTTTCGTGCAACGCTATTACCGTCTCCCTTATCAGGAGGCGGTTTTGCTTTTGCTGGGCAGAAAGAACAGAAAAACATATGAGCAGGCAAAACCCGCAAAGGAGGCTCCGAAGCCCTTCGCGCTGCCGGAGCCTTACGGCACCATGCGGCGTATGTACGCCTACCTCATGCGTCAGCGGCACATCGACCGGGAGGTCATCTCCTATTTCGTACACGAAAAGCTGCTCTACGAGGACAAGCATCACAACTGCGTTTTCGTGGGGCTGGATGGCAGCGGTGAAGCAAAGCACGCCCACATCCGCAATACCAACAGCGAGGGACGGGTGTTCCGCATGAACATTGAGAGCAGCGTCAGCGAGCACTGCTTTCATAAGAACGGCACGGACAAATCCCTCTATGTGTTCGAGGCCCCCATCGACCTCCTGTCCCACATCACCCTCTACCCATACGGCTGGCAGGAGCACAGCTACGTCGCCTGCTGCGGGACATCCATCCAGCCGGTGCTGGAACGGCTGCGGCAGAATCCAAAGCTGGACACGGTGTACCTCTGCCTCGACAACGATGACGCGGGCAATGACGCCTGCGACCGCATGACGGATACGCTGGAGGACATGGGCTTGGAGGTGGTGCGGCTCTGTCCGGTACGCAAGGATTGGAACGACGATCTCCGCGCCAAATTCGAGAAAAAGGAGAGCCAGCCATGAACGGGGATACCTGGATCTTCCTCGCCCTCTGCGGCGCTCTGCTGGTGTTTTTGCTCATAGCATCCTTCCTCTCCAAGAGCTACTCCCTTGACCGCATCAAGAGCAAGACGGTGGGCGACGGTCAGCACGGCACGGCGCGGTGGGCGACGCCTAAGGAAATCGGCAAGACCTATCACACCGTACCCTTCCGCCCCCGCCGCTGGCGCAAGGGGAAGGAGTTGCCCACGGAGCAGGGACTCATCCTCGGCAGCGTGGGCGGCGGAAAACGTAAAAGCAAGGCGGGAATTCTGCTGAAAATCTCCCGCAAGCTGCTGGAAAAGCTGCGCCGTCCTGTGGCGGGAAAGCAGAAACGGAAGCCGAAGAAAAAGTCAAAGGTGCTTTCAAAAGTCAAAAAGATGATCGAGGAGCAGGGGGATATCCGGGCGCTGGTGGACAGCGACGACATCCACTGTCTGATGATCGGCGCCTCCGGCGTGGGCAAGACGGCGTTTTTCTTGTACCCCAATCTGGAATATGCCTGCGCCTGCGGCATGAGCTATCTGGCGCTGGATACCAAAGGGGACTTGGCGCGGAACTACGGCGCTATCGCCTCCCGGTACTATGGCTACCGGGTATCCGTCATCGACCTGCGGAATCCCACCCGCTCAGACGGCTTCAACTTTCTGACGCTGATGAATCACTACATGGATATTGCGAGAGCAGATCCGTCCAACTTGGCGGCGCGGGCCAAGGCGGAGAAGTACGCCAAGATCCTTGCCAAGACTATCATCAGCCCGGACGGTGACGCCTCCCAATATGGTGATAACGCCTACTTCTATGACAGCGCCGAGGGATTGCTGACGGCCGTTGTGCTGCTGCTGGCGGAATTCGTGCCGCCAAAGGACGGAGAGCCGGAAAAGCGGCATATCGTGTCGGCCTTCAAGCTGGTGCAGGATCTGCTGGCGATGCCGAGCTCACGGGGCAGGAACGGCTTTCAACTGCTGGTGGACATTCTGCCGCCGGAGCATAAGGCACGGTGGTTGGCGGGCGCGGCGCTGACAGCGGCGGATCAGGCGATGGCCTCGGTCATGTCCACCGTCCTCTCCCGCCTGAACGCCTTCCTGGATACGGAGTTGGAGCAGGTCATCTGCTACGACAGTCCCATCAACGCGGAGATGTTTGCCTCGGAGAAGTGCGCCATTTTTCTCATTCTGCCGGAGGAAGATCCCGCCAAGAATTTCATCGCGGGCCTTATGATCCAGAACCTGTCCCGCGAGCTGTTCTCCGTGGCGGACGAGCATGACGGCAGGCTCAAGAACCGCGTGGTGCTGTTCTGCGATGAGCTGGGCACCATGCCGCCCTTCGACATCCTGCCCCTGTTCAGTGCAGGCCGCTCCCGCGGGCTGACGCTGGTGCCCATCATCCAGAGCCTTGCCCAACTGGAAAAGAACTATGGAAAAGAGGGCGCGGAGATCATTTGCGATAACTGCCAGGACACCATCTTTGGCGGCTTTTCGCCCCAGAGCAAAACCGCCGAAGCACTCTCCGCCGCCCTGGGCAGCCGCACGGTGCTCTCCGGCTCCGTCAGCCAGGGCAAGGAGAGCAGCCAGTCCTTGCAGATGATGGAGCGCCCGCTCATGACGCCAGACGAATTGAAGTCCATCCCCAAGGGCGAATTTGTGGTGATGAAGACCGGCACCCATCCCATGCGGACGAGACTGCGCCTGTTTTTGGATTGGGGCATCACCTTCGACCCAGACGGATACCGGATGCCGGAGCGGGCGGCCAGAAAAATCGCCTATGTGAACCGCGACGAGCTGGCCCACAATATTCAGAATCGCCGCGAAAACAGCCCTTACAATACGGAGGATGCCAAATGAGCAAATTCAATTTTATTTACGCCGAAGATCTGAGCCATCGGGAAAAGACGGTCTACATCTACCTCCGGGACCGCGCGGACGCCTCCGGCGTCTGCTGGCCGGGGATCAAGACCATCGCCGGTGAGTTGGGCCTCTCACCCCGCACCGTCCAGCGGGCCTTGGCAGATCTGGAACACAGGCAGCTCATTGAGAAGCGGCAGCGCCACCGCGCCAACGGCAGCCTGACCAGCAATCTGTACCGCCTGACAGCGGCAAAAAAGTCACAGCCTCCCGCCAAGGGGGGACTGTGACCTTTTGCGAAAAATCTGTCCATAGGGTGGTGTCATCATGGCGCATCCAGAAGAACCTACTCTACCGGAGGATACAGGACAGAGAAAGAACAAGAATATAAACAATGTTCTTCATGATATAAGTAGGTTCCTGCTGTCTGAAATTCAGAGACGAGCAACTCTCAGTCCCAGATCAGTAAAGCAATAATGGCAGCTTCTTCAAGGTAGCGAAGCTGCGCCATATCATTTTGATGGAGGTCTGGTTGCCCACGCCGTCGTAGGTGTACTCCACCCGCTTGCCGGCGTGATCCGTGGCAGCGGTCATCTGATGCAGCAGGTCCAGCTCAAAGGTAGTCGTGCCCAGCCAATCGGTCATGGAGACCAAATCGCCGGTCTTGTTGTACCTGTAAGAGACTTCCTTGGCATCATTGTAGTTAATCTTTGTTGCTAAATCAAGTGCGTTGTAGGTATATTCGGTGGTATATCCGTCGGGATCGGTCTTGGATACCAGATCGCCGTTGCCGTCATACTCGTAAGAGGTGACATAGCCCTCAGCGTCGGTCTTGGTGGCCACCTCGCCGTGGTCCGTGTAGGTGTAGCGGGTCACGCCACCCTTGGCGTCGGTCATGGTGACGACGCGATCCATGGCATCGTAAGTGAAGGTGGTGACATAGCCTTCAGCATCGGTCATAACTATGAATTGCGTACGGAGCAGCTATATCTACATCCACTTTGTAGGGTACGTAAAAAAGATACTCTCCATCCAAATTTGGATTTCCATCATTTCTATCAATGCCTATAGATGTTGTAATTGTTGCCCTTGTGTACTGATATGTATTTGTAGAAATATCAACATTCGACCACGAGTTGCTAAAATCACCAGTTCTATTTATAACACCACTAAATTCTACCACAAACACAATGTACTCCTAGAAAGGAGATGAGTCCGTGGACTTGCCAATAATTATCACCGCTATAAATCCTGCTTGAAAAGGAGTAACATATCACTGGATGGAGAGAGCTGCAAATAAATTATACTTTCATCTCCGTCTTTTAATCGATAGACCCTTGCATTCAAATAATACTCCTCGTTTGTTTGGAAATCATCATAGCATACTTCAGTCATATCCAGCAGGGTGTCTATTGTACCGTCTTGGATCAGTGTGTCAGCCAACTCCTTTAAACTGGATTCTCCTGATTTTTTATCCCAGGAGTAGAAAGAACCATGATAAAAAATATGGGGTTTGGCAGCAACTTTTTCTTCAGAGTGTATCACCGCTGTAATAAGAATAAACGGAATAAGAACGACAATTAGAAGTGTGCAAAGGAGCCGAACCATGTCTCCTTTCGAATTAGCATCTTTCATTTCTGCCAATTATAAATCGTAGCGTTCCAGTAAAAAGACTTTGTGCTTGTTGAAGGAACATAGGTTAATGTAGAACTGGAAAATGTTTCATAATCAACATACCATGGATTCCAAATTGTGTATTTTGTGGATGTATACCCACAGATTGCAACTGCGTGGCTAATGGTAGAATTATGTCGCATAGATGCATAAATTGGACAAGAATGATCAATTTCATCTATTACCTGATTTCTGCTCAATGCGCTTTCGTAATACAATGGTTGCATGGCATACATCGCTTGTGCGTAGTCAATCGCTTGACCATGGCTCAAGCCTTCATTCTTGTTCAAACCATAATATTTTGTGATTGTAGAGGCGCTAAGGGATACTCCTTGTACTGTACGAATAAGAGCCGCTGTCACATATGCTGCACACCAAGACTCGTCATTCGGCTGGGTTTCGGTTATAGAAAGTGCTATCGGATTACTACGAGTAGCAATAGGCAACTCAAAGTTTTTCTCATAGCCAATAGTATCTGCCGCATTAATGACCTCTAACGCATCGTTCTCCGCCAAGATGCTTTGTGTTGAGATTTCATATTCGGAATTTGTGGACGGTTCTTTATGAGTAAAGGGGGCTTCAGCAATAACTTCTACTTGTCCCCCCACAACTGCAATAATGTTGTAACCGTCTACAACAAGAGTTGCTGGGGAGTTCTGACTTGTCATTTTGGCAAGATTGCTAAAAGCATCCACCATAACCGCAGACATTGTGCCTGCGTACCTCAATTCACCAGTTTCTTCAAAATAGAAAGTATCTTCATATATGCGATAGATGTAAATGAACTCACCGCCATAAATAACCGGGAAATAAAATTGCTTTGCAGAATCTTCACTCCCCAGATAGGTAAATGGGGTTCCAAGTTGCACTCGGTACGGGTCACCAGTAAAATCACCGTTTTGAATCATTGCAGTCATGTGGTCTGCAAAATCGGTTTGTGCAAAACGCAACACATTACTTGGTATAGCGGGAGTTGCAACATATAAGCCGTCACTCTCTCCTTCACGTGATAGCGCTGATACAGGGAAAGAAAGGCAAATACTCATCGTGAGTACGAGCAAGCCCGCAGCAATCTTTCTAATGTGGCCGTTGAACATAGTAAATCTCCTTTCTATCTTCCTGAATTTTAACCTCAATTATAAAGATCCTTCTGCGCTAGGTTGTCCCAATCACATTTATTAAATCATTGGACTCACCCCCGTTGTTAAAATGAAATTACAGCCATTTTACCACAGAAAGGATTTGCGCACCACTTTGTCAACAGGCCCAACTCTTGACGGCACCCGGGAAATCCCGGGCCTTTAAAAAATAGTTTCCTCTGTCCATATCGGACAGAGGGAACTATTTGGGAAAATATCAGATAAATCGGTTAAGTAGATTCGGGAACCCGCTGTTTTCGATAAGCATTCCAAAAACTATCAAAATCAAATTCTGATTGAACGGAATATATACCCGCGGGCGGAGATTTAATGTTTTCAGAGGACATCGTGGTATTTTCTGAAACTAACAACAGCTTTTTATCTGTATTTACCATCAAAGATAGACCTGCGTCTTTGCATTCGATTAACACATATAGTGCTTTATCATTCCGGAATGCATCGTTTTCGTCAGAGGTTGGTTCTTCTTTATATGATATTTCTAAATTGTTGAAATTCTCATAAAACCAATTCAAGGTTTTTTCGTCCGTTATTTCCCATGGGATGGAATCTGTGCTAGAAAAAATCAATATTCCAGAAGGTTCGGAATACGAAAGCGTTTCCCACGGGATGCCATCATATTGAGACTCTTGAATAGCTGTTGGTGTTTTGACATATTGGACTACAATAAGGAAAGCAATAACGACGGACAGTAAAGCAACTGTAAGCTTCCTCATAATTCTGTATACAAACGATAGTAATGCACTGTCATATACGAATATGGGCACTCCATAACAGGGTGCTCCATTAGGGGAGTGTTACCCCATTTTGAACATACCCAGACTTCTGGTTTTGTGGCCGTTACTATGCCAGCATGTCGATAAGCATCCAAGTCGTCGTCCCAATATAGTGCTATATCTCCAGTTTTAGGGGAGGATACTTGTACATAACTTCCATCTTCCCAGAAATTAGATACAGGATTTGACAGGATATATTGGTTAGTAGTAGATTGCAGATAGAATGCATAAGAAAAGCAATTATATCTCATAGTGCTTGGCCCAATATAATATGCGGATGGGTAATCATCTATATAATCTTCGTCTAGCTGCTTTACTGTGCTTGCCAACCATTCATAACGTGAGGTAGACATTTTTACAGGACGATTCTCTTTGGGGGTATAGATGGTCTTGCTTTTTACGGTTTCACTTACGAGATATGCACCATCGGGCGGATTATACAAGGACAATGTTTCGTTGTTCGTCAAAAAAGACTTTGCTTCGTCTGACAGTAAGGGATATACCGCAGAATGCTTGAGCAAAAGCTCAATATAGGTCGTTTGTTCATTATCGAAATCATCAGAATCGAGCAAAGAAAAAATTGTTTCTTCAATATCTTCTCTACAAATCAAAGCTGACCAGGCATTGCTGTGCTTTACAATGTAATCAAATCCTGATTGAGCATCTTCAAATGCGGATATATCGGTATTGAAGGGATAGTCGAGAGCGGTCAGCAAAAGTGCTTTTGTGGTTAGTTTATTCAGGATTTCTACAGGAATCTCGCAGGCATCATGTCTGGTCCTTGTATCTCCCACTGCTATCCATTCATCTGTGCCAGGAAGAACCGGGTAATTGTATTTTTCGTCTATTGCCTCGACGATATCTACGGGAGAGGGCGTAATTGATTCAAACTCTGAGGCTTCAAATGCAAAAGACGTTTGAGTCAGGATAGTTAAGCTGGCGATAAGGATTGCCAGGACCTTTTTCATGAATATATTCCTCCATTTCTGCTCGTTAAAATGTCGTTGCTGCTGTCCTTTGGTTTACAAATTATTGCATGACTGTATTTACTTATTCACCCCCTTTATTTGACAGAGTCAATGTGCAGGGGAATAGGAGTATTCCTACTGTACTTATAAATACCAAAAAATGGGTGGTATTTTGTGAATAGGTTGTAAACTATTTGATTATGTAAGGAGTGCGCATGTTGTAACATTTCATTTACAAGATTGTTTATATATACTGTAGTCTGTACAGTTTCATTTGCATACGTTTTACACTCATGCTCACATGAGAAGTGTCTTTTTTAAACTGTCCCTTTCCAGCAAGAACTTCATCATAAGTATAATCAGTATTAGCCATATTTTCCTCCTTAAAATTTTAATTGTGTGGCCACACATTAATTAAGGAAGGGAAAATCTGAATTTGTGTAAACCTATATATACTCTTTAGGAGAAAAATAATGGAAGTATGTAGTAAAAAGCAGAAACTGTATGTGCTGGGAATTGTATTAATTTTAATTGTCACAGGCTCCCTTTTATCAAAGAGAAGCAAACCTTTTGGAGAAAACACATTACAGCCCCTGTTGGTTCGTGAGATGTATGCGAGCGGGTCAATGCTTGAACGCTCAAAAACGTTTGCTGCTCGGTTTGAATCCTATATGGAAACTGCGGCAATTCCAAATATAAGAGAAGACTCAACAGGCCAAGATACAGCGATCATAACAGATCCGAAATCCGATTTGACACTGCTCCAGGAATTTCCCGAACAGGACATTTATATTTGGGGATATAATGATGTGGAGGAACCGGGGTACGGATTAATATTTGATGTTGGGGACACGCCGCATATTGATTCCTTTCCATATTTTTATGAGAGCAATCACGGAATCCCGCCGGATTTCATATTAAGCGCTGATGGAAAAACTATTTTCTGTATCTGCCATACCGGATTTGGAACGGGATTTTCAGTCTCCGAACTGATTCTATTTCAACTTGAAGATTTTCAAATTGAGCCATATTACTTAAATATAGATGAGCTGAGTGACAGGCTGAACGATACGATTCAAGTCGTGTATGATGCGGATATGGATGCTGTCACAGTTTCGGCAGGAGGATCAGATCCTAAATCATATCGCTTGAGTGCGGTTGGAGCAGAGCCTGGCGAACGGATCATCCCAACAGGATATTTCTGCGGGAATTTTCTTTCGTTTAGCTTACAGGGGGAACAGCTCTTTGTACATTTTAAGCCGACACTCTATACGGATGCTTCAAACGCAGCGATATATTTGGATGATTTTCTGGAAGTTACAGCGCAAATCGTTTTTCAATATGATGACTCTGGGGAAATAGATGGATATGAGATTTGCGAGACAAATATTTTGGAGAAAAAGTAACTCACAGGGCGAAAAGCCAAACCGCAGGACCTCTCCGTTCTCGGAAAGGTCCTGCGGTGTTGCCATAGATATCGGTAGTCCTTGTTCCTGCATGCCCAAGGATTGCTGCAATCGTTGCTAATGGAATACTGTTTTGAACCATCGTTGATGCTGCATATAAAATCTTTCTCATTATTAAAATTTTACTGGCTATTGCTTTTCGAACGCCAGATGAGAAAGATTCATTACAGCTACGCCGTTTTGTTATTTTCCTCCGGCCAAGTCAAAGTTGGGTAAATATCTTGCGCCAGCTCAGGCTTACGCTGGACATCACCATTGTCGGTAATCTCCCAGCGTCCAAGAGTAACTTCGCATTCGATATTTTGAGTATCCTGATAGGCAATGGTCAACCATAGGGCGTCTCCCCGTCTACACGGCACTTCTATACGCTCCGAACAATAGAGGCCGCTTTCTGCATCCCGTGTAGCAGGCGCTACCTTGGTCAAAATGCCATTGCAGTACACACGTAGTTCTACGGTACAGCTAGTATTGGTGCATTCCAGATTCAAAAAGGGCGTTTTGCCCATCATACGTTTACCTGCCGAAGC